>MDTB01129338.1_pt1 | contig 26013 bp, 18 predicted proteins | sample 811161 | NCBI WGS metagenome assembly MDTB01 (sample SAMN05326650, study PRJNA326480) | marine metagenome | isolation source: seawater | place: Mediterranean Sea | collected 2009 | reverse complement strand
GGCATTACCGGGACAAATGGAAAAACATCGACCGCGGCGTTCGTTCGCCAGTTTTGGACGCATGCCGGTTTGCCCGCCGCCAGTCTTGGCACTTTAGGGGTCATCACGGCACAGTTTGAGCGGCCCATGACACATACAACCCCAGACCCTGTCACCTTGCATGCGGCATTGCGTGATCTCTATGCGCGCGGCATCACGCATTTGGCGATGGAAGTTTCAAGCCATGCGTTGGCCCAACACCGTGTCGATGGTGTGTCGTGCGATGTGGCCGGCTTTACGAATTTGACCCGCGACCATCTTGATTATCATGGCGACACGCAAAACTATTTCGATGCCAAGATGCGTCTGTTCACTAATATTTTAAAGCCGGGCGGTGTTGCGGTTGTGCAAATGCGCAGCAGCGTCGGCGCGCAGCTTGCCGAAAAGGTGCGGGCCAGTGGCAGGCGGGTATATTCAGTCGGCGGCTCCAATGCTGCGCTCACAATTTCGGTCGCCACACGGCATGCTGATGGCATGGTGCTGGTGATCGAAGAAGCCGATAATCGCATTGACGTGCACGTGCCACTGATCGGCGATTTCCAGGTTGAAAACCTCGAAGTTGCGCTGGGACTTGGTCTACATAGTGGCCTCAATTTCGATGACATGGCAAGCGCGTGCAATAATCTTCAAGGCGTGCCCGGGCGCATGCAGCTTGCAGGCATGCATCAGGGCGCGGCGATTTATGTTGATTACGCGCACACACCCGATGCGCTATCTGCCGCGCTGTCATCGGTGCGCCATCATGTGTCCGCAGAAAGCCGTGTCTTGCTGGTATTTGGCTGTGGTGGCGACCGTGATGCAGGTAAACGCCCGCAGATGGGAGCCATCGCTGCGGGTGCAGCTGATCAGATTTTTGTAACAGATGATAATCCGCGCTTTGAGAATCCGTCAGCGATCCGCCAAGACGTCATGCAGGCATGTCCCGGTGCGCTGGAATTTGACGATCGGCGTGCAGCTATTGCCGCGGCGATAGATGCCGCGCGCGACGGCGATATTGTGCTGGTTGCGGGCAAAGGTCATGAGCAGGGACAAATTATCAAAGACACAATTTTGCCTTTTGATGATGTCAGTGTGGTCGGTGAACACATTGGTGCGGAGGCGCGACTGTGACAAACGCGACTATGACAAATACGACACGCCAGACCTTATGGACACATGACGAAATTATTGCCGCAACGGGCGGGCAGTGCAGCGCAGCGTTCGCAGTGAAGGGCGTCTCCATCGATACGCGCAGCCTCGCGCCCGGCGATCTTTTTGTGGCGCTATCCGGAGTTGAACGCGACGGGCACGCCTATGTTGCCGCCGCCTTTAACGCCGGAGCTAGCGCGGCGTTGGTGTTGCGCGGCAAGATCGACGCAGCCGAAGCAGGCGGCCCGGTTGTGGAGGTTGACGATGTAGCTGAGGCCCTTGAACAAATAGCCCACGCGTCGCGGGCGAGAAGCCAAGCCTATATTACAGCCGTCACTGGGAGTGTCGGCAAAACTAGCGTGAAAGAAGCGTTGAAGGTTGCTCTGTCGAGATCAGGCGAAACATTCGCGTCTGAAAAATCCTTCAACAATCATATTGGCGTGCCGCTCAGTCTGGCGCGCATGCCGCAAGATTGTACATATGCCGTTTTTGAAATCGGCATGAACCATGCCGGCGAAATCGATGCGCTGGTGCGCATGGTGCGACCGCATTGCGCGGTCATAACGCATATCGGGACTGCGCATATCGAGCATTTTAATTCGGAAGCCGATATCGCGCGTGCCAAGGGCGAAATATTTAACGCCATGGCCAATGGCGGCACCGCGATTATTCCTGCCGACAGCCCGCATGTCGACTTGCTTGAAAACCTCGCCGCTGCACAGAGTATTTCCGACCTCAGAAGTTTTAGCCTCGCAAGCGCTAATGTCAGGAAAGGCGCGCAGAAAGCTTCGGGTAATATTTCGAATAACAATGCTGACGAAACGACATCCGATGCGACATCTGATGCGGCGATCGAAGCGGCGCATATTGTGGCCAATACCATTTATCTGCACGACACATGTAGTTGTGTCGTTGGCCGGGTCGGTGCGGAAGACATAACCTACAAAGTTGGCACGCCGGGGCTGCATCATGTGAGTAACAGCTTGGCCGTGCTGGGCGCGGTTCAGGCGGCGGGGGGTGACCTTGCGCTGGCGTCTTTGTCGCTGGCCGAGGTTGAAGCATTGAGCGGACGTGGGCAACGCCATGTGCTGCAGGTCGCGGGTGGCGAGTGCCTGCTTATTGATGAAAGCTATAACGCCAATCCGGTGTCTATGGCGGCTGCGATAACGGGGTTGGGGCTCGCGCCGCGCCTTGGGCAAGGCCGGCGCATTGCCGTGCTGGGCGACATGGCCGAACTGGGTGAGGTGTCGTCTCAGTTGCATGCGGACCTTGCAGATTTGATGGACACGTCCGACATAGATCTTGTCTTCAGCTGTGGCGCGCAAATGGCACATATGTTTGCCAATTTTCCTGCCGATCGCCGCGGCGTGCACGCTGACACACCAGCACAGCTTACCGATATTTTGAAATCAGAAATACACGCAGCAGATGTGGTGATGATTAAAGGGTCGCATGCCAGCCAAATGCACCTGATCGTCGAGCGTCTTCTTGAAGCGCAAGCAACTCGCGCGGATCATCGGGAGGAGAAGCGAAATGTTATATGAGCTTATGGTATCGATGAGGGGCTCAATGCCAGGTGCCAACCTGTTCTCCTATATTACTTTCCGGGCCGGAGGTGCTGTCATGACCTCCCTGATTATCAGTTTTATTTTAGGGCCCTGGGTTATTAATAATTTGCGTATGCGGCAAGGCAAGGGTCAGCCAATTCGTGAAGACGGCCCGCAGTCCCATCTCATTACCAAGGTCGGCACGCCGACAATGGGGGGGTTGCTTATTCTGCTTGCGGTTATGGCGTCGACGCTGCTATGGGCCGATCTGAGCAATGTCTATCTCTGGATTGTGTTGCTCACCACGCTCGGCTTCGGGCTTGTTGGTTTTGCCGATGATTTTTTGAAAGTGCGCGGCGGCTCTAGTGCCGGCGTTTCTGGGCGCATTAAAATAATACTCGAAGCGGCGATCGCCATTGTTTCCGTTCTGGCGATTTCAAGCCAGTTGCCCACCCCGCTAGCGACAAGCTATGCCATTCCGTTTTTCAAAGACCTGCTGCTACCTTTCGGTCTGCCGCTGTTTTTGCTGGCTGGTATGGTCGTGATTGTTGGCTCCTCCAACGCCGTGAACCTGACCGATGGTCTGGATGGTCTCGCGATAGTGCCGATGATGATCGCCTCGGTAAGTTTTGGGTTAATCTCTTATCTGGTTGGGCACGCGATTTTTGCCGATTATCTGCAAGTGCATTTTGTGCCCGGTGCTGGCGAGCTTGCCGTATTTTGCGCGGCGCTCATTGGTGCTGGCCTCGGCTTTCTATGGTTTAACGCGCCGCCAGCAATGGTGTTTATGGGCGATACAGGATCGCTAGCCCTTGGAGGCGCGCTGGGGGCAATCGCGATTGCGACAAAACACGAAATTGTACTCGCCATCATTGGCGGTCTTTTCGTTCTGGAGGCCGTTTCGGTCATCGTGCAGGTGGCGTCGTTCAAGCTAACCGGCAAGCGGGTATTTGCGATGGCACCGCTTCATCACCATTTCGAACAGCGCGGATGGGCCGAGAGCACTATCGTGATCCGGTTCTGGATCATCTCAGTGGTGCTGGCGCTCATCGGACTTGCAACCTTGAAACTGCGATAGGAAACTATGATCTCACTTCCCACATATGACGGTGAAACAGCAGTGTTCGGGCTGGGGCGTTCCGGCCTGTCAGCCGTGCGTGCTCTTATTGCCGCTGGGAACAATGTTGTTGCGTGGGATGATAATGCCCAACAGCGCGCCGCTGCCGCGCAAGCTGGCGCACAAATCAGAGATATCGCCGAGAACTTTGGCGCACCAGCACGTCTCGTGCTCAGCCCCGGAGTGCCGCTCACACACCCGCAACCGCATAATGTGGTCAAGGCGGCTAAGGCTGCGGGTGTGCCGGTGGTTGGTGATGTCGAGCTATTTGCTGATGCCGTGCGCCTGATGAACCCCGCGCCCAACATTGTCGCGGTCACGGGAACTAACGGAAAATCAACGACCAGCGCTCTGATTGCTCATTTGATATCGGCATGTGGCGGCGTGGTCCAACTCGGCGGCAATATCGGTCATGCGGTTCTCGACCTTGATATGCCTGAAACGGACACGCCGACGGTTTATGTTCTCGAACTTTCTTCCTACCAGATTGATCTCTTGGACAGGTTCAAAGCCGATATTGCGGTACTAACAAATTTCAGTGCCGACCATCTCGACCGGCATGGCGACATGGCTGGATATATTCATGCGAAAAGCCGCTTGTTCGATATGCTATCGGCCGATGGAACTGCCATTATCGGGGTCGACGATGCTGATAGCCGCGGCGTTGCCGATCGCGTGCAGGCATCTGGATTAAATGTGTGTCGCATTGGTGCGCACGGCGCGGCGGATATTTTCTGGCAGGCGGGCGCGCTCACAGATGGCACGGATGCACTGGTCGATCTGCAAAATGCGCCAGCACTGCGCGGCGCACATAACGGCCAAAACGCTGCCGCTGCTTGTGCCGTATTGCGCGGGCTTGGATACGAATTTGCCCAGCTACAAGATGCGTTTACGCGCTTTCCGGGGCTTGAGCATCGTTTACAGCCCGTCGCGATCCATGAAAATCTCATTTTCGTCAACGACAGCAAAGCCACCAATGCTGAGGCGACCCGCCACGCGCTTGCGGCATACGACAACATTTACTGGATTGTCGGCGGAAGGGCTAAGGATGACGGGCTTGCCAATCTAGAAGATTTCTACACCAAAATACGCGCAGCTTTCTTAATTGGCGAGGCGGCTGAACGGTTTCAAAGGGCGCTTGAAGGGCATTTAACCTGCCATATGAGCGGCACACTCGACAAGGCTGTGCGTACCGCCGCCGATCTCGCTGCTTCTGATCTTGCTGCTTCTGATCTGGCCGGTGATGATCATGCGAGCGCGACGATCCTTCTGTCGCCGGCCTGCGCGTCTTTTGATCAGTTCCCGGATTTTGAAGCCCGCGGCGCAGCGTTTTGCGCTGCGGTCGAGCAATGGCAATCAAAAGCTCCTACGAGCCAAGCCCCCACAAATCAGGAGGGCGCGTCATGTTGAGGTTTTTTGCCCGCACAGATAAAAGCCCGATTGCCCAATGGTGGTGGACGGTCGACCGCTGGCTAGTCGCGGCTGTAGTTGTGCTCATTGGACTTGGTTATCTGATGGCATTTGCCGCCAGTCCTGCTGTGGCCCAGCATATTGGTAAGCCGATTTACTATTTCGCCAATAAGCAATTAGTCTTCCTGACGTTGGCGTTGGGCGTGTTTCTCGCTGTTTCTATGTTGAACACACGCTTGGTGCGATATCTCGCAATCGCTTGTTTTGTGGTCGCTTTGGTCGGCGTCATTGCAACGCTGTTCGTTGGTGCATCAACCAAAGGCGCGAGCCGTTGGCTAATTATAGCCGGCGTGTCGGTTCAGCCCTCAGAAATTTTGAAGCCAGCTTTTGTCGTCGTCTCGGCTCAATTACTGGCTTTGCATAATACCCGCTTTGACAGTCATGCGCTGGGCCTTGGATTTCTTTTGCTGGTTGGCTGTTGTGTGTTGCTTGCGCAGCAGCCCGATGTCGGCCAGCTGACGCTTTTGGGTCTTGTGTGGATGTGCATGTATTTTCTGGCTGGCGGGTCATTGCGGTTGCTTTCCGTGCTCGCCATGCTGGGCATCGTGGTCGGTGGTTATCTCTACACAACCCAGCCGCATGTATCCAGCCGCGTTGATCGGTTCATCAGTCCAGCAAGCGGCGACACGTTTCAAGTCGACAAGGCGATGGATGCCATTAAATCGGGTGGTATTGTTGGCGTCGGACCCGGTGACGGTCGGGTGAAGTCAATCTTGCCCGACGCACATTCAGACTATGTATTTGCGGTCGCCGCCGAAGAGGGTGGCTTGCTTATCGGCAGCTTCATCATTTGCGTATTTGCCCTCATCGTTTTGCGATCTCTATCAGGGTTGCGGGCAGAGCAGGAACACTGGGTGCAACTCGCGGCCGCAGGCCTGACATGCTTGTTCGGGCTACAAGCCATCATCAATCTCGCCGTCAATCTCAACCTCATGCCATCCAAGGGCATGACCTTGCCGTTCATCTCCTATGGCGGCTCGTCGCTGCTCGCATCGGCTTTGACCATGGGCATGCTGGTCGCACTATCGCGACGCAGGTCGCAAGGACAGATGATGGCGCGTCCGGTTAGCGGGTTGACCCTTCAGGCTCAATTTGGAGGCCGGCCATGAATCAGAAGCAAAATCGTAAAACCGAAGTGGTGTTGCTCGCGGCGGGCGGAACGGGCGGTCATCTTTTTCCGGCCAGTGCCTTGGCACGGCGCATGAAAGAAAAGGGCCATGAGGTGCATCTGGCGACGGATGCGCGTGGTATGGGTTATCTCAGTCAGATGGAAGAAATGCCGGTGTACAAATTATCGGCAGCCACAATATTTGCGGGCAATGTCTGGTTAATTCCTTGGCGTGTTTTAAAAATTTTATTCGCGCTTATTCAGGCGACGCATCTCATCTTGAAACTCAAGCCGTCGATTGTTGTGGGCTTTGGCGGATACCCGTCATTTGCCCCGGCGCTTGCGGCTTTGTTGCTCGGGCGGCGAGTGTTGATCCACGAACAAAATGCCGTCCTCGGGCGGGCCAACCGGGTGCTATGCCGTATGGGGGCGTACTTGGCCACCACGTTTGGTGGCACACGCGGTCTATCGAAATCAACCCGTCTGCGCACGCGCAAGGTTGGTAATCCGGTGCGCAGCGAAGTTCTCTCTGCCGCGCGCGGCGGTTACCGATATCTGAACGCCTCGCGCCCGTTTGAGTTATTAGTGTTTGGCGGCAGTCAGGGCGCCAGCGTGTTTGCCGACATTGTGCCCAAAGCGATCGGGCAATTGCCGAGTGAATTGAAAGCGCGGCTGCGGGTGGTGCATCAGGTGCGACACGCAGATATGGCCGAAACGCTCGCCGCTTATGGCGAAATTGGCGTTTATGCTGAAATCAGAGACTTTTTCGAAGATCTGCCTTCGCGCATGCGGCGGGCTCATTTGGTTATTTGTCGGGGCGGTGCTTCAACAATTTGTGAATTGTCCCTGCTGGGTGCGCCGGCGGTTGTCGTGCCGCTACCCGGCGCGCTCGACCAAGATCAGGCGCATAATGTGCGCGAGTTAACGGAAAAAGGCGGCGCTTGGATGGTTAATCAGAGTGAGTTTTCGTCCGATTGGCTATCGGGAAAATTAAATGAGCTGATGCTCAATATCGAACTTCTGAATGCGGCTTCGGCGCGTGCGCTGTCACTGGCGCGGCCAGATGCTGATTTGCGGCTGTGCCGTTACGCCCTGTCGCTCATCAAAGACGCTAATTCGATTAATCAAGGCAGCGACGCTATCGCCAAGGGGAAGAAGTAATGACGCAAATGCCTCTTTCACCGCCGCAGACATTGCGCCCCTTCGGACGGGTACACATTGTCGGCATTGGTGGCATCGGCATGAGCGGCATTGCCGAAGTGATGCATGTCATGGGCTATGACGTGCAAGGCAGCGATTTGAGCGAAAATGCGAATACCGAGCGCCTTGGTGAAATGGGCATAGAGGTTTTCATCGGCCATCGGGCGGAGAATATTATCGGTGCTGGCGTGGTTACGGTGTCGTCGGCGGTGAGCGATGATAATGCCGAAGTGCGCGCTGCCCGTGCTCGACATATTCCCGTTGTACGCCGGGCCGAAATGCTTGCCGAATTAATGCGCCTCAAGCCTTGCCTTACCGTGGCGGGCACGCATGGCAAAACCACGACAACTTCGCTTGCGGCAGCCATTCTGGACGCCGCCGATCTTGACCCGACAGTTATTAATGGCGGCATTATCAATGCCTATGGCACGAATGCGCGGTTGGGCTCGGGCGACTGGATGGTGGTGGAAGCCGATGAGAGCGACGGCACGTTTGTGCGTTTGCCATCGACCATCGGCATTATCACCAATATCGACCCTGAGCATTTGGAGCATTATGGCAGCTTTGAGCGTTTGCGTGATGCCTTCTACAGTTACATGCAAAATATTCCGTTCTACGGGGCTGGCATTGTGTGCCTCGACCACCCTGAAGTGCAGGCGTTGGTCGGCAAGGTGCAAGATCGCCGAATTATCACCTATGGATTGAACGAGCAGGCTGATATTCGTGCCACGAATATCACCACGCACGGCCTTGCCCAGGAATTTGATGTCATCTGCCGCGATCGGCAAGCCGACACGCAAACCGTGATTAGCGGTATTCGTTTACCCATGGCTGGTTTGCACAATCTGCAAAACGCGTTGGCCGCTATCGCCGCCGGACTGGAAGTGCATGCCAAACCCGATCAAATTCGCAAGGCGCTGGCGGGCTTTGCAGGTGTGAAACGACGTTTCTCCCATGTTGGTCAGGTTCGAGATGTCGACATATTCGACGATTATGCTCATCATCCGGTTGAAATTTCGGCGGTTCTGGCAAGCGCACGCACTGCTGCATCTGGCCGCGTGATCGGCATCATGCAGCCCCATCGCTACACGCGGTTACGCGATCTGTTTGCCGATTTTTGTAGCTGCATGAACGCCGCCGATATGGTTTTTGTGTTACCCGTATTTGCTGCCGGTGAACCCCCTATTGATGGGGCTGACGCTGCCAGCTTGGTTGAAGGTCTGCAAGCGCATGGGCATCGTCATGCGGTTGCGCTGGCTGATGACACGGATTTGCCTGCAGCCCTAAGCGCGGTGATGCAGGCCGGCGATATCGTCGTGTGCATGGGCGCCGGTAGTATTTCGCGCATTGCGCATTCCTTGCCGACGCGTCTTGGGGAGGTTGCAGCATGACCCCGCGCCCGGAAACAATGTCAGCACCCAACATGGCTCCTCACATTCAGCCATCCGACCTGCCCGATGTGCGTGGCAAGTATATAGCGGGTCAAGCGCTGGCTGACATCACCTGGTTCCGCGTTGGCGGATGTGCCGATGTCGTATTTATGCCTGCCGATGCCGAAGATCTGAGCGCGTTCTTGAAACAACGACCACGCGATATTCCGGTCAATATTTTAGGCGCTGGGTCCAACACACTTGCCCGCGATGGCGGGGTGCGTGGTGTGATCATTCGTTTGGGCCGCGGCTTTGGTGACCTTGTACCGGTAGGTGAAAGTGAGATACGCGCTGGTGCCGCTGCGCTCGATGGGCGTCTGGCGGCAGCCGCTGCTAATGCTGGCCTAACGGGGCTTGAGTTCTTTAGCGGCATTCCCGGCAATGTGGGCGGCGCATTGGCGATGAATGCTGGAGCTTATGGCAGCGAAACGGCGGATGTGCTGGTGCAGGCCGAAGCGCTCACCATGCAGGGTGAAGCGCGTATATTGAGCCCGCAAGATTTAAACCTGAGTTATCGCACTAATGGCTATCGCGATCGGCTTGTATATATCAGCGCGATCTTTCGCGGGGTACCGGATGCGCCGAATGACATTCGCGCGCGCATGAACGATATCGCTGATAAACGCGGCACAACCCAGCCGGTGAAATCACGCACAGGCGGCAGTACGTTTAAAAATCCGGGCGGTGCTAACCCAGACGGGCCCAAGGCTTGGAAACTCATTGACGCGGCCGGATGCCGTGGTCTTCGTGTGGGTGGAGCACAAGTATCTGAATTACATTGTAATTTCCTCATCAACCATGGTGACGCTACTGCCGACGACATTGAAACGTTGGGCGAAACGGTGCGCGCGCGGGTGCTTGAAGCGAGCGCCATAGATCTGGATTGGGAAATTCGGCGGATCGGGGAGGTGGCACATGACGCATGACAAACATGTCGCGGTGCTTGCCGGTGGCTGGTCGCCCGAACGCGAGATCAGTCTTATTTCCGGCCAGAAATGTGCCGACGCACTGCGGCGGTGCGGCTATCAGGTTACCGAAATTGATGTTGACCGCGACCTCGCAATGCAGTTACAGGCCGTGGCGCCTGACGTTTGCTTTAATGCGCTGCATGGTGTGGGTGGCGAAGACGGTGAAGTGCAGGGGTTACTTGAAGTCCTTCAAATTCCCTACACGCATTCCGGTGTGCGCGCATCCGCATTGGCTATGGACAAACATCTGTCGAAAAAAATCTTCGCCGATGCTGGTCTGCCGGTTGCCGACAGTGTGCTAGTCATGCGCGGCGCATGCACAGACCATCCACTTACCCCGCCATATGTTGTGAAGCCGGTTAATCAAGGCTCAAGTGTGGGTGTCGAGATTGTACCAGCTGGCGCAAACGAAATACCTGACACGCTGAGCGAAGGCGGCTGGGGTTTCGATGGTGCGGCGATGGCCGAAATTTATATTGCCGGTCGCGAGCTGACCTGTGCCGTGCTTGATGAAACGCCAACCGATATTCTGGAAATTGTGCCATCTAACGGGTTTTATGATTACCGCGCAAAATATGACGAGGGCGGTTCGGTGCATATTCTGCCTGCCGATATTCCCGCAGCGCTACGCGATGAAATACAGCAGGTCACCTTGGCGGCGCATCATGTGCTGGGATGTCGCGGCGTTACCCGTGCCGATTTCCGGTTCGACCCAGCAGGGCCAACCTTGGCTCTGCTTGAAATCAATACCCAGCCGGGCATGACGCCCCTGTCGCTTGTGCCGGAGATGGCCGAAGCACGCGGCATGTCATACGACAATCTGGTGACGTGGATATTGGAGGATGCCTCATGCCCAAGATGAAGCCGACGCAGATGACGCGCGCGCGCACAAGGCGCACAAAGCGTACAAGGCGTACAACGCAAAGTGCAGGCAAAATGCCGAGCCTCGTGGCGCGGTTCGCATCTATCTTGTTTTTGCCCTTCAAGGCGCTTTTGCGGGTGCCTTTCAAAGGCGTCTCCAAGGGATTTTCCTTGGTTAGGTTTGCACCATGGCGCTTGCAGTTCGGTGTTCTCGCCGGCGTATTGGTATTGATGGGTGTCGGCATTTTCACCTCAGAGTTGGGGCGCCCAACTTCCGATTATCTGCGTGACAGTTTCTATCAAGCGACCGCCGCGACGGGCCTGCAGGTCGCAGACATCACCGTGGAAGGTCGTCGGCGCACGCAGCGTGAAGATCTGCTCACGGCCATAGATATCGCGCCCGGCGCGCCAATATTGGAGGTCGACCTCACGGCGGTCCAGGCACGCGTCAAAACTTTGCCCTGGGTTCAAAGTGTTTCCGTGATACGCCGCTTACCGGGAATTATTCACCTGCATATCAGCGAGCGCGAGCCCTTCGCGCTTTACAAAGACGGAACCAAGACCGCGCTGATCGATAAAAGCGGGGATGTCATTACGCGCAAATATCTGAAAGTCTTTGCACATTTGCCGGTGCTTTCTGGTTCCGGTGCGCCGATACGAGCACAGTCGTTGATGGATATGTTGCAGGATTATCCGGTGGTACGTAATCGACTGGTTGCCGCTGAATGGATTGGGGGGCGGCGCTGGAGCTTGACGCTCGACCATGGTGGTGCGGTACATCTGCCAGCCAAAGACGTTCAAAATGCGCTCAACCGGCTTATGGATCTGGAGCGCGAACGACGCATTCTGGCGGTCGAGAAACAGAGTATTGATCTACGTTTGCCCGACCGCATTTTATTGCGTCCCGTGGGTAAAAACTCGCGCCGCGCACCCGAAGACCTTGTGATGGAGGCGCGATCGTGACCCGCCCCGTAAAACATAAACAATTCAGAAAGCGCACGCCGGTTGTCATGCGGCGCGGACCCGTGGCGGCACTGGATATCGGCACCAACAAAGTGGCGTGTCTGATAGCCGAGACAGCCGACGACAACCAGCCTAACCGGATGATGCGGGTTACAGGTTTTGGGCATCAGGTTTCTGAAGGTCTGCAAGCAGGTCAGATCACCGATATGCGGGCCGCTGAGGACAGTCTGCGTGCCGCGGTTGATGCGGCCGAGCGGATGGCTGGGGTTGAGGTACGCGGCATTATTATAGGCGTGTCGGCAAACCGTATTTCCAGTCAGGTATGCGAGGCAAATGTGCCGCTGAACGGTCAAGCGGTGACGGATGATCATATGGTTTTGGCATTGCGTCATGCATGCGAGAAATTCTGGTCGGAAGATCACGAAATTTTGCACGCCATCCCGGTCGCTTATTATGTCGATGATAGTGCGGTTATTTCAGATCCGCGCGGCATGTATGGGCAGGCGTTGAAGGTCACATTGCACTTGATAAGCGCACCAGTAGGGCCGATCAGGAATTTGCTGGCCTGCGTTGAACAGTGCCATCTGGTTTGCGACAAACTTGTCGTGACCCCCTATGCCAGCGCTCTGTCGACGCTAATGCAGGACGAAATTGACCTTGGTACGCTGCACCTTGATATGGGCGGCGGCACAACAAGTTTCACAATTTTTTATGAAGGCGCGCCTGTGCATACAGGAGTGGTTCCGGTGGGGGGGCACCATATCACCACTGATATTGCGCGCGGCCTTAACATTGCGCTGCCAATGGCCGAGCGCATAAAGACGTTATATGGCAGTGCGCTTGCATCGCCGGATGGTGAGCGCGAGCAGTTTGAGCTACCCGCGGCTGATGGCGAGCCACAAATGCTGCCGCGTAGCGAACTGACAAAGATTATTCGCCCGCGTTTGGAGGAGACACTGGAAATGGTGGAGGCTCGCGTTGCGGCTTCCGGCATGGCGCATATGGCTGGACGACGCGTTGTGCTGACCGGTGGTGCCTCGCAATTATCCGGCGTGCCGGAACTGGCGCGCACTATTTTGGACCGACAGCCGCGCCTCGGTGTTCCGATGCGGCTTACCGGCTTACCGGAAGCTGCTGCCGGGCCATCTTTCGCGGCCTGTGCCGGTCTTTTGAATTATGCTGGACGGCAACACGCTGACGCCGCCCTTGTTTCTGAAAACGCCAGTGGGCCTTTGGGCCGTTTGGCAGCCTGGTTGAGGAGGAACTTCTAATGCAATGCGATTGTGTAACAGCGTATGTAACCGGCCATAGGCCATCCGTGACGGTGCTCGCCAGCCCGTCGAGAGTATGCACCACCTGGATATTGGGCGCAGGTCCGCATGCTTTTTCAACTTCGAAAAACTCGCCCAACCCAGGCGAGTAGAAAAGGAGAACGCCATGAGTATTCATCTAACCGTTCCGCCAAAAAGGGAACTTAAACCTCGTATTGTCGTGTTTGGCATCGGGGGAGCTGGCGGCAATGCCGTCAATAATATGGTGACAGCAGGCCTCGAAGGCGTTGATTTTGTTGTCGCAAATACTGACGCGCAAGCGCTTGCGGCAAGTAAGGCCGACCGCCGTATCCAGATGGGCAGCAAGCTCACCGAAGGTCTCGGCGCCGGCTCAAATCCTGAAATAGGCCGTCAAGCGGCTGAAGAGTCGATGGCAGAAATTGTTGATATGCTCCAAGGCTCGCACATGGCCTTTGTGACCGCCGGCATGGGTGGTGGCACAGGCACAGGCGCGGCACCTGTTATTGCGCGCGCGGCGCGGGAATTGGGCGTGCTAACCGTCGGTGTGGTGACCAAGCCGTTTGACTTTGAAGGCACGCGCCGCATGCGATCTGCAAATGAGGGCATTAATGAACTGGCCAAGGAAGTTGATACATTAATCATCATCCCGAACCAGAACCTGTTCCGTATTGCCAACGCGCAGACGACCTTTGCCGAAGCTTTTGCGATGGCGGACGAGGTGCTGCATTCGGGTGTGTCGGGCATTACCGATCTCATGATCAAGCCGGGTCTCATCAATCTCGATTTTGCCGATGTCAAAACCATTATGGACGAGATGGGCAAAGCGATGATGGGTACAGGCGAAGCCGAGGGCGACAACCGGGCGATCGAAGCTGCCGAGGCCGCGATTGCCAATCCGTTGCTCGACGATGTGTCGATGAGCGGGGCCAATGGCTTGCTGATCAACATTTCGGGCGGCGAAGACATGACGTTGTACGAAGTCGACGAAGCGGCCAACCGGATCAAAGATGAAGTCGATGATAATGCCAATATTATAATTGGTTCGACCTTTGACGATAACCTTAAAGGCATGGTGCGGGTATCGGTTGTGGCAACCGGCATTGAGGCAGGCGCTAAATCCAGATTGCGCCCTGTCACGCGTGGCGAAGTGATCAATATGGGTCGCCAGATGCATGATCAGCCACCATCTGAGCCGCCAGCCACTGATGCTGATGGTGCATTGCCATCATTCATGCAGAACGACATGCCAAACGATATCGCGCCGCCAGCGGTCGAGGATATTGTCGAGGTGAAAGAGCCTGCGCCTGTCGCAGAGGCGCCAGATATTGTGGAAGAACCCGATGATGGCGGACTGCCAGGTTTTCTGCGCGAGCCAAAACTTGCGCCGCAGCGTGAGGTATCCAAGCGGTCCCGGTCATTCCTTGACCGCGTTTTAGGGATTAAGCGCAAACCACCGCGCGAGGAAACCCAAATGGCACCAGAGCCGGAAACGGATTTGGACGCTGGGCTAGTCGCGGAGCGAGTGGAGCCGCGTATTGCTGAGACCGCTGAGATCGACCTGACTGATATTGATGACATTAATGAGATCACCGATATCAAAGCGTCTGACACGCAATCAGCCATTGGTCTAGACGAGCCTGACATGGCACCGGTTCGTCAAACGCCGATGGTTGCAGAGGCCGCTGGTCAGCTTGAACCTGCGTTGGACCTGGATGAGCCGGCGACGCCTGCCAAGGTTGCGGAAACCGCGTCAGCGGTGCCGCCTATGCCGGAAATCTCCGTCAACTCGGTGAGCACGGCTCCGGTAGTATCCGAACAAACACCGGTTGTTCAGACCTCTATGCAGACGTCGCCCAGCATGAGCGCGTCCTATGAAGCTGAACAATTGGACATACCGGCTTTCCTACGTCGGTAAAGAATATGTTACAAAAGCCCGGGCAAGCGCCCGGGCTTTTTTCATAACCATTTAATTTATAATAAAAAATACGAATTCTTATTTCGTAATATTAGGCAATAATCTGTTATTTGTTGTTGGCTTCCTTGTTTTGTAGAACAAAGTCTACAGAGTCCTAACAAACCAAGGAAAAGTGCCTCATGGCCCCACCCCCTGCAACCATAGCTCAAATTCACGAGCGTTTTCCAGCCGTTGAAAGCGTTGGAATGCCGGTTGGTCAGCAATTGGGTGTGCGTCAGACGACTTTGTCGCAAAAGGTCATGTGTCGCGGCATTGGTTTGCATTCCGGTTCCGATGTCACCATGCGCCTGCTCCCTGCAGCGGCTGATACTGGCATTGTGTTTATTCGTTCTGATATAGCTAATCGCGATGAGGCGTCAATTCCTGCCTTGTTTGGCAGTGTATGCGATGTCACCTTGTCGACGAAAATCGGTAATAGTCATGGTCACGTCGTTGGCACGGTTGAGCATTTACTGGCGGCGCTGGCTGGCCTGCGTGTTGATAACGTTATTGTCGAGGTTGATGGCCCCGAAGTGCCAATTATGGATGGCAGCGCCCAGCCCTTTATCGAATTGGTTCACCAGGCAGGGATCACTACACTCGATGAAGGGCGTCGCGCTCTGCGTGTGAAGCAGGCAGTACGGGTGAGCAATTCCGACAGCTATTGTGAACTTCTGCCCGAAGACGGCTGTGTTTTCGAGGCTGAAATTGATTTTCAGAGCTGTGCAATTGGGCGTCAGGCCTATCAGATTGATCTCGTCGCTGAGGATTTTGATACGGACGTTGCCGGTGCGCGTACTTTCTGCATGTTGCATCAAGTTGAAGCGATGTATAGCGCTGGTCTTGGTCTTGGCGGATCGGTAGATAATGCGATTGTGGTCGATGGCGATGTTGTAATGAATGAAGAGGGGCTGCGGTCGCCAAAAGAATTCGTGCAGCACAAACTTCTTGATGCAATCGGTGATCTGTATCTTCTGGGTCTGCCGCTTATCGGTCGCTATCGTGGCTTCAAATCTGGTCATGCCTTGCATAATAAGTTGCTACATGCGCTCTTCCTTGAACCTGATGCGTTTGAACTGGTTAGCCTTGCCGACAATGATAAGGTTCTCGCAGCCGAATAATTCGCGCAGCTGCAGCACTGAATAATCAGCTTTTTTGCACCGTCTCCCTACTGGTATCCTCTCCTTCAATGCTGTAAAACAGTTACTCATTTCAGCTCTTGTTGGACCGTGGGGCGCGATCTCATTATGATGTGGAAACAATTTATAACTGTATGTGCTGTGTGCGGCGTTCTCGCGGCGTGTGGTGCTTCTGATCCAGATGTCGCCGAATATATTGAGCGGCCCGTGGAACAGATTTATAATGAGGCTTTCGAGGAACTGGAGCGAGGCAATTATATCAATGCGTCGCTGCAATTTGACGAGGTTGAACGCCAGCATCCTTATTCGATCTGGGCGCGGCGCGCTATGGTGATGGCGGCTTACACGTATTATCTGCAAAATAAATATGACGAAGCGATCTTGACTGGTCGGCGTTTTCTATCGCTCTACCCCGGCAATAAGCGCGCGCCATATATCTATTATCTCATTGCCATGTGCCAGTATGAGCGCATCTCCGATGTCAAGCGCGATCAATTAATTACCGAGCTTGCGCAAGCGGCGCTGGTTGATGTTATACGCCGCTTTCCAGATTCCGATTATGCGCGCGACGCGGTATTGAAACTCGACCTCACAAGCGACCATCTTGCGGGCAAGGAGATGGATGTCGGGCGCTATTATCTGAAGCGTGGGCATTTTGTGGCCGCGTCGGTACGGTTTTCTAACGTCATTCGCAATTACCCGAGGACGTCGCACGTGCCTGAAGCCTTGCATCGGTTGACGGAAGTATATGTTTCTCTGGGTGTTGATGCCGAAGCGCAAAATGCAGCGGCTGTGCTTGGCTATAATTATCCAGATAGTAGCTGGTACCGCGATAGCTACCGCTTTCTGGTTAAAAACGAGCTGACCCCAAAGGAAAATCCGTCATCCTGGATTAGCAGGGCGCTCGACAAGGTATTTTAGGGGCCGGTGATGCTGGTATCCCTGTCGATCCGCGACATTGTTCTCATCGATAAACTCGATCTCGACTGGCATGGAAATCTGTGCACGCTCACTGGTGAAACCGGCGCAGGCAAATCCATTCTATTGGATGCGCTGGGCCTGGCGCTTGGCGCACGTGGTGATGCCGGGCTTGTACGAACCGGTGCATCGCAGGGAAGTGTTACCGCCGTCTTTGATATTAGCGCCAATGCTGCGGCGCGCGCTATTCTCGACGAAAACGGTTTGGACACGGGAGACAATGAAAACGAATTGATATTGCGGCGCGTGCAGACGAGCGATGGACGAAGCCGCGCTTTTTGCAATGACGCGCCGGTCAGCGTTGGTTTGTTGTCTGAGTTGGGCGGTGTGCTCATCGAAATCCACGGACAAAACGAAAGCCAGGCGCTCACTGACACCCGCACGCAACGCCGCTTGCTAGACCAGTTTGGTGGCCTTGAGGCGCAGGTGCGTGACCTGTCGGCGCTTTATGCCAATAAGCAGCACTTACAAAAAAGTCTCGCAGCGCATCGCGACGCGCTGACGCGGGCAGCAGCGGAGACCGATTATCTGACAAATGCCGTGGCTGAATTGCAGACGCTGGACGCTCAAACCGGGGAAGAAGAAGTGCTAGCTGACCAGCGCACATTGCTGATGAATGCGGAAAAAATTGCTGCAGACCTCGCTGAGGCGCAAGGTTTTCTGGGTGGGGAAAGTGGTGTGGAAACGGCCTTAAACGCAGCGCTGCGACGCCTAGAACGCGCCGCACCAGAAGCAGCAGGGCGGCTGGACGCTGCTGTTACCGCGCTGGACCGTGCGCTCATTGAGGCGGCGGAGGCACGCGATGCGCTGCGTTTGGCTGCCAGTGAAATTTTGCATGATCCCGCAACGCTAGCACAAGTGGAGGATCGACTGTTTGCTTTACGGGCCGCGGCGCGCAAGCACAATGTAACATGCAATGACCTGCCGGATGTATTGGCTCAGTTGTCGGGACAGTTGAGTGATATTGATGGTGGCACCGATCGCCTTGCTGAAATGGAGGCGGAATATCACCGTGCCGAGGCTGCCTATCGTACATTGGCAGAGACAATATCTGCGGCACGGATTTCAGCAGCGACACAGCTGGATGTGCGGGTCAATAATGAACTGGTACCTCTTAAGCTGGATGGTGGGCGGTTTTCGACCTGCGTTGATGTGCTACCAGTAAATGATGGCGGTGCCGATGGTATCGACCGCGTGACTTTTGAGGCATCGACCAATCCGGGCATGGCACCGGGGCCGATTGCGAAAATTGCCTCGGGTGGTGAATTGGCGCGCTTCATGCTTGCGCTGAAAGTGTGTCTCTCCGAAAGCGGCCAGAGCCGTTCCTTGATATTTGACGAAGTTGATGCGGGCGTTGGCGGGGCTGTTGCTGAAGCGGTCGGTGTGCGCTTACATAAATTGGCGCAAACGGGTCAGGTGCTGGTTGTAACCCACTCACCGCAAGTGGCAGCGCGGGGTGACTATCACTGGAAGGTGATGAAAACCGCCGATGCCGAAACTGCCGTGACCCGTGTTGATCCGCTTGATGCCGAGGCACGGCTTGAAGAGGTTGCCCGCATGTTGTCGGGAGCTAGTGTTACACCGGAGGCGCGCGCGGCTGCCGGCAAATTGCTTGAAGCGGAGACGACATGAGCCGTGCAAAACCGATCGGGAATCTTTCGCGTGCCGAAGCCGCAGAAGAGCTTGAGCAGTTGGCGCAGGAAATCAAGGCTCATGATGCCGCTTATCATCAGCAGGATGCGCCCCGCATTTCTGACGCTGACTACGACGCAATGCGACGGCGCAATGACGATATCGAGGCCCGGTTTCCTGATCTGAAAAGAGCCGATAGCCCTGCGGATATGGTGGGGGCAGCTCCTGCGCAGGGATTTGCAAAGGTGACACACGTAATGCCAATGCTCTCGCTTGGCAACGCGTTTAATGCCGACGATATCAATGATTTTATCCAGCGGGTGCGTAAATTTTTGAGCCTCGCTGACGTTGCACCCTTGCCCCTGACATCTGAGCCCAAAATCGACGGCTTGTCGGCTGCGCTGCGCTACGAGCAGGGCGTTCTTGTGCAGGGTGCGACACGCGGCGACGGACGCGTGGGTGAAAACATTACTGCTAATCTTAAAACGGTGGTGGGCATACCTCATACGCTTCCCTCTGGTGCGCCCGATATTGTCGAAGTGCGCGGTGAAGTCTATATGAGCGCTGATGACTTCGCGGGTCTCAATAGTCGACAAGCAGAAGCTGGAAGACCTGAATTTGCCAATCCGCGCAACGCCGCCGCCGGCAGTCTGCGCCAGCTTGATCCGGCGGTTACAGCGACACGGCCCTTGCAGTTTTTTGCCTATGCTTGGGGTGAAATGTCGTACATGCCCGCTGACAGCCAGGCCGGTATGGTTCGTCAGTTCGCTGATTGGGGCTTTACCACCAACCCGGAATTTCGTGTATGCGCGGGTGCGAATGAGTTACTGGCTCACTGGCAAAGTATTGAGGCGCGCCGTGCCGTGCTCGGCTATGATGTGGACGGCATGGTCTATAAGGTCGATGCGCTTGATTATCAAGCTCGGTTGGGTTTTGTATCCCGTGCACCACGCTGGGCTATTGCCCATAAATTTCCCGCGGAGCAGGCGACCACAGTGTTGCTGGATATTGATATCCAGGTGGGGCGGACGGGTGCGTTGACGCCGGTTGCAAAATTGCAGGAGGTGACCGTGGGCGGCGTACGGGTGAGCAATGCGACTTTACATAATGCAGATGAGATTTCCCGTAAGGACGTGCGCATTGGCGATACAGTGGTGGTGCAGCGGGCGGGCGATGTTATTCCCCAGATTGTGCGTGTTGTGGAAGATGCACGCCCTGCCAACGCTGTGCCTTTTGTGTTTCCCGATAAATGCCCGGCCTGTCAGTCTGCGACAACCCGTGAATTGCGCGAGGATGGTGACACGGATGTCGTGACACGATGCACCGGCGGGCTATCTTGCAGTGCGCAAGCGCGCGAAAGGTTGAAGCATTTCGTGTCCCGTCCAGCACTTGATGTTGAAGGGTTGGGCAATAAGCAGATCGACGATTATTGGGATGCCGGTCTGGTGCGAACGCCCGCCGATATTTTCCTACTGCGGGAGAGATATACCGATAACCCCCCAGAGTTCTGGCGCTATACCTCTGGCTCGCGCGAGAAAATCGGTGCGCTAAAAGATAGTGTTGTGAAGTTGTTTGATGCGATTGATCAACGGCGCGCAGTTGACTTCGATCGGTTCATCTTTGGGCTGGGTATCCGGCATGTGGGCGAGACAACCGCTCGCCTTCTAGCGCGGCATTTCAAAACTGTCACGGCATTTCAGGCAGGTGGTATCGCATTGGCGGCTGACGTGCCCGATATGCGCGAGGCGTTAGAAGATATTGACGGGGTGGGAAAAACGCTTGTTGATGCGCTGGCGCAATTTTTTGCACTGCCGGAAAATATCGAGATGCTGGATGCACTTGTGCGTGCTGGGGTCGCGCCAACGCCGCCGGTTGAAGTGTCTGGGGACAGCGAAATAACCGGCAAAACCATTGTGTTCACCGGCACGCTGGAGAGCGTATCACGAGCCGAAGCCAAAGCCCGCGCTGAGGCTTTGGGTGCACGTGTGGCAGGCAGTGTTTCAGCCAAGACGGATATTGTGGTCGCCGGTGCCGGTGCTGGTTCCAAACGTAAGAAGGCTGAAGAATTGGGCTTGATTATTTTAGACGAGCAAGCGTGGCTAGATCTCGCCAGTAGGTGAATATTCGTAGGCGTTTAGCGTGTCTGGTTCCATCGTGCTGCACGCACGGCGGCATTTCGTGCTGGTTGTTGGGGCGCCGTCACGGGCGTTTCACCGTCTAGCGGCCAGCCATGTTCGATACCCCAGGAAAAACATCGCTTTTGTTCGGCAGCGATAAAAGCGGATATCCCCTTTTCTGACGGCGCGGTAGGACCAAGGGCGCGTATGATCTGGCGATGTCTTCGCTTGGTATGCTTGCCAGTGGCGACTTCTTTACGCGAAACAGCCAGAAGCGGAAACATCGGCCTGTCATGTTCAAAGGCAGCATGTGTTAGGCGATCGAGATGGCGCATCAGCAGACTGGAAGCATAGGACCAATCCTGATCTGCAATACCCTGTGCCCGATTAATCTTTTGATAGGAGATAAATTCCTGTCGCCGCGCAGTCCACATCAGGTGTTCAAGTGTCAAATCGTTTTGGAAATAATAATGCATGGGGTTGCCTTTGTTTTTATGCGCTACAAATAGATGATTGAGAATTAGCGCGCTAGCATCCACAGGTTGTATATAAAATTACATATACCACCCAGTTGGGTATGATCTAAGTCAGCTGATTTGTTTTAGGTTATCGGATTGGGCGGCACGCTTTTTTTAGCCAACCGGCGACTTTATCATCCACCCGCGGGCCTACTTTTTCCAAAACTGTTGTGTGATAGGTGTTCAACCAGTTTTTCTCGTCTGTCGTCAGCGCGCTTATATCGATTAAACGCCGGTCAATCGGCGCCAATGTCAGCGGTTCAAATTCCAGCATATCGCGATGCTTGTCGCCCTTGGCCTTTGCTGGGCGTACGTATTGCAGGTTCTCAATGCGGATACCAAAGCGACTTTCCGCATAATACCCTGGCTCGTTCGATACAATCATACCCGGCGCAAGCGGCACCAATCCACCTTTGGAGATACGCTGTGGCCCCTCGTGCACGGAGAGATAACTGCCGACGCCATGGCCGGTGCCGTGGTCGAAATCCTGCCCCGCCATCCAGAGTGGCCCGCGCGCCAGCGTATCCAGTTGCATCCCGTTTGTGCCGGTTGGAAATCGCGCAGCGGCAAGGGCAATATGACCTCTTAATACGCGTGTAAATGCGTCGATTGCACCCACCGGTGGTGGCTTGTTTCCAATGATAACCGTGCGTGTCACATCCGTTGTGCCGTCAATATATTGCCCGCCACTGTCAACCAGATAAAGATCGCCATTGCGCAGCTCGCGATTGGTCGCATGGGTCACACGATAATGCACAATGGCACCATTAGGCCCACTGCCGGAAATCGTATCAAAACTCAGATCGCGCAGCTTGCCGGTCTCAATGCGTAAGGCCTCGACTTTGCGCGCTGCGTCAATTTCCGTCAGCTTGCCGCGCCCAGCATGGTTGTCTAACCAGCAGAGAAATCTGCAAAGCGCGGTTGCGTCTCTGAGATGGGCGGCTTTTGCGCCGCGAATTTCGGCGGGTGTTTTGCGGGCTTTGGCGTGGGTGCATAAGTCCTCACCATGAGATATTTCGGCCTGCGTTAGATGAGCGGTAAACCATATGGGTGTCGTATTAGGATCGAGGCGCACGCAGCCCTTTAGTTTTGTTAACGCGGTCGCGAGTTTGTCGGGGGCGTGCAGCATTACCTTATCACCAATATGCTCGCGCGTGTTTTTGTCGACGCGCTGCGGCGCGATAAACCAGTCGAAACGCCCGCTTTGGGCCAGTATGCCGAATGAAAGAGCAAATGGTGTGTGGGGAACATCATCGCCGCGTATGTTCAGCAACCATGCGATATTCTCCGGCTGTGTGACAAGCATGGCTGATTGACCATCATCCGCGAGCTGGCGGCCAAGTTTGCGGCGTTTATCAAACGAGTTGATGCCAGCGAGCCGTTCGGGGTGCGCGATGACGGCGGTATCAGGAAGCGGCGGTCTATCGGACCAAATACTGTCAATGAGGTTTTCTTCGACAAAATCAATCTCGCATTGCGTGCGTTGTGCCAGCAGTTCAAAATGTCCGGCAAAGGCCAGCGAATGTAGCCGTGGGTCGAGGCCAATGCGCTGGTTTTTTCGTAAGTGTTTCTCCAGCCATTTGGTCGGGCCGGTTTCGGCGATCGGCACGATCTCGAAAAGTTTTGTGTCAACTTGATCGGGCGCCTGCAAAATATATCGCCCGTCAACGAATATGGCCGCGCGGCGCGCCATAATCACGGCCAGACCTGCCGATCCACCAAAGCCAGTCAACCATTTGAGCCGCTCGTTTGCGGCAGGCACATACTCGCCCTGAAAAGCATCCTCACGCGGCACAATAAACGCATCGATGTTTTGCACTGCCATTCTCTGGCGTAGCATTTTCAGCTTCGCGCGACTGCCGGATAAATCTTTATGGTCTTCAAAGTCCTGAAACATAGCCGCAATCCTAACGCTGAAACAGCAGGCTCGTCCATGGGCCTAGGCGAATATCTTTGCACAAAATCAGACCAGCCTGCCGATAGCGGGCAATGATGCGCTGTCGTTGCTCGTGAAGCAGCCCTGACAGAATGACTTGTCCGGCAGGAGCCAATTGCGCTGCGATGGCTGGTGCGAGGTTGAATAGAGGCGCCGCCAGAATATTTGCCATGATGAGATTATACGGACCAGCTTGGCGCGCCGCACGATGGGCGAGGCCTGCGCAACATACCGGAGTAATGTGTCGGGGTAGGGTGTTGAGCTTAAAATTTTGGGTCGCGACGCGCACTGCTTCTGGATCATTATCGCTGGCAAAAATTCGTCGACAACCGGCCTTCGCTGCCGCTATCGCTAAAACTCCGGATCCGGTGCCGATATCAGCACACGCGTCGGGCACGCCCTTCTTCAAAACATTAGCCAGTAGATGCAAACAGCCCTGCGTCGTGTCGTGATGTCCGGACCCAAACGCCATGCCCGCTTCCATTTCAATATGGTGGCGCGCGCGCCGCCAGCGGGGTCTATCGTGATTGCCGAATAGAAAAAACGGCGCGACGGGCACGGGCGGCAGGTTCTGCTGGCTGCGTGTCACCCAATCTTCATCGGGCACGCTGACGACAGTAAAATCGATATGGGGAAAAGGCAGGACGTCGAAATACGGCGGGGCAGTGAAATACGCCTCGATCCGCGTACCGTCCGCGTCGGGAAGCCCGACGGCTTGCGCTACAGCACCAGATGCTTCGAAAAACTGCTCGGCGAGATCAGGCGCTTTTGTTGTCACGCAGGCTTTAAAGCTTTCGGGCATGTGCCGCGTCAGTGTTTTTCGACATAGGCGTCGAGAACTTTTTTGCGGCCTGCTTTTTCAAAGCCTACAGTCAGCTTATTGCCTTCAATTGCCTCAATGCGTCCATAGCCAAATTTCTGGTGGAAGATACGCTCACCACGCGCGTACGGGCTGTCGATCATATTGGAGACGACCGGCTCAGCGCGTGCTTGAACAACCGGCGGGTCGCTCGGGCTGAAGCGGTTGCGATTGGCTTGCGCACGTTGCCAACCAGGGCTGTTATAGCTTGAGGTAGCAAAATCATTGGCAAACCTGCTTTGGCTGGCAAAGCCGTTACCGACATGTTCGGTGTCGCCAACTTCAACGTGGTCATTTGGCAATTCGTCGATGAAGCGCGATGGAATGGCCGAATTCCATTGGCCGTGCGTGCGGCGGTTGCCAGCAAAAGAAATCGTGGCGCGTTGGCGTGCGCGTGTCAGCCCGACATAGGCGAGGCGACGTTCCTCTTCTAGCCCCTTTGTCCCACTTTCATCGAGACTGCGTTGGTGCGGGAAAAGCCCCTCTTCCCAGCCGGGCAGAAAAACTGTGTCAAATTCGAGCCCTTTTGCGGCGTGCAGCGTCATTAGTGAAACTTTGTCATCATTTTCCTGCGTCTGCGTGTCCATCACCAGCGAAATATGCTCGAGATACGCCCCCATGGAGTCAAACTCATCCATGGAGCGCACAAGCTCTTTCAAGTTCTCAAGTTTGCCCGGTGCTTCGGGCGATTTATCGGCTTGCCACATGGCCGTGTAACCGCTTTCGTCCAGAACCAGTTCGGCAAGTTCGGTATGGGTCATAGACGTTACCAACCCGCGCCAGCGCTCAACCGACTGAATAAATCCGTTCAATGAGCGCCGCGCTGCAGGCTTAAGCTCGTCGGTTTCCACGAGTTGCATGGCCGCGCGATATAGTGATGTGCTCTGCCGACGGGCCGCATCATGCAGTGTTTGCAGGGCGACATTTCCGAGCCCGCGACGTGGCTTGTTACAAATGCGTTCAAATGCCAAATCATCGTCGGCCTGCGCGATAAGTCTGAAATAGGCATTGGCATCGCGTATCTCGGCGCGTTCATAAAACCGTGGCCCCCCGATCACGCGGTAGGGAACGCCCAGCGAAATGAACCGGTCTTCAAATTCGCGCATTTGAAAACTCGCCCGCACCAAAATAGCTATCTCGTTCAATAGCCTGCCAGCCCGCTGATGCGCCTCGATATCATCGCCAGTTAAGCGCGCTTCCTCATCGCCGTCCCAAACGCCGCGCACGGTAACTTTCTCGCCCTCGGTTTGGTCAGTCCATAGCGTTTTACCAAGGCGACCTTCATTAGCTTGTATAAGCCCTGAAGCGGCCCCTAATATATGCCCTGTCGAGCGATAATTGCGTTCAAGTCGGATCACCTGCGCGCCTGTGAAATCGCGCTCAAAGCGTAAAATATTATCCACCTCGGCACCGCGCCAGCCATAGATCGACTGGTCGTCATCGCCGACACAGCAAATATTATTACGCGCCTGCGCAAGCAGTCTCAGCCATAAATATTGCACCGCATTGGTGTCTTGATATTCGTCAACCAGAATATGCTTGAACTTTTGTTGATATTCAACGAGCACGGCATCGTTTTCCCGGAACAGCCGCAGGCACTCCAGCAAAAGGTCACCAAAGTCAGCGGCATTCAGAATTTTCAGCCTTTGCTGATATTGCGTATAAATTTTGCCGCCAAGACCGTTGGCGAAAAATCCGGCTTCGCTGTCGGGCACGTCATCCGGTGTCCACCCTCGGTTTTTCCAGCGATCAACTAG
>MDTB01009080.1_pt1 | contig 26017 bp, 22 predicted proteins | sample 811161 | NCBI WGS metagenome assembly MDTB01 (sample SAMN05326650, study PRJNA326480) | marine metagenome | isolation source: seawater | place: Mediterranean Sea | collected 2009 | reverse complement strand
TCGGAACCTGAACCAGAATCGGAACCTGAACCAGAATCGGAACCTGAACCAGAGCCAGAAGCTGAACCAGAGCCAGAAGCTGAACCTGAACCGGAATCGGAACCTGAACCAGAACCTGAACCAGAACCTGAGGCTGATCCTGATCGTCCTACCACAAATCTTAATATTAGATACAAAATAGATAATATTAACTTAAGTGAGCTTAATGCATATCAAAAAGCTAGTATTATAGTTGAAACTAAACAATTATATGCAAATCAATTAAGTGTAAATGAAAATTTAATTGAAATTATACTATATCAAGGTTCTATTATAGTTGATGTATCAATTACATTAGATGGATTTACTGAAAATAATACATCTAGTATAGACAATATTAATAATAATATTGAAAGTAATAAAACCGAATTATTACGTATTGTTGAACTAGAAACTAATAATCCTATATCTATTGATAATAATTATGAAGGAACTACATTAATCATAACAGATAACGCACCACCACCTAATCCTTGTGGTGATACATCCCCTGGACCAGCCCCTGGTCCTTGTGATTGTACAATACCTAAACATCTATTAAAACGCTTATCTAATCAAGACCAAAGGTATTATACTACACATGCTGAATTAATGAAAATACGTGGTCAAGAATGCGATATTGTTAAACGCAATAATTCTAAATTTTTTGTCGACGGTGCTGTTGATTCTAGTACACATTTACAAAGAATTAGAATAGAAGCCGTTGAGGCTGGTGAAATTAGTGATGATGAAATTGATTAAAAAAATATTTAGTAAATATATGACTGAAAGTCGCCAATTATATTACGGAAAATTCCCTATTGATGAAAGACAAGTATTTTATGAAACAGAAAATATTATAGGTATTATTAATATTAGTCCTATACTTCCTGACCATGTTTTAGTAATACCCAAATCATATAAAGAAATGGGAGCCCCAAAAATTTTTTCTGAAATGACACCCGAATTAGTGTCCGAACTATATATTGCTGTACATACTATACAAAGAGCAATTATAGATAATAGAGATATTATTGATTTTAATATTGCTATGCAAGATGGAAAAAGTGCTGGTCAAAGTGTTCCACATGTTCATGTTCATATTTTACCTAGAAAAGGAGGTGAGTTTGACCCAGCAGATAAAGTACATTCCGAACTTCAAAAATCCGACGTGAGTCCAACTGGAGATAATTCTTCAGCCGCAGATTCAATACGAATTCCGAGAAGAGTTGGCCCTGAAGGTATGAAAGAAATGGCAGCTGAAGCAAATGAATATAAAAGGTGGTTTGAGAAAATGAACCTAGGAGGAGGAGGAGGTAAAAAATCATATGTTAATGAATTACTAAGTTCGCTTAAAGATGGAAATCATAAAAATTCTAGTAGTAATTTGTTACCATCTGGTGAAAATATAGACAAATTACGTACAAAATTTACAAACGAATTAGAATCAAAATTAACAAATGGAGGAAAAAAATCAAAAGCTAAAAAGACAAAATCTAAAAAGGGTAAGAAAAAAGGAAAAAGAACTAGACGTTCAAATAGAAAATGAAATACCGCATCCCCCGCCTTTTACATAAAATAATACATTTTTACTTTATGATTATTTACGATTGAAATAATTTGTTTTGAAGCATTTTTTGTTATTGATATCATCTTATATAATAATATAATAATATATTATTATAATTTTAAATATTTAGAAAAATAATCTAATTGTATATACAATGAGTGAGTTAGAGGTTTCCTCGCTTGAGAACTGCTGTAGCGATGACTACACAAACCCTTACGAAAGTCCCCTTATTATTAAAAGTTGTGAATTTAATAAGATTATACAACAGTTACGTGAATTTTTCTCAAATCGTGGATATGTTGAAGTTCATACCCAAAATCGTCTCAGTATATTAGCTGCATGTGAAGACCCATTCACAGTATCTACATTTCAATATGTAAATGAAACATGGCCTTTACCCCAAACTGGACAAATGTGGTTGGAATATGAGTTGTTAAAAGACTCAAGTGTTCCTGGTTATTTCTGTGTAAGTACTAGTTATAGAAATGAACCCAATCCTGTACCTGGAAGACATAACTTAATTTTCCCCATGTTTGAATTTGAAATGAAAGGGGGTATGGACGAGTTAATTGAAATGGAAAAAGAATTATTAACCCATCTTGGATATGATGCATCCAAATTTATTTCAGGTAAATACTCAGATGTTGCAGCTGAATATGGAACAACAGAATTAGAAAATGAACATGAAACATTACTTTATAAAGAAAAGACCCCAACCTTTTTCTTGACAGATTTCCCTGAATTTACTAGTCCTTTTTGGAATATGAAAAGACACGATGACCCTAACGAAGGAACCGCAAATAAAATTGATGTTATTATGAGTGGACAAGAAACAATCGGTTCAGCAGAAAGGGAAACTGATATTGAAATTATGAAAGATAGATTTATGACTATTATGGAAGGAGCATATAAAGATAAAATGTTTGATTTATTTGGAGAAAAAAGAACTATTACAGAACTAAAAGACTTTTTCAAGTTTGATTTCTTTAAAAGATCAGGTGGAGGAATTGGAGTAACTCGTCTCATTCGTTCTATGAAATTAGAAGGATTAATGTAAATATAATAATATATTATAAAAATAAGTATAATATGTTAATCAATTAATTATAATTATATATGCGAAATTCATGTTCATCATAGTGAAACTGATTATTATAATCAATATTAGTTATTTTTGATTCATCTAAAAAATTTATTGTTTTATTCCCCAAATATACATCACAACTATATTGTTTTTTAACATAAGTAAGATATATTTTGTTTACTAAATTTAACTCTATAGCAGTATCATATATAGATGAACCACCTATAACCCATATTTCACCAAAAACATTATTATTAAAATTAGATATATAATTTAATGCGTATATATATGCATGTCCAAAATTATAAAAAATATATGTATCATTTAAAATACAATATTCTATTTCTTGATTATTTATTACAATATTCCATTTATTATTAACATTTTCATTAAATAACGTTTGAGAAATAACAATATTTCGCCTATTTTTTAAATAATTATTAGGCAAAGATAAGTATGTATTTTTTCCCATAATTATCACATTACTTCCATTACCTATCGTAAGTTTACTAAATCTAGCTAAATCATTATCTATTCTCCATGGGGGTAATTTATTCTTTATACCAATTCCATATTTTTTATCACAAGCAAATATTAAATTCATAATTGAATATAATATTTATTTATATAATTATTTTATTAATTCATCGGATAACCATCTATAACATAATGGTCTGCTTTTAAATAATCAACTCCAAAACCAACATCATTCACAAAACCTATAGTAATTCTACTTAAGGGTAATGGGTCTGAACCCCATTCTATAAATCCAGTCATTAACTCATGGTCTAAACCAGGGTGGAATACACCATTAATTTTTCTATTATTTAAAGATATATGACCTTCATCTCCTTCTTCGGGGTGAACAGAAGCTGTTCCATGACCTCCATCATCTTCTATTGGAATACCACTTAATAATTGTGTATCTAAATCTAATGTATAAAACTGATATTCTCTCTTGCCGTGTTCTGCAGTATATACATGTTTTGTTTGTCCGTCATCTTGGTCAACATAAGTTGACTTTGTTCCATTTAAGAACCATAATGAACCTATTCCGAGAGAATGCCCTACTTCATGTAAAAATGTATAATAATAACTATTATTTCCATCTGTTCGAGGCCATGATGCTAATTGAGATGTATACTGAGTATTCATAACTATTGTATTTTCAATTGGTAATTTTGTTCCAATATTATCATTAATTATTCCATATAAAGCATTTATGTCTTCACAATCAATTATAATGTTACTATTAGATACATCTTTATTTTGTAAATCTAATAATTTTTTAGTTGAATTATATCCCAATACACCTTGTTCTTGAAGTACTCTAAATTCTACATTAATTTTAATTTTTTGGTCATATGCAATACCTTCTATATATCGCTGGGGAATACTTGTTATAATTTCATCCCATTTTTTTAATGCTAAGTCTACGTTGCTAACATCATAATCTTGAACAAAATATGATGGTTCATAATACATATGTAATTCGAAATTATTATATGTTAAATCATGTGGATAACCAACTAACTCCAATAAATTTGTATAAGTTCCAGGTGTTCCTCTATAATAAATAGTAGTATGTGGATATGTACTTTGTATAAGATTTTTAGATAAATCAGTTACATTATTAGGATATTGATATAAATTATTTCCTTGTAAATCCTTTCTAATATTTCTATTAACATAATTACCACTAGCATCAATACTTAATACATAATGATAACAACCATGAGGATATTCTGGTGTAGCAGAAAATATAGCATTACATTTATCTAAATCTCCTAATCCTGGTACATATTCATATCCTTGATCTTCAATTACTTGACTAACTAAATTTCTTTTTTCAAAATATCTCCAACTACTTTTTAATACTCTACATTTACCAAATGTTCTATCAAAATAATTAGATGTTATTCCAATTGGCCCATAAATTGGATATCCATCAAGCATATAACCTAATATAGGAGAATGTGATTCTAATCCTTCTTTATCTATTTGTATATCTAATAAATCTCCAATTTCTACTCTATCTACTGCTTCTCCTGAAGGATCAATTACTAATGTTTCAAGACCATTAGGATATCCAGGATAATAATAAGGCCCTGGTCCATTTACTGTTGAACTTGGTCCAGTTACATAGCCACCAAAACTATCAAATGTTCCATAATGAAATACATCTCTAAAATGACTATAATATGGTCCTAATGTTGATCTAAATGGATTGAAAAATGGAACACCATTTACACTTACACCTATCGGGTCATGTAAAGATGTTACAGTTATATTTGTTAAATCTCCACTTAAATCATCAACGGGATTATCTTCTGGGTCAATTATGGGAATATTAAAAACAAAGTTTTGTTCTCCAATAATATTATTATTTTCATCTGTAGTTGATACTGTATTATTCCATTTTCCTTCTAATGTACTATTACCAACTTTCGGCATATAATTAGGTATTCCATTACTTGTTACTGTAAGAACATCATTATTAATAGACGCATTCACTTTTGTATAAAAAGATTGTATTCCTGATGCACCACCCTTAACTACTCTTGTATGTTTATCTTGTTCATCACCTGTATAATTAAAAAAACTATCTGGTGAATAAAGTTGATATTCAGGTTCAGGTTCAGGTTCTGATTCTGGCTCAGGTTCAGGTTCAGGTTGAGGTTCAGTTACATTATAAATATTAATATTTTCCATGGTTAAATCATATGTTAATTGATCGAATGTATTATTATCACCATCTCCAGTAAATACTATTCCGAAATTATTAGATAAATCGCTAATGTTATTAGAAATTGTAAATGCATTAACACTCTCTAATCTAGATATTATATATGTATTATTAATTACTATATCATCTAATACTTTATATATTTGTTCTATATACAACTTTATGCCTAATCTTTCTGTAGCTAGATGACCTAATACACTTCTCATAATAAAATCTACATTTTGTATATCTAACAACGTTTTTTCACTATTATAATAATTGCTAAATTGAAAACTATTATTGTATAATTTTGTATTTATTATATTCATAATTGAATTTAAAACATTATCATACGGAAGTTCATGTGAAAAAATATTAATTAAACAATTGAGTTTTGTTGATTTTATTAATAAATCAATATTATAATAATTGTTATCAAAAAAGTTTGAATTTATATCTGTTCCTGATTGCAAACCAATCATTTCAAAAACAGTATTTTTTACTTGTATTATATGATTTTCTATATCATATTTTGAATGTGATATATTTATATTATTATTTACTGTTTCAGCAATAAGGGTTGTAAAAATATTTATATTATAATCACTGTTATTTATGTTTAATAAATCTAAATATGAAATATGAGAAAATTTCTTAATACCTAAATTTGTTTGTGTGTTTATATTTTCACCACCAGTTGCTGATATGTAATAAAATGTTTCATTTATTAAGCCTTCTGGGAATAAATAAACACCATCACTATTGGTACTACTTTCTTTTATCAGAGTTTTTGTCTTTAAATTGATAAATTTTAATTGTGAATTTGAAACTAATCCATCAATAACAAATCCAGGTATATATTCTGGTTCAGCTTCAGGCTCAGGTTCTGGTTCAGGTTCTGGCTCAGGTTCAGGCTCAGGTTCGGGTTGTGGTTCTGGTTGAGGTGGGGTCACATATACTCTTCCGTAATAAGCTAATACTTCATCTAAATCTCCTTGATCATAAATTGTCCCATATTTTGATAATATTAAGTCTAAATCTCCTTGACTAACTATAAAATCATTATTATAATCTCCTAAGTAATATCTAAATGTGGGATGAGAATATCCACTCATTAATTTTTCATATCATTTAATATTAAAATTATAAACTTATTAATATTAAATTATTATTTTTATGGTTGTATTTGATTACCATTAAAACTATATGTTATATTTGTAATATTCATTACACCATTTGTAATATTACCAGTAATTGTACCACTTGTTACATCTGCTACACTTTCAGGATTAAAAATGAATGTCCATGTTCCATTACATGCTGATTTTAATGTTACTTGGGAAATTAAAAATCCTTCAACAGGAATTGTTTTACCTGCTTTAAACCATACAATATCGGATAAATTATCTCTATCTATAGTTCCTCCTTGGAAATTTGGTCTATCTGCATCTGATGCTGCTATTTCTTCTCCCCATGCTACATATGTATCATATACTCTTAGTGGTGCTAAATTAATTTCATTTTGTGTTGGTGTAACTGCTGAGTTCATTAATGGTTCTTGGAATATTGGTTCAGTTGGTCCAGTTGGATTTACTGTTAATTTCAAACTTGTTATATTTATATCTGTACTTGTATCTGCTCTTAAATCTTGAACTCTTAAGTATAACTTATTCAATACATAATCATCAGGATAACCAGCACCTAAATCACTAGATAAAACTGTTGATGAAACCAAGTCAATTTGGAAATCACCTTCTGGTTCAGGTTCAGGTTCAGGTTCAGGTTGAGGTTCAGGTTCAGGTTCAGGTTCAGATTCAGGTTCAGGTTCAGGTTCAGGTTCAGATTCAGGTTCAGGTTCAGCCTCAGGTTCAGGTTCAGGTTCAGGTTCCGATTCAGGTTCTGGTTCAGGTTCTGGTTGAGGCTCAATAAAATCACCTGTATCAGTCTTGCCAGAAAACGGTTTAAATAATAAGTCACCACTACCTCTATTTACTGTAATACCATTTTCATCTAAATAACTACTTGTAGTATCCTCACTATATTTATATGCTACCATATTATTTATAGTTAATATACTAGAACCTCCATCTATAGTTGGTTTAACGGGTCCTGTTGTACTACTAGTTACAATTGTACTAATACCATGAATATCAATTTCTGGTGTTTTCTTCATCCAAGTTCTTGGATGGTCTTCATTTGAACCAATATGTAATGGTGTAAAACTTACATCTTCTACATATACACCAGAATTAGCACCATCTAAATAATATAAAGTTTTTATGTCTGTATTATATTCAACAGTAAATGGTCTTGATACACTGTAAATTTGTAAATCATTACCACCTTGTATAACATAACTATCTGTTCCATCATTATCAAATAAAGCTTCTTCTACCCTTAATGATATTAAATCAATTGATTTATCGATATAAGGATAATTATCAGGATCTGCACATGGACAATCAGTTGCGACTCTATGAAGTAATGCTCTTCTATTTCCTTTGGTTCTAGAACCAATAGAACCTAACATAAAATTTTTATTATCGGAAGAATTGTCATTATTTCCTAATTTAGTATTTACACCCAATCTAGTGCTTTTAGACATATAATATATCAAAATAAAATATTATTATTAATTTAACAAACTATCTAATTGTTCATATGTTAAATTAGAATTTATTTTATTACGGTCCATTGTTACTACACATCCACCAGTATTTTCTAAACATGAAACATCAAAATTTTTTATATTATTTTCAATAGAATATTTTATAATATTTTTTATTTCATCAACATTATCACCACTATGTAAATGTAAACCAATTCTATCTGGTTTAATTTTATTTAATGTTTTATCTATAATATATTTATAATCTGTAAATTTTAAAGTACCACATGTATCAGATAAACAAAACTCATTAATCTCGCTAAAATTTAAATATGTTGTTATTTTTTCTACAACCATTTTGTTATCTAGTTTCCCCTCAATTGGGCACTCATTAATACATGAAATATATAATTTTATATTATTATTGTATTGTTCCCTAGTATTTTGGTGTGATTTTAATATCATTTGAATATTATATAAATTTTCTTCTTCTGACATTTTTGTATTTTTTAATATAAAACTATTTGATACGGATGTAATTAATGATATGTTTTTAACATTTATATCTTGATTATTCTTAACAATGTTATAATTTTTTAAATTTGGTACTAATAAAAACAAGTTATTACATCCAATAGAATATCCATGTTTAAATAATTGATCTGATTCTTTTAGTTGAGGAAGTATTTTTTCAGAAATAATAGAACCAACTTCTATATTTTTGGGTTCATATTTATTAATTATTTTATGAAATATATCTTTTTTTTCACTAAGAGATAATATTTTTGGCGATGATTGTAAGCCATCTCTTAATGATACATCAAATAATTTAATTCCATACTTTTTAATATTATTTAGCATTATTTATATTATAATTAAATCTTTAAATAATTACAATTATTTTATACAGTTATAGTATAATGGATATGTCTCTCGATAGTCTTTTGGGCCCTTTTTCGGGTAAAGTTTACTGCAACTATTTTTATGTTATTATGATTTTAGCTTTATTAACACTTATTGGTGCTTTAGCCACTTTATTTATGTCTCTTATGGACAAGGGAAAGAACTTCACCGTGCTTTTATTCGTACTTTTGAATAACTTTTTACTTTACTTTAACATTCGTCTTGTTTATTCTATGTGCTTGAACTCGATGTAAATAATTAAATTTATAAATAAATAAATTTATAAATTTAATATCAGCCTCAAGCGAGATTCGAACTCGCGATCTTCAGTTTACAAGACTGACGCCTTACCCCTTGGCCATTGAGGCGTATAAAATTGGGATACTTCCATATTATATTATTAAAACTATTTAAGTATTTTAAATTACATATTACTTATAAAATTAATACTTTCGCCCAAAGAAAATATCATTAATGCAAACATTAAACTTTTAGTTATAGTACCTTGTAAATTTAGATTTTTATCATCTCCAAAGCAAAATGGTAAATATTTCATCATAGATTTTGAAAAAACAGGTAATTGAAAAATAAAATACATAAATGCTATTAATAAATAAATATGTGCTTTATCATATAAATAATTAAAATTATTAACTCGTTGTTCTTCCATTTTTGCATCATTTAATACAGTTTCAGATGTTTCATGGGTACCAATATAATCTTCAGGTGGGGTCGGAATAAACTCAGGTGTTGTTTGTATATCACTATTAACATTTGCTGTATTCATAGGAATATCTCTATTAGGTAACTCTAAACCACCATTCGCAGATGCTTGCTGTATTCCAGATACAATCTCATTTACAACTTGTGCATCTTGTCCAGCAGGAGGTCCTGTTGGTAAATCATCTAAAGAAGTCGTTCCACTCATTATATTCTTAATAACATCTTATTCATTTTTTAATTACGCAATTTGAATAATTTTCTTTTTTTGATTACATGATGTATTTACTAAATTATATTTATAACATTTATTATCTGTTTTAAATATTTTATCATTCATCTCTTCTGGATCTTTACCTTTAAATACAAGACAATTTCTTTCGTTGCATACTTTACTGAATAAAGATGCTAATCCAAACCCTAATATAATAGACATAAATATCCTCCCTTTTTCACTTGTCATCATATTTTTTAATGCGATCATATACATTATTATTATATTATTTTTGTAATTCTAGTGGTTCTATTTTTTTCGGGTTTGAAGGACATGTTACTTCTGTAGCTTCATATCTAAAACACTTATCGCTATTATCCTTATATAGTACTTTATCTACATTATCTATATTTGGAGTAATAAATATTACTTTTTTTGGAGTATCAACGATGTAAACGAAAAATAATCCCACAGCTAAGCTTATTAAAAAAAACTTAAAATTTATGTAATCAAAAAGCATATACATTGATATATGAAAAAAATTTTTATTAATCTCCTATATTTACAAATTCTTCTTCGTCATCATACTCTCCTGGAAATTCTCTTCTCTTTGCCTCACGTACACCAAAATCATTCGCAATTATAGATTGTTGTTCAGCATCATAAAAAACTTGTTCTGTATTATGATAATTAATAGCAACTTTATTTAACTTTGTACCATCTGTTTCACAAACTCTATATTGTAAACTATCCAATTCACTAATAGTTGGAATTAATACTGTTAAATATTTATCAATTATTTCTATAATTTTATTTTTATCTGTATATTCTGATGATTTATATTCAGATACACCTTTTTTAATATCCTGGATTATATTATTTTTTAAAAGTGTTTTATCTTGTATTTTTTCTATATTTATTTCATTATTAATCAAATTTAAATATATATCTTCCCTTAAAGCAACAGATTCTAATAAATCCTGTAATTCTTCATTATATTTATCAAAAAATGAGATAGCTTCAACATCAGATATTAATTTTAAAATAAATTTTGTTTTTACATTTATAATAGATGATTTCAACCTATTTATTTGTTTTTCTAATCCTTCTATTATACCATCTCCATTTATAATTTTATCATAAGGTAAAAAAATCCCTCTATTAATATCTATATTTAAACGACATGGTTTATCTAAATCACCACATTTTGATTTTAATTCATAATTCTTAATTATAAAAATACTATTTACATCTCTTTTACAATTTACACAAGGAAACTTAATACCAGTTACATATTTTTTAAAACCCTTTAAATCCTTTCTTTTTGATAAATACATTTTCTTCGCTTTTTTTAAAACATTTTTTTTACTTTCTTCATATTCTGATTTTAATTTATAAAAATTATCAGTAGCATTAAGCACATCTTGATTTATAGATTCATCCATATATATATTATATATTAGATTATTTCTTATCATACTCATTATTCCATTCTGGTAACCCAGTTATAAGATCATTATTTGATTTTTGTTTCATAGTTTGATACTTTTTAATTGTAGAAAGAATATAATGTTTCTTTTCTGTTTCTTTTTTTTCTTTTTCTGCTGGTGTTAATTTACCCTTATATTTATAATATAGCAATAGGAATAATACAAAAATAAATAATAAAAATGCACCTAGATTAAATATATATGAATAGTATTCGTCTCTTAATCTCTTACAGTGTTTTAATGTACCTGTTGTAAAAACTCTTACACTTGGTTCAATTAACGATGGTTTGCTAAAATCCATTATTTTAGTATAATATATTTAATAATAATAAATAATTATATTATACACAATTAATATGAACATAATAATCTTTTTTTTCTCGATATTTTCTTTGGCTCATTTTACATTTAAAAATTATGTAATTGACCAAAATGGAGAAATTGATAATAAAAGACAAACTGGTTTTACTACTCTAATATTTGGAATAATAATGTCACTTATCATTTTTATATTAAATTTTGTTACTATTGGAAATAAATGTAATGAGAATAAAGCACTTATTTATCATTCCCTAATTGCATTTTTACCATGGGCCGTTGTATATGGAACAATAACAATAATATTTAGAAATTTTCCTGGATGGAAAGCTCCATTTTCTAATACGTTTGGATACTTATTTGTTCGTTTCTTAAAAGCAAATACATTAATTATAGACTTATTTAATACATTAGTATTTGCAAAAGAAAACCCAACTGAAGCTAAAAATATGACATTATCTGATAAAAAATCTATCATGAATAATATTTATAAAGATCAATCAGTTATGTTAAATGTTATTACATTAGAAAATATAAACTCTATGTGGTCATCATTATTTGGAAATATAGAAGAAGCACAGCAATATAAAGAGAAATTATATAAAATTATAACTATTAAGGATAAAGTTTCAGAATTTATATGGTTTTTACTATTATCAACAATTGCATATACTATATCTAATAGATATATTACAACTATTAGGTGTGATAAAAATGCAGAACATTTAGAAGATATTGCTAATAAACTAGACAGTATAATTAAAAATTAAGTTAATTTCGGGTTCATTATATAATAAATTACACCTAAGTAACTAAATATTGCTAAAATAATTACTATTAACCAAAGTGGAATAACTGTTTTACTTTTATATCCAACACCAAAGTTTTTTATACTTCCATCACTATTAAAAGCAAAATCAGGTTTAGTGTAATAAATACCAAGAAAAAACGTTAAGAACATTAAAATTGATATGTATGTAATATTCTTTCTAACAAACATTCTATTCATATTAATATATATTTTACAAGATTTTTTTATAATAATTTAATTAATTATTATAAAAAAATATAATGTTCTAGACTACCAAGTATTAGATCCCTTTGTAGAGGAGTTCACTTCATGAAGTGCCCTGCGGGTGCTATTTTACCTCCAAATACATTTAAATATACTGTACTGGTTTCATCTTTATCTTCGCTTTCATCATCGTTTTCATCATCACTTTCATCTTCATTTTCATTTTCGCTTTCAATACTATCAAGTTCTACACCTCCAACTATACTATATAGAGTGTCGTCTAAATCCCAATCATGTTCATCAACTAGTTCTGCATCATCGTAAGGAGATACATTATCAACATCTTGAAATACGTCTAGATTAATTTGTTCCTGTAATTCTTTATTACATTTATCAATATCAATAACATCTGCATCATAATCATATAGATAATTAGTACATATAACCTCTGTAGAATATTTGTTTAGATTAACCTCATTAAGTTCAACAATTTCTTTTGCTTCTGAATCAGTAAGGTCCACGTGAAACTCACCATATCTCCATATTTTTGTAACCTTTAAATATACACGGGTATCACCATAATATTTTGTATACATAAGTTCCTCGTATACTGACTTTTTATATGAAGGTTTTACTAAATAACATGTTGTTTCTTCCATATCTTCATCTTCATTACATCTAACGTCACAAGCACAATCCTTCGTACATACAGTAGGTTCATTTTTATTTCTTTTTTCAAGTAATGCTTGAGATGGGTTCTCTGCTTGAAATAACTCCATACCTAAAACTCTTTTACATTTACTACAATCAGGGTCATCATTTGTAGTAACATAATCACAATATTTGCATATATAATAATTAAATATACATTTATCATCTTCCTCTTCTTTATTTACTGTATAAAACGCAGGACCAGGAAAAGAATGATAAGTCCAGGTCCAAGAACCTGCTTCTACTAATTGTGTTTCACGATTTTCCCAACATTTTACACAAGAAAATAATTCTTGTTTTCTTCCTCTTTTAAAAACATAATATGTTTCAAAACTTTTATCTTTACAACAAAGATCACAATTAGCTATTTTTTCTGTATCTTCACATTCTTCATCACTTTCATCTTCACTTTCGTCACAAGCAGTTTCACATAAATATTGTCCAGAACCTTTCATCTGAACAATATCTTTTGTCTTTCCACATAAATTACATTCTGCTTCTTGATTGTTTGGTTCTTCTTGTACAAATAATATATCACCAAATCCATCATCATCAAAATACCCATCACATAGACAGCATTTCTTCCATTGACCTTCCCGATACGTACTTTCAGTATCTTCTTCAGAATCCCAATCAGACGGATATCTTTCACAGTCCGTATTTTCACATAATTTAATATCCTTTTCATTTTCACAGTATGTTTTTCTACATAATTGTCTGGGATTATTAGGCCCCATATCTACTTTACAAATTATACACAAATTTTTTATTACTTCTTCATCATCAATATTATCAAGTTGCATTTTATCACTATCTCCAATAAATCTTGCCATATTAAATATATATAGTATTATGTATTTAATATAGTTAGAATATAATTAATCTTCACTCATACCGTGAGCATCAACCCCATCACTATAATCCTCCCCTATCATGCTAATATCATTATTTTCGTTCATTTCAGCATCTAAATATACATTCATATCATCTATAGATGTTGTCTGTACATCATATGCATCCTTAGCATATTGAGTTAATTCCTTTTTAGCACCCAACGCCCATCTTCCATCATTTTTATATTTTTTCTTAAATCGTTCTACTTCAGCAATATGTTTGTTTTTATTTGCTTCATATAATTCATCGGTTATTTCTTGTTTTTCTTTTTCCATTTGACTTTTTACTTTTTTCATTATATATTTATAATTTACATCTACTATTTTAATATTATCAATCTCTTTATTAATTATAATGAATATAAACATACCTACATCATTTTTAAATGCATTTATATCTTCTTGCTCTAATTCTTCTGCAATTTCATCACATAAATCAGTATAACATTCTATTACTTTCAAATAAATATATTTAAAAATGTATAATATTGTCTTTTGTTTAAGAAGTGGTTCCATTAATTTATTTTTAGTAATTATTGTATCATAAATTGGTATTATTTTTAATAATTTTGAATATTTTTTTATTTTTGGTAATAATCTTGTAAAAAAATTGTTCATTTTTTCATTTCCAAAAAATATTCTTAATTTCTTAGGTATTTCTTCTATAAATGATTTAACTCTACTAGCATGTGTTTTTGACATATGATTCCACGACTTAGGATGTTTTAATTTAGTTATATCATTATTATTAATAATAGTAGATGGATATAATTGTGATAAATTATCAATTAATTTTATTATATAATTTGTATTTTTATGATAATAATCATCCTCATATAAAACATCAGTTTCACTTATATTATTAAATGTAATAATATCATTCACAAATTTATTAAATCTTGAAATATCCTTACTAGAATATGTAATATTATTTTGTAAAAATTCATTTATTTTGGTACGTAATCTTTCATTTTCATCATAAATATATGTCTGTAAATTAATATTGTCTTCTTCAGCTGATGTATCTAAATGTGCATTATAATTATCCAATATATGGTAAAATTTGTGATTTAATTGATCATCATCAAATATATTACTATCTTCTAATATATTTCTTAATTTTTGACTGTTACTTATTTCCTTTTCTAATAGTTTTGTTTTTACTTTATTTTCTGAATTAATTATTTGCATTAATTCATTTAAATTATTTAAATTAAAATTATAGCCTTCATTTTTCATTTTATCAATTTTATCAATTAATACATCTTGACTATTAAATTTTATATCTATATCTTTGCAAACGTTTCTTAACGAATATCTTTTTACATTTTTATTATCGCCTATTTTACAATAATGCATAATTGCTTGATAAATATTATTTTCGCTTATTGTTTTTGCATTGGTCATATTGAATTCAACAGGTTTCTTTAATAACTCTATATTCAACATTTTTGCTTTATGTATGCTATTCACAACATCAATAATTTCAGAATTAAATAAAATCATATCATGAACATTTAAAATAGACATATCTTCATCATTAAAATATTCAATAGGTGTCTTTATAAAATCATCATCACAACAAGAATTTTCTGTAAAATAATCACCCCGTTTAGTTTTTAATAACAAACTCTTTTTTGTGATAATTTTTTGTATTGACCACATTAATTCATATGATAGTTTAATTGTTTTTCCAGATAATACATTCATGTTATATAAATATTCATATGAACCTGTTTTCATTAAAGAAAAAATATCATTTAAAAATTCGCTGGAAACATTTGTTTGTGTTTTTATTTCATAAGGATTTAATGGTGGTAAAAACCGACTCCATTTTTCTAGACTGACATCTTTATCTATTTCTTCTTTTGGAATATTTTTAAATTCATATATTAATGACTGTATATCAGGTAATACTAATAAATAATTTGTTGTATAGTTAATAATAGCATCTTTAATGTTATCTTCCTTTACCTTGTTAAATAATTTAAATAATGATGTTTTCTTAGTTCTAAGTGTATATGCAACACATGCTATATATTGAACACCTTCAATACCATCATGTTGAAAAGTTGGAAACCCAGTAAATGATGTTTTACATGTTTTAACTGTTTTTGTAGATACCACATTTTTCACTTTTAATTGAATACCTAATAATATTACAGATAACGTTAATATTAATAAAACCTTGTTTTTTTGTAACGGTTCTAATTCTTCATTATAAAAATAAATATCAAATGCCTTATTTACATATTTTATTATAAAATTAATAGTTTCTTGATTTAATGATACACCCAATTCCTTAATAAAAATTATTATTAACTCATATATTGTTTTTGAATTTACATTTGAATATAATTGTTTAAACTCTAATATATCTTTCTTATTTTCTAATATACTTGAAACATCATTTAATAAAATATCTTCTTCATTTTGTTCAAAATCATCTAGTTCTATACTATCTTTTGTTTCTTTATATCCCGATGAATTATATTGTTCTCCATCAAAATCTTCAACATCTATTATTTTCCATCCCCCTTCTTTAGATACCCATTTATCACCATCTTCACTTAATGTACCATAATCTTTGCGTATTCTATTTAAGGCATTTTTATAATTTTCCTTAAAAAAACTGGTATCTTTTATATATTCAAATGCCAATTCATATCTGAATATTGGTAATATTTGAACCCCTGTCTCACTACAATACTTCCAATACTTATTTTCATCATTAACCGCATCTCTAGTAAAATTCTTACAAAATAATAATATATCATTATTTTTTTTATAAATATTTTCTTGTTTTAAAATTTTATCCAATAATGTTTGTACAGGACTAGTTGGTATATCAATATGTTCTGGACTACTTAATGATAATTGGTATAAAAAATTATTATATGTTAATCCACTTTTAGAATTTATCCTTATTTTATCCGATAATTCAATTGAAAATTTATTATTTTTATCTTGAATAAATTGTTTCATTTTTTCACTTGAATAATTGTATGTGTGTTCAAATTCGGTTATCATTTTTTTCAAAGCTTTTTTCTTAATATTCATCAAGTAATCATTTTTACTAATACAGTTCTCTTCTGCACGCATATTTCTTTCAAGTCCTTTTTCATTAATCATTATTCCATCATCTTCAATACACCCAGATTTTATATCACATTCAGGTTTAAGTAATAATTTGAATTTATTTTTATCAGTTAATTCACTATCATATACCCAAGTATTTCCATCTCTTTTATAATAATTATAATATAAACCATCAATACCATCCTCATCATCAGAAAATTTTTCTAATATTCCATATTGACCATCAATAACTTTTTTCTTTCCATCTACTATTGTATTAACAATATAGTCAACATTTTCTTCATTTATACCATTTATATCTGCGAGTTTCTTTCTAAGAAATTGTTTATATTCACCACCTGGTAAACTTAATTTTTCTTTTTCATAAACTGTATTTAATTCATATACTGTATCATCATACTCATTATCAAAATATAATTCAACATCATTATCATTATTTAAATGTGTTATTGAACGATATCTTTTTGCAACAACAACTGTTGGGTCACATTTATCTTCTTTTTTCTTACTATCCTTACTATATTTTTTCTTAAAATAATCCATTAACATATTAGCATTTTCTTCATTTAACAATTCAATATCTATTAATGATGTTACTAATGTATTAGAATAATCTGTATATAATGAACCTATAATTATTTCACTTTCGGTATAATTAATATTATCATCTAATATTGCATATTTATAATTAAAATTCAACTTATATTTATTCTTCTCTTCTTTATAACCATATCTTTCATTAGTTCCATCCTTCAATTTATTTCTATATTCATAAAAATTATTATGCATTTGTTTCAAACGTTTTACATACAATTTTCTATTTCTTTCTATTAATGTCATTATATACTCATATTGCTTAAATGTTAAACATTCATGATAAATTAAAAATGGTTCTAAAAATTTAATTATATCATTTAATGATAGGTTTCTTTCCAAATCAACATCAAATTGTTGTATTAACTTATTAGTATTAGGTATTATAACATTTAAAAATTCATTAAATAGTTCTCTTTTTAATGTGTGATTTCTCGTTATTGTATCATCTAATCTAAAATAATTTATATCATTAAAATTATAATCTATTTCCCCATCTATTTTTGTAATGTTATGCTCTTTTATATTTGTATTTTTATTGAAAACTTTCACATAATTATTAAAAAAGGCTTCGTGTCTTTTGACCTTTTCTAATAAATTTATTAATTTAAGGTTTGTTGATTTTTGAATAATTTGCTTAGGTAGCATTAAGAATGATGATATACAAATATTATCACCATCAACTAATTTACTTCTTAACATTTTTTGGTCATCCTTGAATGTATCTTCTTCTAACTTTTTCTTATCTATTTTTTTATTAAACCGTGAAATTGAAAATTTAGTATCATCTAATTTATTATGATTAAATGATGATGATATAAAATCTTCATAATTACTTGTTATGCATTCCATATTATCTTCTATTTCTTTACAAAATGTATCATCAGAATCATATAATTTATAATAAGGCTCTATCAATTTATTAATACTATGTACAAACCTATTATAATTTGATTCACTTAAATTTGCATCATTATTGCGAAATGTATCAAATATATCTTGATATTCTGATATAATATCAGATATATTACTATTATATACATCAAATCTACCATCTATTCCATCATCAATATCATGAACATTACGCCCTGTTTTAATAACAGGAAGTATAAAATTAAAGTTTTTATTCAACTCCGATAATGATTTAACCAACGGTTTATATTTTGAACCCTTTTTCAATATTGAAGTTACATTTCCATTAATATCGTAATTAGAATATTCTTTTCTTAATCTTTTAAATGAACCAACAACTTTATGTATAGCATTAATATTTTTATCTGTTTTATTTTTATCTTCTAATTTAGAAATCATAGAATCAATAATATCTTGTTCTTGTATATCTAAACCAAAACGTTTTTCTTTTGTTGAAACTTTTTGATATTGTATCAAATCATCTAACTCTTCACCTAATACAAAATCATTTAAATTTGTTAATGCATCACCTATTAATACATCTTCATCTTCATTGATATATTCATCAACTTCTTCTTCTTGGTCAGGTTCTTCCTGAGGTAAATTAATATCACTAATCTTTTTTGGACTCTCACGTATTTCAATAAATGGTTTTTTTATTTGTAAATCCTTGGGTATTCCTGAATAAGCAAAATCTATATAAATAATTTGATCTGTTTGAGGATATCTAGTTACTTCCATCATATCATTTTCTATATTTGTTATTTTACCTGTAAACGTTTCAGGTAAATCCCCTCCAAAATTTAAATCAATCCATAAATTAACATCTAAATTATTCTGTTTTATAAAACCTTCTTTATCATTTCTATTTAATAGAATAATTTTTTCAATTGATTTATCCGTTAAAATATCATCCTCTATTTTTAATATATATTCAATATCGGGGGATAGTAAATTTATCATTTTTTTATCAATATATTCGATTATAAATTGTTTTTCATTTAAATCACTATTTCCTGGTGAATCTATTTTTATTATATCACCTAGTTTTAATTTTACATTTATTGACATTAGTATAATATAATATATTATTTAAATTTATTTGTTTAATCTAAAAAAAATTGATTTAAAAATATAGTAAGAATACTTTGTAAATAAGATGACAGAATTCATGGCACGACCAAGTAAAGCTACCTATCAAATCCCTGATTATGATAATCTTTTATCTCAGGATGTTTTTAAAATAAAAAATTACAAAAAAAAGGATGAAAATCATGAAGAGATTGTTCATGAATATAATATTATTAGTTATAAAAAGGATATGTTAGACCAAGATAAGAAGGGTCCTATTGTGTGTGATACATTACACATCGGTGAAGCAAGGTCCATTATATTTAATGAAAATAACGATTTAATTTGTTTTACTCCTCCTAAAAGTGTGGATTACGAATACTTTGTAAATAGTAATAATTTCCTAGATCAGTCTGTAATTGCAGAAGAATTTATTGAAGGAACAATGATTACTGTATTTTATAATATGGCTACTAACAATTGGGAAATTTCTACAAAAAGTTTTGTAGGTGCAAATAATCATTTCTTTAAGAGTGATGGTAATCCTATTACATTCTCAAAAATGTTTTACGATATCTGTGAAAACTTTGGTATTGATTTTGAATATTTTGACAAAAAGCTATGCTATAATTTTGTCTTTCAACACCCAGACAATCGTATTGTAACTGTTTTCCAAAATGCATCGTTGTATTTAATTTCATTATTTGAAATTGAAAGAAATGATAATGGTTGGAATGTTTATGAATATAATAAAGCAAACGTTTATAATCACTTATCTACTTTAAATACAAATTTTACAATTCCAATTAAAATGCCCCTTTGTTATATGAAAGCAGTTCCTCAACAAGAAGGCTATCCACACATGAAATATACAACACAAGCACCTGGTTCTACTAATAATTATGAAGAACAAGTCAGTCAAAACGGATATAATGGTATATGTACGTATTTTACAAATCATGTTCCTCCTAATATTATGGGAGTTGTTCTCAAAAATGAACTAACGGGTGAAAGAACCAAAATTAGAAACCCTCATTTTGAATACATCCGTAATTTACGTGGAAATCAACCAAAACTAGAATATCATTATCTAGAACTTAGAAAGAATGGTAATCTTCAAGAATTCTTGCAATATTATCCTGAGTATTCAAGTAAGATGTATGGTTATCAACAAAAGATCCATAATTTTACTATTAATCTATACAACAATTATGTATCATGTTATATTAAAAAGGAAGCTCCTCTATTTACATTTGGAAACGAATATAAAACTCATATGTTTAATATCCATCGTGATGTTTATATTAAGGAACTTGCACCCAAAAAACAATCTATGCAGAGAAATAATGTTATTGAATACGTAAATAATCTACCTGCGCGACTTCTTATGTATTGTTTGAATTTGAAACATCGTAAGGTAGATGAAATTCAAAATCAAGAAACTCAACAACAAACTGAAACTGCTATTTAAAATAAAATAAAATAAAATAAAAATTAATAATCGTTTATATGATTATTAATTTTTTATTTAAATAGATAAATGAAGAAATTTTTTATTAGTTATGCAAATAATGTTTTTAAAAAACATCTCGATGTTTTAGTAAAATCATGTCAGAATAGTAAATGGTTTGATAGATGTGAGGGTTTTGGTCCAGATGATCTAGATGATGATTTCAAAACAAAATTCGCACGTATATTAAAAGAAGCAAAAGGTGGAGGATATTGGATATGGAAACCATATATTATTAAAAAAAAATTAGAACAAATTAACGACGGAGAATATCTTATTTATCTTGACGCAGGCTGTACTTTAAATACTAATGCAAAAAAAAGATTTGATGAATATATTGACATGCTATATAATAGTAATTTGGGAATTGTTTCATTTCAACTCGAATATCCAGAACATGCATATACTAAAAAAGAAATTTTTGATCATTTTAAATTGGATGAAACAAGCGAACATTATAATAGTGGTCAGATTATGTCGGGTATAATCGTTATTAAAAAAAATGAACACTCTGTTAAGTTAATAAATGAATGGTATGAAACTGTAGATAACAACGCTTCTTTATTTACAGATAATACAGGAATAAAAAATCCTGGTTATATTGCGAATAGACATGACCAAAGCATTTTGAGTGTTATTAGTAAAATACATGGTTCTATTTTACTGGGAGAAGAAACATACTTTGGGTGGGAAAATAATTGTGGAGGTTTTGGTCAGCCAGAAAGTTTAAAATATCCATTTTGGGCAACAAGAATAAAAAATGCTACTAGATAATTATATATAATTAAAATTGCTCTTTAATTTCAGAGTAAATACTCATTATATCATCAAAACACTTTTGAAGTATTATTCTTAATTCATCAATACCATTATCTGTTTCTAATACTACTCTAACAAAACTATAATCATCATGAGGATGGTTCTTTTTAAATCCAACAAAGTTTATTTTTTTCTCTTTTTCAAAGAACCTATGATAAAGAATTGATTCTAATATTTTACCTATAGTAAAACCTTCATGTTCTAAACAAATATCAAAACCATTTTGGTCTACTATATCTGCAGGCAATATTTTCATTTCCGAAATTTTTTCTTTCAATTCTGTTATCTTTTGAATAATTATTTTACATGCTGTTTTCATTATATATTTATTTGTAAATACACCAATTGTTTTTACTTTAAAATTAAAACTATTTTCTTCAATAATTCTTTTTGCATCAATTGCTAACCAGTTGTTTTTATTAAATAATATTTCATCTTTTGAAAGATTTTCAGACCTATAAATTTCTTCTTGTTTATCCCAAGCTTCATTTACTTTTATTATATCTTGTGTATTTCCGTATGCGCATGTTGATAGAACATTAAACATACTATTTTCTTTACAATTACCAATTGTGAATTTACATGTAAATTTAATCTCTTCCCCCGTTATTTCATCCGAAATACTTGGTCTTAATCTGCAATATTTAATATATTCATCTGTAAAATCATTCTTTGGAAAAATTTTTTCTTTTTGTTCATCAGGAATAAATTCACCTGTTAATTTATTTTTAATACGAAAATCTCTAGTTGTTACATATATTATCGTATCCGTATCGTTTTTAACATGACAATCTAATATATATTGCTCATAGGGAAATCCTTCTACGTCTGTTATATGAATTGGAATACAACTCAGTCTTTGTTTTAAAATTTCATTATTAAAACGTGAAGTATTTATTTCAAATTCACAATCATTTTTTTCATAAGGAGTTGTTCTAAAAACAACTGTATCTACGTCTGATATAGCTGTTCTTCTTAAACCATTTGCAATAGATACATCAACATCTTTTAATGTAAATTGTAGCAATCCTTTCGATTCTGATAAATCATAAATTTTAGGAGACATGATATATTATAAGAATTTATTTTTAATATAATTATAATCAATTTTAATTAATAATAAAAATTAAACAATATAGATATTAAATAATAAAAAATATATGAATTCAGGTGATAAAATTGTAGATAATATAATGAAGAAATTCTATGAGAGATCACAAGTTGGTCAAAAAAAATACGGTACAACGTTGGAAAATAATAATCTTGAAATTAATGAATGGATTGTTCATGCCCAAGAAGAATTAATGGATTGTTTATTATACCTTGAAAAATTAAAAAATGAAATAAATAATAAATTAAAATCAGTTTAAAAAATTAATTAGATAAGTTATTAACTATGAGCAGCGTATTATATTATAGTCAATATTGTCAGAACTGTTCAAATTTACTACAAGTTTTAGCAAAAAGTGAAGTAAAAAATGATATACACTTTATATCTATTGATAAAAGAGTAAAGGATGAAAAAGGTCAAACCTTTATTATATTACAAAATGGACAAAAAGTTATTTTACCACCAACTGTTACAAAAGTTCCTGCATTGTTATTATTAAATAAAAACCATCATGTATTATTTGGCACACAAATAAACGATTATTTAAGACCAGAAGTTAGAACTAATACAAAGGAAACAATTTCTCAGATAGAGGAACCTCAAGCATTTTCTTTAGGTGGTGGTTCTTTAGGAAGTTCTATGACAGGTGTAATGTCAGATATGTATAGTTATTTAGACCAATCATCCGATGATCTTAACCCTGAAAAAGGAGGTGGAGGAACAAGGCAAATGCACAACTACGTAACACATGATTCACGAGATAATATAGAAACTCCACCTGATACATGGACCCCGAATAAAGTAGATAGTAGTATGTCTATGGAACAGATAATGCAAGAAAGAGATAAGGATTTACCAAAACAACAACGTCCAGATATTTAATATTATTAAGTAAATATTTAAAAAGAATATCATTCAATATATTATGACGTCTAATCAGTCTATTATATTAAAGACTTTTAATACTCAATTTGAGAGTTTCTTAAATGAAATGATTGAAATATTTCCAGATAATGTAGCATTAATGACTACCAAAAATACATTATTAACATTAAAGAAATTCAACCCTAAATTATTAATAGGTGTTTGGTATAGACATATTTGGCTTCCATATAAAAATGATATTTCAGCAGGAGATGTTAAATTCTTTATTGAGAAAGATTATTCGGCAGATTTACAAAATTTAGATGATGCCAAAAAAATTATGAAAGAAATTGATAATTTTAGAGACCCAATTCGTTCTATGGATGAAGAAAACCAACAATGTTGTATGAAATATATAGTAAACCTATCCAAATTATCTGAAGCCTATTCAGAAAATAATTAAATTTTATTTAATTATAATTAATTTATATTTAAATAAAATATACATAAACTATTATGGAAGATAATAAGGTACCTAACGATTTTAAAAAAATAATCAACGAATTTTGCGGAGATTTATTGACGAGTTTTCCTGAAGAAACTGATAGCAGTATAAAACTTTTATACAACGGAAATGAATTTGACTATGAAAAGATTTTCGAACATTGTAAAAAAATATATCCTGAAAGATTTTTCGATATTTTATATCAAAATGAAGAAATTTTTGATAATGAAGAATACGATTTAACTTTTTTACCAGATATTGATTTTAAAATACTTTGGAAATTAGAGGATGTAAGTGATAATATTAAAGAAACTATTTGGAAATATTTACAACTTATTTTATTTGCAACTGTCGGTAATATTAATGATGGTAAATCATTCGGTGATACTGCAAAGTTATTTGAAACAATTAATGAAACTGATTTTAAAGATAAATTAAAGGAAACTATGGAAAATATACAAAGTACATTTGAAAGTAAAGAAAGTGATATTTCTAATAATATTAACGATACTATGCCGAATATTGACGGATTTCAAGAACATCTTTCATCTATGCTTGAAGGGAAAATTGGTCAATTAGCAAAAGAAATTGCCGAGGAAACCGCAGAAGAAATGGCAAAAGAATTAGGAGATGTTGAAAATACAGATGATGTATTAAAAGCAATGATGAAAAATCCAACTAAAATCATGGGTCTTGTAAAAAAAGCTGGTTCAAAGTTAGATGAAAAAATCAAATCTGGAGAAATTAAAAAAAGTGAATTAATGGAAGAAGCTGGAGAGTTAATGAAAAAAGTTGAAGGTATGCCTGGTATGGGAAACATTAATAAAATATTAAAACAAATGGGAGTTGATGGAATGCCAGGAATGCCAAATATGGGAAGAAAGGCAAAATTTAATACTGGTGCATTTAAATCTCATATGGAAAGAGAAATGAAACGTGAAAAGATAGTTGAACGTCTTAAAAAACAAACTGAAGAAAATAAAATTAAAGAAGCACAAAGTAAAATTAACCAAGTTGAATTAGCAAAAAAAGAAGAAGAATATAATAAATGGGTTGATGAAGGAGGAATGGATGAATTTTTATTCTCTTTAGGAGAAAAACCTGAAAAATCATCTAGAGACCAAAATCCAAATAAACAAAATAAGCCCAAGAAAAAGAAAAAAAAAGGTAAAAAATAAATAAAAAACTACAATATATATATATGAGTAACGATATCTTTTGGTTAAATGATCCAATGTTATTAATAAATAGTAAAACAATAAC
>MDTB01043749.1_pt1 | contig 26030 bp, 24 predicted proteins | sample 811161 | NCBI WGS metagenome assembly MDTB01 (sample SAMN05326650, study PRJNA326480) | marine metagenome | isolation source: seawater | place: Mediterranean Sea | collected 2009 | reverse complement strand
GGTTTAATGCTAAACCTAAGGTGTGAATACGACTGCCGGCCCATACCCAAGCTGAGTTCTGGCGGGTACTGTGCACTCCGGCTAGGCCGACGAGGTCGACGATGTCGCCGTCGTTGCCGACCAGGTCTTGATGGCTGTGACCAGCGCCGACGGCACGTATGACCTTGCCCTGTTGTCGGCATTGCGCGGCGAGCGCGCTTGCTTGGCGTTCAGTATATATTTGCTGGTAGCTGTCGGGCTGACTGCTAAGCCGCCCTGACCAGTTGGACCACTTTGGCATTGTTTTGTCCTAACTCAACGACCAGTAAAAGAAGGTTGACGTTTTTCCAAAAACGCCTGTACCGCTTCTTTATGGTCCTGGGTTGCTGCGCAACGTATCAAGCGGTCGGCTTCCATGGCGAGGCAGTTGCGTAAATCTGCGGTTACCGCGCGATTGATGTTTTCTTTCATATAACCCAGAGCAATGGGCGGCCCTGACGCAATATGTTGGGCCAGCTCCTGAGTGACCGTTGCTAACAGCTCGTCTGCGACGACTCGGTTAAAAATGCCCAACTGTAAGGCTTCCTCTGCGTGCACGCGTCGAGCCGTGTAGTACAAGTCCTTGGTGCGAGCCGGCCCAATGAGTTGGGTAAGCAGCCAACTACCGCCATAGTCACCAGAAAAGCCGATATTGCGGAAGGCGGTAGTAATAAAAGCCGACTCGGCGGCAATACGCAGATCGCAGGCGAGCGCGATACTTAAGCCCGCACCTGCTGCGACGCCAGGTAGCGCTGCAATAGTTGGCTTGGAATGATCGGCCAGGCGAAGCGTCAGCGTTTCTTGTTTATGCACGAGTTCTCGCACACGGCTTTGTGGGCTTGGCACGGCTGCATCTGGGTCGGACTTGGCATTGCCCATGCCACCAATATCACCCCCCGCACAGAAGGCATCGCCGCTTCCGGTGATGACAATACATCCCACATCGCTGCGGGAATCTAGTCCGAGAAGGGCCTGACGAAGTGCGGGCGTTAGCTTGTCGGATAACGCGTTCTTCTTATTTGGGCGATTTAAGGTGATGGTGGCGACACGCTCGTCGACTTTTAGCAACAGTTCGTCGGTTCCTGTTTCTATCTTTGACATTCTCACAGTCCAATCAGTCCAGTGATAAGAACTTTACCCAGTTTCTGCATTAGATCACATGGCTAGGGTTTTGCCGCGCTCCCCCGTGCTGTACAGCATGGCCCAGCAAAACTCCATTATTTAGTGAGTTAACCCATCATGTTGACGGAGTAGCAATGAATCAGATTGATTATTACCAGGCAAAACTGGATTACGAGATCGACGCGGCGGATCTATTCGCCGCATTAAGTAGCAATAAAGACGATGTTGTGGTCGTGGATGCGAGATCTGCTGCGGCTTACGCGCTGGAGCACATTCCATCCGCAATCAGCCTGCCACATAGAGCACTGTCAGACGCAAGTATCCGCGACCTAGATAGCCAAAAACTCTACGTCTGCTATTGCGATGGTGTTGGTTGTAATGCCTCCACCAAGGGTGCATTAGCTTTGGCAGCGCTAGGGTTTGAAGTGGTCGAACTGATCGGCGGTTTGGAATGGTGGAAACGCGACGGTTACCAAACGCAGGGGCAAAATGCCCAACTCGGCACCCAGGTCGATTGCGGTTGTTGAGCCATGCTTGAACGCTTGGTGCTAGTACTGGTACTGCTCGGTTCGCCGACTCCCAACGCCGCGTTAGAAACTCAGTTATCAAGTTATGTGGTGCCGATTGAAGAGGTGGTGGTTACCGAAGTTCGACCAGGTCCACCGCTGTGGAAAGTTACCCACAATGATCATGTGCTATGGGTTTTTGCCACCTTAACGCCGATTCCTCAACACATAGAGTGGGACAGCGAAGCGGTAGAGTTCATCATTTCTAAGTCAACAGCTTATCTAAAGCCTCCAGAAATCTTTGTGACGGTGCGCAATCCCATTAAAGGAATTGGTTATTGGCGGCGCTTGTCAAAACTTAAAAAACTGCCAAATAAGCAAACCCTTGAGCAGGTACTCACACCAGAATTGAGTGCTCAATTTGAGAACATTCGTGCGCAATACGCGCCGCGTAATCGTTCCATCCGAACACTGCGACCGTCGTTTGCGGCCGAAAAATTGCTCGATGAAGCGGTGCGCACAGTGGGTCTCACAGATGCCACAAGACGAGTTACCCGCCCGCTTAGAAAAATGGCAAAACGCTACGACCTCTCCATCATCGAGTCTGCCGCAGAGGCGCCGGTAGAAGACCTTTTCACGGTGCTACAGCGCTTGTCTATGGCCACAGAGAGCGAGTGTCTGGCTGCTACGCTGCGGAGTATTGAGCAGGATATGAATGCCGCCGCCAAAAGGGCGAACGCGTGGGCGGATGGTGATGCGTCTGCCTTACTCGCTATGGATTATCCTGACGTAGAGGGCAACTGCACGAAGGTGATTTTTGAGCGCCCCGAGGCTGCCGTGTTACAACAACAGGTGGACAAAATCTGGTTGCAGAATGCCGAAACTGCGTTGCAACAAAACTCGGTGACGTTTGCGGAATTGCCCATTCGCGACGTCGTGCATTCTCAAGGCTTGCTGGCGCGGCTGGCGGCCCAGGGCTATACGGTGAGTTCGCCAGCTATTGCAACTCAGATGGCCCCGGCGTCGCGCAAAGCGCTTAGTTCTGCTGTGCTATAGCCTGCCCCAAGCAGTACTTCCTCAGTGTGGCTGCCCACCTCGCCGCCAGCCCACGTGGTCTGTCCGGGCGTTGCAGATAATTTGGGTAGGATCGCTGGTATCTTTAACTTTCCGTTAGGCGTTGCAACTTCCTCGAACAGGCCCCGAGCTTGATAGTGAGGGTCATTGAAAGCGTCCTTAATGGAATAAATCGGACCGACTGGTACGTCCACCGCTTCTAAGCTTGTGATCACTTCAATGCTGGAATGGGCGCTGGTCCACCCGGCGATGGCGGCATCGATCAATTGTTGTTGTTGCACGCGGCCGTTATTCGACTGCAGTGCGGCATCATTGGCCAGATCCTCTCGACCAATAGCGGTCATAAGGCGTTTGTATATCGAGTCGCCATTGCCACCGATGACGACGTGTTTGCCGTCTCGACATAAATAAGTATTGGTAGGCACGATGCCGGTGAGAGTAGACCCCGCGGGTTCGCGCACCGCACCGGCACCGTCATACTCAGGCACTACGCCTTCCATCAGGTTAAACATGGCCTCATACAACGCAACGTCAATCACTTGGCCCTGATCAGAGCCCTGTCGCGCCAGCAGCGCCAGCAGAATACCCAGCGCGGCGTGAACGCCTGCAATACTGTCGCCTAAGCTAAGATTCGGTCGAACGGGTACCGCATTTGGGAAACCGTTTAGGTATCGAAAACCACTAAAGGCTTCTGTAACGGACGCATACCCAGGCTTGCTGCTGTACGGACCAGTTTGGCCGTAACCAGAGATTCTCGTATAAATTAGCTTGGGGTTGCTGGGCTTTATGTCCTCTGGTCCCAAACCCCATTTTTCCATGGTGCCGGGTTTGAAGTTCTCAATTACGACATCGGCATTAAGCATTAAGCGCTTCAGAACCTCGCGCCCCTTCGGCGCGCGTAAGTTCGCTGTGACCGACTTTTTGTTGCGCCCGAGACTACGCCACCAGTAGCCGGTGCCGTCTTTGTCCAATAGTCGCCAATTACGAATCGGATCACCCGCACCAGGTGGTTCGATTTTAATCACTTCGGCACCGAAGTAAGCGAGCATGGTACCGGCGAAGGGTCCCGCTAGGAGTTGCCCAACCTCTAACACGCGAATGCCGCTAAGGGCTTGTTCGGCCACGCTAACTATTGCTCTGTGGCGGAGCTATTACGCGGTACATCGCGAAACGGGCCGGTGTCAAAACGCGGTTCTTTTGGTAGGCCCAAAACTCGTTCAGCGATGATGTTGCGTTGTATTTCATCTGTGCCGCCGGCAATGGAGCCAGCCGGTGTCGATACTAAGATCTCTGCAATGGTTCCGTTCATGGGGCTTGCAGAGCCGGTGAGGAGCGCGTCGTTGGCGCTTATGTTGGTGTGTACGCGGGCGGCCAAACGACCGATATGGCTGGCCGCCAGTTTGCCGAGTGAACCTTCTGGCCCCTGGGGCTTACCGGCCTTTTGCAGGGCGCGTGCGCGCTGCGCGGTCCAGCTGGCAGATTGTGCAAGGATGTGTAAACGGGCGATGTCTTGGCGTATGACTGGATCATCAATCGCGCCCGTATCTTTGGCACGTTGCAATACCAGGTCCACACGGCCGGCGCGCTGCGGATACCACTTATAAGGCTCGTTAGCTATCTCCAGTTCGTGTTGGTACTGCTGGTAGATGGGTGCCGCCGAGGGTGATTTGGTAGCCGGGTTGCGCGGACGATCGAAAGAGCGGCGCTCGTAAGCGAGTGTAGTCATGGCGACCTGCCAGCCGTCACCCGGCGTGCCGATGATGTTTGCTCTGGGTACACGAGCATTGGTAAAAAATACTTCGTTGAATGAGGCATGGCCATTCATCTGTTTGAGTTGCCGAACCTCGACGCCTGGTTGATGCATGTCGAGTATGAAATAGCTCAAACCCTTGTGCTTCGGTTCATCCCAGTCGCTGCGAGCGATCAAAAGACCATAGTTGGCGTGATGGGCGCTGGTGTTCCAGACTTTCTGGCCGTTGATGATCCATTCATCTCCGTCTAAATCGGCACGAGTGCTCGCGCCGGCCAAGTCCGAACCGCTGCCCGGCTCACTGAACAGCTGGCACCAATGGTCTTCGCCGGTAAGGATGCGTCGCAGATACTGGCGTTTTTGCTCGTGATTGCCGTGGGCCAATAGGGTCACCGCAGCGAGCATGCGCACGCCGCTATGGGCGGCGCCGATGGCACCGACGCGGGCTAATTCTTCGTCCACAATGACACTGTGCGGGCCTTTAAGATCGCGACCAAAGTATTCGCTAGGCCAGTCTGGAGCACCCCAGCCAGAGTCAGCGAGTAGTCTTCGCCACTCGACAAGGTCGAGATTGGCGTCCCAATTCGCTGTCAGCCAGGAGCGCACTGCTTCGCGCACGTGTTGCGTATTCATTGTTAACCGATCCTTGTTTTGGCGCCTGCGCCCGTGGTCATCGCTTGCAACATTCGCTCTCGGTGCAGGGCCGGGGCACCCAGCAGCACTTCCGAGCTCTTGGCACGCTTAAACCATAGGTGCGTGTCGTTTTCCCAAGTAAAACCGATGCCACCGTGGAGTTGGATGCACTCCGTCGCGGCGAGCAAATAAGCCTCTGCGGCTGCGGCTTTTGCCAGACTTGCGTGTTCTCGGCAGTCTTTACCGACTGCCATGCTGTAGGCGGCTTGATAAGCCGCTGATTTGGCCAGTTCTACTTCTAACAATAACTCCGCCAGGCGGTGCTTGATGGCTTGGAAAGAGGCAATGCTGCGGCCGAACTGCACGCGCAGTTGAGTGTAGTTCAGAGCCGACTGCAATAGAGTTTGGGCACCCCCCATCATTTCGTTGGCTAGCGCCACGAGGGTGTAGTCCATTAAGTCTTGCAAATCAGCTGTGCCAAGATGGATCGCTGGCGTGTCCGACAGCTGCAAACTGTTTAACTTACGTGTTGGATCCATGCTCGCCATCGGTGTGCAGGTTAAGCCTGGGGCGTCAGCGTGCACGGCATACAAAGCAATGCTGGCATTCGCTTGCTGGGCGGCTACCACAATCAGTTGTGCAACCTGTGCGTCAACGACGTAACGTTTTTCGCCGGTAAGACGATGTTGCCCGCTGCCGTCGATTATCGCGCTGGTCTTAATATCGTCATCGCACCAGAGCGGCGCGTGCTCGGTAACAGCGACACAGGCGATCACGTTACCGCTAGCAAGTTGCGGCAGCCACTGCTGTTTGAAAGTTTCGTCTGCGGTTGTGGCGATGGCGTACGCTGCGCAGACCGCTGAAGCCAGAAAGGGGCCGCAATACAGTGCGCGACCCATTTCCTCGCAAGCGATAGCTAACTCTTGCGCGCCAAAGCCGGCGCCACCGTACTCCTCTGGAATTGCAATTCCGCATAATCCCAGCTGGCCCGACATCTGAGACCAGATCGTTGGGTCGTAACCAGCCGGGTCACTCATTAGTCTGCGCACTTCCGTCGTCGGCGAACGATCGTGAAAAAATCGAGCGATGTTTTCGCGAAATCGTTGTTGATCTTCGCTAAACGTAAATTCCATGAAAGGCGGTTCCTCGCATTGCCTGCCAAAGTCGATAACGGCGATTAATGTACCATGGCGCGATGTTGTAAAAAGAGAACTTGTATGTCGGACTCGATCATCACTTGCGTAGATGATCTGCGCACATTGCATCAGCGTCGTGTACCGCAAATGTTTTTTGACTACGCAGAATCTGGTTCTTGGACCGAGGCAACTTTGCGGCGTAACGCCACAGCATTCGCGGATGTTAAATTGCGTCAGCGGGTTGCCAAAGACATCGGTCAGCGCTCAATTGCAGGGTCAATGCTCGGCACAAGATGGTCAATGCCAGTGGCGTTGGCGCCAACAGGGCTGGCGGGTATGCAAAGAGCGAATGGCGAGATTCTTGCCGCCCAGGCCGCAGAAGAATTTGGTGTGCCGTTTACTTTATCGACCATGAGTATTTGTTCCATCGAGGATGTTGCTGCGCATACGCAAAAGCCGTTTTGGTTTCAGCTTTATGTAATGAAAGATCGTGAGTTTATCCGCGCGCTGATTGAGCGCGCCAAAGCCGCTGGGTGTAGTGCGTTGATGCTGACACTGGATTTACAGATTTTGGGCCAGCGACACAAAGATTTGAAAAACCGCATGACCGCGCCACCGCAGTTAACACTGCGAAATATGCTCAATATGGCGACCAGGCCGCGTTGGTGTTTGGGCATGTTGGCGACCCCGCGCAGGAATTTTGGCAACATCATTGGCCATGCGAAAGGAGTAGATAACTTAAGCTCGTTGTCCGCCTGGTCGGCCGAGCAATTGGATCCAACCTTGAGTTGGGACGATGTAGCGTGGGTAAAAGATCAGTGGGGCGGCAAGCTCATAGTAAAGGGCATCATGGATGCCGAAGATGCCCGCATGGCAGCAGATCTTGGGGTCGATGCGGTTATCGTATCCAATCATGGTGGGCGTCAGCTGGATGGCGCGCCGGCCTCGTTAGAAGCTCTACCGGACGTGCTAACAGCGATCGATGGTGATTGCGAAGTGTGGATAGACGGTGGGATTCGAAGTGGTCAAGACGTATTCAAAGCCAAAGCCCTAGGTGCCGACAGCACACTCATTGGTAAGGCGTTTCTAAATGGCCTTGGCGCACTGGGTAAGCAAGGCGTACACAAATGCTTGGACGTCATCTCCAGCGAATTGGATCTAACCATGGCATTTTGTGGCCACACCACTTTAGACGATGTAGACAGCAGAGTAATTTGGCGGCCATCACCTGGGTGATACTGGCCATAGCGCTTTCAATTGGGACAATCCAGTTTCGATCAGCTCTCGCAGCACAGCTAATTCAATGTCCTCAAGCTTATTGATGTAGAGACAAGCTTTGCCGCATTTGTGTTTACCGAGGCGCTCACGTACGGAAGCTAGGTTTTGATAGCCCGGCATTATGTAGAGCGATAGGTTGGCCTTACGTGGGCTGAAGCCCGTCGCAAGCATGTCTCCCTCGCGACCGCTGTCGTACCGGTAGTGATACTTGCCGTAACCAATAATGCTCGGTCCCCACATTACTGGATCGAAGCCGGTTACCTCTTGAAATATTTCGTTTAGCAGCAGTGCGTCTGAACGCTGCGTGGGACGCGCTACGTCGTTAATGAATTGTTCGACGTTAGCACAGGTCTGACGGGTTTTGTTTTGACTCATGGGTGCTTCGGCTAGTGACGGCTTGGCATTAGCATAGCGTATACGTTAGCGCTTGCGTGGTGGTGTTACAAAGCCGTTTGTTGCAGCCGCAGTGATGCGTTGGTAGTGCTGTCGCGACCGCTCGTCTGCTGGACCTTGCAATTGGCAAAATCTCCCAATACAACCGATTGTATTAGCCGTTGCTAGCGCGGCGGTATGATGCAACAAGAGAGTAACTATGCCAAAACGAATTATCATTTGTGCTGATGGAACCTGGAATCGGCCCGAAAAAGATCCACAACAAGATCATCCCACCAATGTTCTAAGAGTAGCGCGGGGCATCAAACCTATGGCGGCAGATGGTAGGCATCAGCAGGTGTTTTACGACTGGGGCGTTGGCGCCTATCACGATGCGGTCTATGCAGGCATAACCGGTCAGGGTGTGCAGAAAAATATCATGGATGCCTACCGTTACATCGTGCAGAACTTCGCTCCTGGTGACGAGCTGTTTTTCTTTGGCTTTAGTCGTGGTGCCTACACAGGCCGGTCGTTGTGCGGGCTCATTAATAACTGCGGTATTTTGAAGCGCGCTGACGCAAACCTGATTCAAATGGCGTTCGATCACTACAAGCGCGGTTGGCCAGATTACGCGCCAGAGGGTAAAGCTTCGGTAGTGCTGCGCAAAAAACACAGCCACAGCGATTCTCGTGGCGTTAAGTTTGTTGGCGTATGGGATACGGTAGGAGCCATGGGCATTCCCATATCTTTTCTTGGCATGTTCGACAACAAAGACGAATTTTATGACACCAAGCTCGGGCCGAATGTGGCGGTTGCGCGACACGCGCTGGCGTTGAATGAGCGGCGAGTAGATTTTCAGCCGACCATTTGGCTACCGCGCCCAGGTGTTGACCTGCAACAAGTATGGTTTGTTGGTTGTCACAGCGATGTCGGCGGCAGTCACGCGCCAGACCCAGCCTCTGGGGCTGTGTTGTCGGCTATTCCACTGAAGTGGATGGTAAAAGAGGCAGGTCAGTGCGGTTTGGAGTTTGAATCGCACATTGCAAAAGGCGCAAAGTCAGATCCGGCGGCGTCCATACATGAGTCGCGAAGAACGTTTTATAGATTGCGAGAACGTTATTACCGACCCATACAGCCGCAAATTAAGTACAAAACAGATGAGATCACGGTGCCGATAAAGATCCACAAATCGGTAAAGGCACGCTGGGAAACAGACTCGGACTACCGCCCCAAAGCGTTGGCGCAACACCTAGAGAACTGTCGAAATATGCAAGATGGCGGTTGGAATCTGGTGTCCTAATTCTCACAAAAACTGTCCTGGTTGTTGCGTAGGCTTGGCTGCCGCTTGCGACTATGGATACAGCAACAAGCCACCGACTCAGGTTATGCTTGGCTCATTGATAATGACTTTCTGAGGGGAATTTTATGAGCGTGAGCACACAACTTTTTGATCTAACTGGCCAGGTGGCATTGCTAACAGGCGCATCTAAAGGCATGGGTAAAGCGATGGCGATGGCGTTGGCAGAGCACGGCAGTAAGGTGGTGATCTCCAGTCGCAAACTTGATCAATGCGAGGAAACTGCCGCAGAGATTAATGCTGCTTGCGGTGACGAGCGAGCAATAGCCATCGCCTGCAACATTGGCTACAAAGAGCAATTGCAAGCGCTCGTAGATCAGACGCGAGAACGGTTAGGGCCTATTGATACGTTGATCGCCAATGCTGGGGTGAATCCGTTTTACGGTCCGATGTCAGAGATACCCGATGACGCCTTTGATAAGACTATGAACTCCAATCTGCGCTCGAACCATTGGTTATGTCAGATGGTCGCGCCGGACATGTTGGCGAAAGGTCGTGGCGCGATCATGATCACCGCCAGCGTCGGGGCGTTCGGTCCATCAGATACGCTTGGTACCTACAATATTTCGAAGATGGCAGACATAGCGCTGGTGCGTAACCTCGCAATGGAGTGGGGTCCGAGCGGTATTCGCGTTAACGCGCTTTGTCCGGGTTTGATCCGTACTGACTTCGCCAAGGCGCTGTGGGACAACCCAGAGGCGGCGAAGCGAGCAACTGAACAGACACCGTTGCGGCGTTTTGGTGAAGCCGACGACTTTAAGGGCATCGCAGTGTTTGTGGCCTCGGATGCCAGTGCTTACGTTACAGGGCAAGCCTTAACCGTGTGCGGCGGTACCCATATGTTTCGCTAAGGTGGTTTTATGACTAACCAACCACCGGTATGGGTGCAACCGGAGACCGGTTTTCGGTATTCGTCAGACACGATTTCGGTTACCACAGAGCATCAAGCCGAAAAGCTTAATGCCTGTGGCGTGGCGCCAGCTGTGTTTGGTGAGCAGGTAGATCCAGCTTTTTTTATTGGTATTGCGATCCATGCGGGTATCCGCAGTGGCATTAGCGCCGAAGGCAACATCAACATGCTGCAAGGGCTGCAGATGCATCGGCCAGCGTTGCTCAATGAGCCGTTGCACGTGCGCGGCGAAATACTCGACGTTCGAACGGTACCTCGAGGGCGCCGGGTAGACACCGACGTTTGGTTCGAAGATGCACAGGGGCAGCGAGTCATCAGCGCTCGGCGCAGCTCGCTGCGCCCCGATCAAGACCATGGGCAAAAGGGTGGTGCTGGCGAGCGGCCACAACCTGTGATAGCCGATATTGCGGCGCTGCAAATCGCCAGTAGCTACGCGCTAACGCCCGAGCGAGTCAAAGCTTACAGCATGGAAGGCAACAGTATTCACTACGAGCAAAAAGCTGCCGAGCGAGCTGGATTCAGAGCGCCACTGATTGGTGGCGGCATGGGCGTGCATTATTTGACTGCGGAATTGTGGCGGCGCTTCGCGCCCCGAGCATTTAATCTTGATATCTATTTTCGTCGGCCGATATTTTGGGACGAATCAGTTGGGGTTGGGGTATTACCGGTCGGCGATAACTGCAGTGCGTTGGCGTTAGTTAAATTGGGTGCGAGCAACAAAATAGGCACCGAAGTTGCGGTGCGCGCGCTATCTTCAAGCTAAGACTTATTCGATAGGCAGGCGCACCTTGGCGGTGCCGAATACGCGGGTTTCGTCTTTAGTGTTCTTCACCGTCATGTCCAGTTCGACGATGCCCGCTGCTTCGTCGATATCAGTTACCACGGCGCTAATTATGGCAGGCGTGTCCGCCAACATGGGTGCGCGAAATACCGTGTCGATGTGCTCGACATGGCCTTGCGGCGCCCAACTGTGGATAGCACTGGTGAGGAAGCCCATGCCCATGATTCCCGGAACCAGCGCTCCTGGGAAACCTTCTTTGCGAGCACCTTCGTGATCCTCGAAGCGCGGACCGCCCCAGCCCACTGCGCGGGCAAATGCCATGGTGTTCTCGATTCGGGTATCTGGTTCGAAAACCGGTAACTCTTCGCCAAATTCAACGTCGTGAATGGTTGCAACGGTCATGCTTATTTCTCCCTAATAACCAGGCGTGAATCAGTAGTCACCAAATGCTTTTCGGTGTCGTCGTACACTTCCATGCGCACCACGATAAAGATCATACGACCCGACCGGCCTTTCTTGTCGTAGATATCGTGCAGATGAGTGCGGCCAGTCAGGGTTACGCCCGGTCTCACTGGTGCAAAACACTCCACCGCTTTACCGCCATCCATAGGTACACCACCGAGTGCTGGAAAGTCGATGGGTAAATGTGTACCCGAAGCAAGGCTGCACAAAAACGCAGGTGTCGCTTGGAAGTCAGGATGCTCAGGCTCGGTAAACTGGGGACGGGTTTCGCCGGAAGTGCTGGCCGCAGTAACCAGCTGGTCGGGCTCCAATACGAAGTTCTTGCGATCGAACTCGGTGTTCAAAAAGTTGGCTTTCAATTCGTTTAGATCGACCATGTGATGATGCTCCCGCTACGCAGTGGGCCAGTCTAAGTCGGCGCTCGCGGATTGCAACGTCTCGTCACCCTCGCGGCTTTATTGCCGACGCAATGCTCCCTACAATGCACCTTGAATTCTTGGCGGTGCCTAAGGCACCGCCATTCAATACGAAAAGGGGAATCTATGGGACCATTAGCGGGATTAAGAGTTGTTGAGCTTCAAGGCATAGGCCCTGGGCCGTTCTGCGGCATGATGTTGGCGGATATGGGGGCCGAGCTCATCCGCGTTGATCGCACGGCTGCAGTGGGCAGCGGTGCACGCAATGCAGATGTATTGGCGCGAGGTCGCAAGAGTATTGCGGTGGATTTGAAGAATCCCGATGGCGTTGAAACTGTCCTCAAGCTGGTAGCAAGCGCCGATGTGTTGCTTGAAGGCTTTCGCCCTGGCGTAACGGAGCGTTTGGGTCTAGGCCCGGACGAGTGCTTGGGCAGAAATCCGCGGCTAATTTACGGGCGTATGACTGGCTGGGGTCAAACCGGCACGATGGCGCACGCTGCTGGACACGACATCAACTACATTTCTTTGTCTGGTGTCTTGCATGCCATTGGTGAAGCGGACTCGCGACCAACGCCGCCGCTGAATCTTGTCGGAGACTTTGGTGGTGGTGGTATGTTGCTGGCCTTTGGCATTGTCGCAGCGCTCTACGAGCGCGGCGTCTCAGGCAAGGGGCAGGTGATCGACGCGGCCATGACAGATGGTTCAGCGTTACTGATGAACTCAATTTTTGGACTCATGAGCCAGGGCGTGTGGAATCAGCAACGGGGCAGTAATCTGCTCGATGGCGGTGCGCACTTCTACGGTACTTACGAGACCAAGGATGGGAAACACGTATCGATAGGTTCTATTGAGCCACAGTTCTACGCACTGCTGTTGGAGAAAACCGGTTTAGATCAAGACCCTGATTTTGCCAAGCAAATGAGCCGCGAGGACTGGCCCATGCTGCGCGAGAAACTGGTTGCGGTAATGGCCAGCAAAACCCGTGATGAGTGGGATGACATCATGCTAGGTACGGACATTTGCTATGCACCAATTTTGAATTTTGCAGAAGCGGTGGAGCACCCGCACAACCAAGCGCGACAAACATTTGTCAAGTCCGGGGACATCACGCAGGCAGCACCGGCGCCACGGTTCTCTCGCACCGAACCAGAGCTACCGCAACCACCGGTTGCACCAGGGCAGCATACGGATGAGGTGTTGATGGCGATTGGTCTCGACGCGGGTGCTATCGCTGCGCTAAAAAGCGCTGGCGCGGTAGCGTAATCTAAAAGAAAAAAGAGAACTATTATTTAGCTAAATCAGTCACTTAAATAGTAGTTCTCAACTTCTTGTTGAATTTTCTTGCGCACGGACTGGTAGTCGCTATCGGCGTCCTGAGCGGCAATATCGAGCACGTCTTGGTGTTCCAGCTTCCAGCGTAGTTCGCCGTTTGGCTGAATCACTTCTTTAACTCTAACGTCACCAAATTGGGTGCCGACGCTGCGAATCTGACGTGGCAGTACGCGTTTGTCGAAGGGCAATTGGCGCAAACCGATGGTGGTCGATTGGTTTAACAACAGATCACCCAAACGCTGTGCGTTGGCGTCATTGCAGAGCACGCTGATGCATTGCGCGGAACGGCTTTTTTTCATCACGATCGGGGTGAGGTAGACATCGTCAGCACCAGCTGCAAACAGAGCATCCATCAATGGCTCGAATGCCTCTGGGGTCATGTCATCGATGTTAGCTTCAAGTTTAATGTGTGCGGCTGTGGCACCGGCTTGTTCGTACTCGCCAAAGGCGACCCGCAATACATTTGGAATAGCGAAGTCTTTGTGACCAATTCCGTAACCGATTTTCGATGGGCGAAACGGTCGCGTTGGCGCAAATTCGTCGACGCTCGCAGCCAAAATCGCTGCGCCTGTAGGAGTTGTGCACTCGCCCTGCACGCCACCGTAGGTGCACGGTGCGCCATGCAGCAGTTCCTGGGTAGCAGGTGCTGGCACCGGAAAGCGGCCATGGGCACAGTCGACAAAGCCGCTGCCGACTTCTACAGGATTGCACAACACCATGTCTGGATTTAGATATTCGATGCAAATGGCGGCACCAATGATGTCAACAATCGAGTCCATGGCGCCAACCTCATGAAAATGTACTTCGTCTGGCGGTATATCATGGATTTTGCCTTCTGCTGAGGCGATTGCAGCGAAGATCTGCAGCGCCCGGCGTTCAACGCCGGGGGCAAAGCCTGCTGCTGTAATTAGGCGCTGAATGGTCGAATAGTGCCGGTGATCGTGCTCGTCTGCGACGGCAACCCGCACGTTCAGACCGTGAATGCCCAGCTTTGCAGCGTTGCCAACATTGAACGAAAACTTGTCTCCAAGTTGTAGGCGAGCTAACTCAGTTTGCACATGTTCAACGGGTACACCGAGGTCTATTAGCGCTGCCAGATGCATGTCCCCAGCGATGCCACAATGGGGTTGGTAAAACAGCGCTGTTGCCATGTTAAGCGGTATTCTCGAAGTAGTCCGCGGATGTTGCTGCCGCAACAAAATTCTCTTGCAGATGTAACATGCTCTGCATGTCTGCATTTACTGCGTCGATACCATGCTCCAGCACGAAAGCGTAGCTGCGTTGGAATTCTGAAAGCTTAGCGCGTAACAGCTTTTCGTCGTAGAAGTCGTCAAACGCCTTTGGATTACCCCAGCCTAACCAGGCGCGCCCGGCTAAGTAGCGCCCGGCTTTCATGCCAATAATACCCATGCCCCGGTCTTTCGCCTGTTGCAGTAGCGGTTGCAGGTCTCTCATTGGTGGTGAGCCCGGCAAAATTGATCGGTCATTCCAGTCGTACCAGCCACCAGGGGTGATGGCGATCATGGCAAGATCGAATACCCCGGTCTCGATCGCAGCTCGCAGAACGTTCTCGGCGTTTTGATGAGTCGAAACACCCAAATAGTCGACTTTGCCCGCCGCCTTTGCTTGCTCAAAAGCGCGGTGCATCTCCTCACTGCGCATAATAGATACGTTGTTTTCACCCATAAGGTAGTAGGCATCGACATGTTCAACGCCCATTTCGTCGAGGCTCTCGTCCATAAATTCGAGCCAGCCACGGGCGGCCTTTTGTGCTCGCTCGGTGGTAATGGGTTCGTCCCACTCAAGCCCCGCTGGTGCTTGTGCTTTTGAGATGAGAAAGATGTCGTCGCGGTGCTTTTTCAGAAACGGCGCCAGATTGCGTTCGGCATCGTTGTAATAATGCTTGTAGCCAACGTCAAAGGTATTAACTCCTGCGTCAAAGGCGCGCTCCAACAGGTCATCATGTCGACTGCGAGACAATGTGGCGCCGCAACCGAAGATCAGGCGACTGCTGTTGTGTCCCGTGCGGCCTAATCGCCGATATTGCATTTGCGGCCATGGAGCGTTCAAGCCGGCTGCTTCTTTGCCATCAAACAGCGCAGCTTTGAGGTCTCTGGATTGCAGCAAGCTAGTGGCGCCGACGCCAGCCAAAGTGGCGTACTGCATTAGCTTTCGGCGTGTGGTGAGTAAGCGACCTTGAGAGTCATTCGCCGGTGTTGAGTCGTTGCCCATGGTTTTCCCCTCTTACACGATGTTGGGATCATACCTCGACCCTCGCGGTAATCAATTGTCTACAGAAACAACAAAAAGCGCGGCAGTGCTGGACGGCGACAGGGTACACTTTGGGTGTATACGCCGGACTAACATCGGCACGGGTAACTCAAACTAGCAACGGAGCCCTTGTGAATTCGAATTTCCGCAACTTTCGCGTTTACCGTATTCAATCGGATTGGCCAGAGACCGAGGAAGCGTTGTCGGATTTGCTTGCGGCAGCGGAATTCAAACCCTGTGGTGCTTTTGCCGAGCGTAGCGGTGGTTTTGAGCCACCGGTTGAGAATGGCGGCGACCTGTTGTGCCGTCGTTTAGCCGGCAATGACTTAGTGCAGTTGCGGGTGCAAACTCGGGTGCTGCCTGCGGCGGCGGTGCAAGAGGCGCTAGTCGAGCGCGTTGACGAATTTAAGCAACGCATGGGTAGCGAACCCAACAGGACAGAAAAGCGCGAACTCAAAGAAGAGATTTATTCCCAGCTATTGCCGCAGGCGCTGACCCGCTCGGATCGGGTGCAGGCGTTCTATCTGCGAGATAAAAAAGTACTCGTTGTAGGTACGCTGTCCCAAAGCGTTGCAGAATATTTCTTCGATAATCTTGGTCGCGCACTGATTAGCCTACGCTACGCACCTGTAGTGTTTAGGCGGCCGGTGCTGGAACTTCTGACACAGGTATTTCTGCACGGTCGGGTCGATGGATTTTCGCTGGGTCGCGAATGCCGCATGCGCGACCCAAGCGATACTGCAGCGACAGTGAATTGGCTAGACATAGACCTCGCAGACCCATCGGTGCGACGACATGTAACTGATGGCTTAACCGTTGATCGCTTAGGCCTGAACTTCGACCAGGTTTTTCGACTTGTTCTCGACGCTGATTTGGTCGTGCGTAAGCTGCGGCTAGCTGATCAAGAAAGTATGCCCGATGCGCCAATGGATGATCCGTTGGCTAAGCATGATGCTGACTTTGTGATGTTGAGCGGGTGCGTTAATCAACTGCTGCAGGGTTTCGAGCAAAGCCTGGGTGGCTATCCAGATTAAGGGGTGACGAGGACTGAGTTTTCGCAGTACTGTTAGCGCCAGCACTACGGGGAGGGCGCGATGAAAAAGCTAAAAGGTGTAATGTTGCTGGCGTGTCTGGCGAGCGTAGCCAGTGCGTTGGCGGGGCAAACTATCCCAACGACCAAGCTCGCCACCACACCCAATATAGTCATTCTGTTTGCTGACGACCTCGGTTACGGCGATGTGCAAAGTTATGGCCATCCCTACATTCGCACGCCGCACATAGACGAATTGGCAACAACAGGTCAGCGTTGGACCGACTTCTACGCCGCTGCGCCAGTGTGTTCGCCCAGCCGCGCCGGTTTGCTAACGGGACGCCTACCGTTGCGTAGTGGTCTCTACGGCCGCACCATCCGGGTGTACTTTCCTGGTGAACCCGGTGGTTTGCCAGCAGCAGAAGTGACAATGGCAGAAGCATTGCAGCAGCGTGGCTATCGCACTGGCATATTCGGCAAGTGGCATTTGGGCGATGCGCCACATGCGTTGCCAACGCGGCACGGTTTTGACGAGTGGCTCGGCGTACCTTATTCAAACGACATGGATTGGGTCGGCGAACCGGGTTTTGACGAGCTTGTTGCCATGTCGATGCGCGGTGATAACGAGGGCCGAGCAGAGGCGCTAGCAGAACGCGCGGCGAAGTACGCTGACCCTCAAGAGGCGCATCACGCGGCACCACTCATCACGAGTCGCCGCCAGCAAGAGGGCTACATTGACTCGGTTGAGCAACCAACTATCCAAGCTAACCTAACCAAGCGCTACACTGCAGCCGCAGTGGACTTCATCAAGCGCAATCGCGATCACCCCTTTCTTGTATATGTGCCATACACCATGCCGCACACGCCGTTGTTCCGTAGTACAGAGTTTGTTGGTAGAAGTATCGGCGGTCGTTACGGCGATGTGGTGGAGGAAATTGACTGGAGTGTGGGGCAGATTCGCCAGGCGCTGCGTGCAGTGGGGGTCGAAAATAATACCCTGGTCATATTTAGCAGCGACAACGGCCCTTGGCTGACCATGAACGAAGAAGGCGGGCGTGCCGGTTTATTGCGCGACGGCAAAGGCACCACTTTTGAGGGCGGTATGCGTGTACCCACGGTGTTTTCCTGGCCAGGTAAGTTGCCAGCGGGAGTGGTGTCTGAAATAGGTTCCGCATTGGACTTGTTTCCCACCGTTATGGCGCTGTCTGGCAGCAATGTTGCAACCGGCGTCGATGGTAAAGATCTGTCGGACACTCTACTTGGTAAGGCACCGAGTCCACGCAAGGAGCTTGCATATTACCGAGCCGGAGTGCTCTATGCGTATCGCTATGGGCCGTGGAAACTGCATTTCATAACCGAAGGCGCCTATGGATTGCCACCCCAGCGCACAGAGCATGAGCAACCCTTGTTGTTCCATCTACACCGCGACCCGTCAGAACGCTTTGATGTTGCTGCGGCAAACCCGGACGTTGTTGCAGAAATTCAAAAAGCAGTGGCGAAACACAAACGAAGCATGGTTCCCGCAGCGCCACTATTTGATGCTCGGTTAACACCAAGCGGATAGAGGTTAGTGAGTGATGACGTTAGGTATTCCCAATGAGCAAACAATTGACGCTGGATGGTTTAACGAATGTTTGCGGCACTGCGGAATTGACGTTGTAGTAAGTGGATTCGACGCCGAGCGTGTCGGCACCGGGCAAATTGGTAAGTGCATTCGTTACGACCTGCACTACGAGTCGGCAGCGCCCGGAGCGCCGCGTAGTTTGGTTGGAAAATTCCCTTCTGATGATGAGAGCAGTCGCGCCACTGGCGTTGCGCTACAGAACTTTCTCAAAGAAGTGCGGTTCTATCAGCAGTTACAGGAGCATTTGGATATTCGCACGCCGCGTTGTTATTTCGCGGAAATAGCCGGCGAAGGTCCGGAATTCTTTTTGCTGTTGGAAGACTTGGCGCCGGCGCAGCAAGGGGACCAGTTACGCGGCTGTGATGCCGCTACTGCCAAAGCAGCGCTGACACAACTGGTAGGTCTGCATGCTCCGAGTTGGTGCGATCATTCGCTGGCTCAGTTGCCTTGGCTGTATAACAAAGACGCGCGTGTGGCGACGGCTACCCGGGATTTGTATCGAGCACAGTTGCCGGGTTTTATTCAGCGTTATGGCCCCAATCTGGCGCCAGACGAATGCCGTATTATTCAACAGCTCGGTGAAGCTGAGAATTCGCCCTTAGTCGCTCAGGGTTTGCCCGAAGTGTTCTCGCTGATACATGTTGACTATCGCCTCGACAACCTATTGTTCAATACCCAAGAGGATGAAACTCAGGTGACCGCCGTAGATTGGCAGAGCATTACCTTAGGTTCACCGCTCAACGACGCAGCCTACTTTGTTGGTGCTGGGTTGCTGCCAGGCGACCGCGCGGCGGCGGAAGAACATCTTGTGCGTGGGTACTTTGACGCCTTATGCGCCGCCGGCGTAACGGGATTTGCTTGGCCTGACTGCTGGCAGGCTTACCGTTACGGTGCTTTTGCCGGTTTTGCTGTAACCGTGGTGGCGTCGATGATTGTTGCACGCACCGAACGTGGCGATCAGATGTTCACCACCATGGCGCAACGGCATGCCCGCCACGCGCTGGATCTTGGTGCCGATGAATTCCTCAGTTAAATGAGCCAATTGCGTTAGTTGTTAGCGCAGACCCTCCCAGATAGATCGCTCGTCGCCCATTGGGTCATTGGCGGTAATGCTGGTGTCGTTGAAAATCATAGTTGCGCGGTCAGTAACCGTATAGTTCGACCAACCTGGTAAACCTGTCCTGATGAAGTTGCTCCAGGCGCCGTGCATGGCGTCTGCTATATGTTGAGGAGTGGGGCCGGGTCCGAGAAATTGGTCAACGCCAGCTCGATCGAGATTATTGAACGCAAACGGGATTTCTAGTGCGTGGGTGGCTCCCAAACGACCCTCGAAGGCCCGAGATTTCCAATCGAACAAGTACATCCACACGTTTTCCGTGTGCCGGAGTTGCGCTTCGGCCAAGCGGATACACGGGATCCTGAACATGTGATCGCTGGTCAGTGCCACCAGTAACCGTTCGGGGCTTGCTTCGGGGCGGTTGCGGCGATACACCGACAGTTGCTCCGTAACGCCGTATTCAGACGCAACTTTTTCGAGTTTTGCTGCGTCCACCGTGCCGTAACCCCAAAGCGTAGTCTCGTCGGTATTACTGCCAACCACTAACGCGACATGCTTCGCATTACCAGCCTGTATCGCATGCAGCGGTTCGCTGGGTAGCAACTCGGTCTTGTGCACCGGATAAAACGGCGACACGGTGGTGGCGAGGCGATTTTGCACGCCTGCTCCGGACTCATAGTAAGTTGCTGTAGTTGTCTGTGCCGCCAAAATGTCGGCGACGGTGGCGGCCATAACACCGACCGCGTTGTCTTGACCGAGTTGTTCACAAAACGTGTGACCAACAGCTTGGGCGGCGTCGGGCGGCAAGGTGTGGTGAGCAGCGCCACTCTGGGCAATCGCGCGGCTGAACAAACCCTTAGCAGCAGGACAACCCATTAACGCTCCGACGCTGAATGCGCCGGCACTTTCGCCGGCGATTGTGACCTGTTCTGGGTCGCCACCAAAGGCGCTGATGTTGTGTTTTACCCATTGCAGGGCGGCGATTTGGTCGAGCATGCCATTGACGTTGGAGGTCGCAAATTCAGCGCCCAAGTGAGTGAGGTCTGCAAACCCCAAAGCGCCAAGACGGTAGTTGATTGAGACCACCACAATATTCTGGTCTTTTGCGAATCGAGTGCCGTTGTACCAAGGAATAGCGCCTTGGCCGGTACGGTAGCCGCCACCGTGTATCCACACGAGCACCGGTCGGTCCGCTGGCGTGCCAGCAACTGTTTTCGGTGCGGAAATGTTTAACGTTAAACAGTCTTCACTCCAGCGCACTGGTGCGCTGTCAGTCATGCCACCACCAGACACTTGCGGCGCCGCCGGTCCAAATTTTAGGGCAGGAAATGGTTCTGCAAAGGGTTGAAGGGCTTGCGGGGCCTTGAAACGTAGTTCATCGACTGGTGGCTGAGCGTAAGGAATGCCAGCGAACAAAAACGCGCCTTCCTTCTCGCGACCTTGGATTTCACCCGCCGAGCAAGTAATCGAAACGGTTTGCATTTTTCTCTCCTCATCATGTAATTCGTACACGCGCCTAATATTGCCGCGGTGTTACCAACGGGTAGCGGCGCGGGAATTGATCAAACAATGATCCCAGCCGCAGCAGGGCATCGGCATCGCCGGCGATTGCCAAGTCTTGTCGTTCCAATAGCTCTGCGGCGGTTACCAAGCCCATAATTAGTTGTTTGAAGTGCAAACTGGCTAACGTCAGTTGGGCGTCTGATGCGACATCGGAGTCGCAGACAAAGTGGTTGAGTACGGCGTGCTTGATCTGCAACAGATAATCTTTCTCCAAGTCAGTGAACTGCAAATGCAAGCGCATATCTTGGGCTGCAGCTTGTTCCGGCAATAACCGGACTGCCATGATCTGAAAGAGATTTTCTATGGGCATGCCTGCGGCCATACCAGCACTGGCTGCATAATTACGCGATTCCGGTAATCCTTCGCGCAGTTCCAGCGCACCGCAGAGATAGAAGTTACGCCAAGGTGCGGATTCTGATTGGTACCCCAACTGTTCGTAGGTGTCGGCGAGCAGCGCGCGTCCGCGCATGTGCTCCGGGTCCGCCATGACCACGTGATTGAGAACCTCTGCCACCCAGCGGTAGTCGCCTGAGGCGAAAGATACCTCGGCTTTGTCGACCACCGCGTCTGCACCGCCCATGTAGTCTAGGTAGCGTACAGCTTGCTCTGTTGGTGGTAACTGATAGAGGTTGGCAGGGTTGCCATCAAAAAAGCCCAAGTATTTTACGTATACCGCTCGGCTGTTGTGATGCACGGTGCCGTAATAGTCGCGATTATAAAACTCTTTGCTTAATGAATCCGGGAGTTCAACCTGCTCGGCGATCTCCTCTTTGTTATAGCCCTTATTGGCTAGTCGCAGCGTTTGGTCATGGATGTATTTATATAAATCTCGCTGTTTTTCCAAATATTCGACCGCTGCTGCGCGCCCCCAAATGGGCCAGTGGTGGGAGGCGAATTGAATATCCAGACGGTCGCCAAAGAGTTCGATGGCTTCGTTAATTTGCGCAGCCCAGGCTAACGCGTCGCGTACTTGGGCACCGCGCGGCGTATACACATTGTGTAAGTGATGAGAGGTGATCTCTGACATGCATAGGGCTTTGAATTGGGGCAGATAAAAAACAAACTCAGACGGCGCCTCCGTTCCCATGGTCATTTGAAATTCAAATTCAATGCCGTCGATGAGCCGCGTTTCACCAGTCTCATTCACGGTATCGTTCGGCACAATAAACCCGGTTGTTCCTAAAGACAGTGCAGCACCCAAGCCGGTTGTGACATAGCCTGTGGGTGCGGGTTGTAAAAGGTTGCCGTACATATAGGTAGCACGCCGAGCCATAGCGTTACCGGCGAGTACGTTTTCGTTCAGGGATTCGTTGACAAAGTCTCTTGGTGCAATGACGGCCACTTTGCCTGAAGCGGCGTCTTCGTGGCTAACCACACCCAACACTCCAGCGAAGTGATCGGCGTGACTGTGGGTGTGAAGAACGGCGACCACGGGTCGCTCACCCAACTCTTTATTTGCGAGCGCTAACGCGGCGGCTGAAGATTCACTAGACGTGAGTGGGTCGATAACGATCCAACCGTGTTCGCCGCGAATTAGCGTCATGTTTGCGATATCGAAAGAGCGCACCTGATACAGCCCGTCACAGACTTCGTACAGGCCATGATGCTGCGCGTTCAATTGGGCTTGGCGCCAAAGGCTTGGATTTACGGTATCTGGAGCTTCGTCGTCAAGAAACGCCATATGTGCCAGGTCGTAGGTAATGTGGCCGTCTGCGCGTTTGATAGTGAGCGGTTCTAAGGTCGCAATGAAGCCTTTGCCAGCGTCACTGAAGCTTTGACGGTCGCTAAAGTTTAAGTGTTGGCGGACGCTCCTCTGGGCGGCCTTGGTGTGCTCGGTAGCGGGCTTTGGCGCGCGCAAGTGTTCTGGCAGAGGTTTATAGGCCATAACAGTTCTCTAATGCTGGTGGGTGAGTACTACTGCAAATCAGGTAATTGTTTCCAGTATTTTTTTGCCTCGTCCACAACTTTCGGCGCGAGCCAGATGGCCGATACCATAGTAGGTATGGCCATTAGCGCGAAAGAACCGTCAATCAGTCCGACGGCAGCATCAATGGACATAACCGATACCAATACGATGGAGGCGACAAATACAACTCGGTAGCTGGAGCGATGACGCGTACCGAACACGAAGCTGGCGCACTGGGAGCCATAAAACGAATAGGTAAATATGGTGGTAGTTGCAAAACTCAGCACGCAAATAAAGATAATGACCGTGCCAGTGGTTCCCAAAAGATTGGTGAAGGCGTTTGCGGTAAGCGTAACGCCCTCTGCGTCAGCACTTTGCCAAGTGCCGGAGACTAAGATGAGCAGCGCGGTGGCGGTGCAAATTATGAGCGTGTCTATGATTGGACCGACCATGGCGACCAGCCCCTCGCGTACGGGCTGATTCGTGCGAGCTGCCCCATGCACTAAGGATTCTGTCCCCATGCCTGCCTCGTTACTGTAAGCACCCCGTTGTACACCGTAAATCATCATCGCCAGCAGACTCCCACCTGCCGCTGCTTCACCAGAGAAAGCGTCCTTAATAATGAAACTAAAGGCAGCTGGAACCTGGTCTGCGTTAAGCAGCAGCGCTACTAAAATAGTGGCCAAGTACAGTACTGCCATAAAAGGCACTAAGATCGTGGCGGTCCGAGCAATGCGATGCAGGCCGCCGAAAATAACCATTGCGGTGAGCGCTGCCAGCACGATGCCGCTAGTTAGGTTGTAGTAAAAAGGATCGCCGCCGGGGGCAATTAGACCTTGCTCAAAAAATACTAAGTCGCGGAAAATTTGAATCAGTTGGTTGGCTTGTAGTGCCGGAAGGCAGCCGACCATACCAACGATGGCAAAGAAAAATGCGAGAAAATGAAAGCGTTTGGGCAAGCCCTCGCGGATTACATACATTGGCCCACCCTGCAGTTCGCCAGCGTCGTCTTTGCCGCGATACATGACCGCCAGAGTGCAGGTGAAGAACTTTGTTGCGATGCCAAGTATCGCGGTCATCCACATCCAAAAAATAGCACCAGGTCCGCCAATTTTGATGGCCAATGCGACACCGGCTATGTTGCCCATACCAATGGTGCCGGCGAGGGCGGCGGAGAGGGCGCTGAAATGACTAATGTGGCCCGGATGGTCGGGGTTATCGTATTTGCCGCGAATGAGATCAAAGGCGTGTCCGAGGTAGCGGAAAGGCGTAAAACGCGATCGCACGAGGAAGTAGAAACCGCCGCCGAGCAAAAGCCATAGTAACCAAGGCCCCCAAGCCAGATCGGCAAACGCCGTAGTGAAAGATTGGATGGTGTTAAGCATGAGTGATTCTGGATTGCCAAATAACAGGTTAAACCTTTAGACCAGAGGTTGCTACGCGGGCGTTGCATAACGCGGCTCGACAGACCGATATCCGCAGTCATTTGGTCGGGTGAGCATCTGTTACGCTAATGGGGTATGCGCATTAATTTCTACTACAGAGTGACAACATGAGTAACTTGCCAAACGTTTACGCCGGACCGTTAGGGCAATCGACCCAGTATCGGGACGGCTATGATGCGAGCCACTTACATCCGATGACCAGATTAGAAGGACGACGCGCTGTTGGATTGTCGGATGCGCCAGCCATGCTTGGAGAGGACGAGTGGAACGCTTATGAGTTTTCCTGGTTAAACCCCCGCGGCAAACCGGAGGTTGCGCAATTGCGAATAGCCGTGCCTGCTGACTCGCCGCGCATCATCGAAAGCAAGTCAATGAAGTTGTACCTAAATGGCTTCAGCCAGACATCTTTTGCCTCGCCGCAAAGTGTGCAGCAAACTTTGCAGCAAGATCTTAGTGGTGGCTTTGGTTGTACCGTCGTAGTGGAGCTAAAACCGGCAGACGCAATGTCTGGTGCAGTGCAACTCTTTGGCCACTGTTTAGATTCACTAGATGTGCAAATCGAAGTGTATGACTATCAGCCGAATTTCTTGGTGTGTTTAGATGGTCAAACACAAAATGCACAAAGTCATTACACACATTTATTCCGCAGTCTATGTCCTGTCACGGGTCAGCCAGACTGGGCCAGTGTGGTTATTGAATACCAAGGTACAGAAATCGATCCGGTTGGTTTGCTGCGTTACTTGGTGTCATACCGCAACCATCAAGCCTTTCACGAAACCACGATAGAGCGCATCTACGCGGATATATGGCAGCGCTGTATGCCCGATCGGCTTTCTGTGCACGGGCGGTTTTTGCGCCGTGGCGGCATAGACATTAACCCGTATCGCAGTAGTCATAAGAACGCAACAGCGCCGATCAGAGTGCCACGGCAATAGCACTGTCTAGTGCTTGTCGGTGGGCGCGATTACCGAGCGCAGCCAAGAGATCCAGGTTTTATCGGCACGCACCCAACGTTCCAGCGCGTCCATTCGTTGAGCAACGTCTTCTCCGTTCTCAAGCATCGAACGACGAGTAGTCAGCGTTTGCGCTGGATCCAGCGCGCGGACAACTTTCGCGGGGTTACCGGCAGCAATGACGTTTTCGGGAATGTCTTGGGTAACAACTGATCCAGCGCCAATGATTGAATTGTCGCCAATGCAGACGCCCTTGCACACAATTGCCCCGTCACCGATCCATACATTGTCTCCCAGCGTTACCGGAGCAGTGCGACCAATGGCCTGTGTGCGATCGTAAATGTCGTGCCAATCTGCATCGGTGATGTACGCACCAGCAGCCAGCATAGAGCTCTCTCCAATAATAACGGCGGATGCCGAATCGATACGCACACCAGGGCAAAGCAACACGAAATCGCCCACTTTTATGCTGCCTTGATGTTCATTCATGGCCCATGTGGTCAGGCGTACTGTGCGATCTCTCGCGGTAATGACATGAACGCTTTCGCCAAAACGAATACCTCGCCCATAAAGCTTCAAAAACCACGGTTTCATGATCATCGAATGACGACCCAGAGTGTCCAATTGCGGGCGAATAAAGTGTTTAACCCAAAACGCTTCCGCACGTCCGAGCAGAACTTTTAGACGGTAGGGTTGGTGATCATCACGCATCGCGGACACTCGTAAAAAGGCGCGTTGTACCCCTAGCGATGGTGGAACGCAAGGCGGTTAGCAAGGGCCTTTGATGCGCCGAGCCGAGTAGGGGAGAGGGTGGATTGGTTCGCAATCCCCAAGTGATTCCGCTAGCATACGCGCCGCTATGGTGACCCACCTTGGTCCCCTCGCGGCGATAAATTGTGAACCCCGCCAGGCCCGGAAGGGAGCAACGGTAACAGTGGATTCGGGCGCCGAGGTGCGGCTGGGTGGGTTGCCGCCATCGAACAGCAACACAAACGGAGAGGTGGCAGAGTGGTCGATCGCGCACGCTTGGAAAG
>MDTB01206997.1_pt1 | contig 26039 bp, 29 predicted proteins | sample 811161 | NCBI WGS metagenome assembly MDTB01 (sample SAMN05326650, study PRJNA326480) | marine metagenome | isolation source: seawater | place: Mediterranean Sea | collected 2009 | reverse complement strand
TTTTATCGTAAGGAATTGTTTCCATTAAATTTAAATTAAATAATTTTTTGCTAACAAAAAAGTATATTTGTTGGTAAAATATGTCAACATATCTGACCAAAAAATGAAAGATTTACTTTATTTAAGAGATGATCAAATCAAAGATTGTATTAGGTTGCTGCTTCATGCCTATAAAGAGACTTTTGCAGACCCGGTAGAAGTATTAAAAAAAAAATCTATTGGCTCTGCACATCTTCGGACTTTGCATTTAGTTGAGAGAAATGAAGGAATAAGTGTTAGTGAGCTTTTATTCAAATTAAAGATAACAAAGCAAAGTTTAAATAGAGTTTTAAGAGATTTAAAGCGGCTAGGTATTATTAAACAAATAAAAGATAAAGTAGATACAAGACGAAGACTACTTTACTTAGACTCTGATGGAAAAAAAATTTATGAAGAAATATTTGAGAGTCAAAAAAAAAGAATATTTAACGCATTAAAAAACTCAGACCCAAGTTCTGTGGTTAAATTTAAGGAGGTATTAAAAAAAATTATCAATGGAAAAAAATAAGTTTCATATACTCGTTGTTGATGACGATAATAGAATAAGAGATCTTGTTAGACAATATTTGGTTGAAAAAGGTTTTGTAGTTTCTACTGCGATTAATGCTGAAGATGCAAAAATAAAAATTGATATTTTTAATTTTGATTTAATTGTATTAGATGTAATGATGCCAGGACAAAGTGGATATGATCTAACAAATGAACTGAAGCAATCAAAAAATGTTCCTATTATTTTACTAACAGCAAAAGGGGAAGCTGAAAATAGAATCCATGGTTTAGAGTTAGGAGCAGACGATTATATTGGAAAACCTTTTGAGCCTAAAGAGCTTTTGCTTAGAATAAAAAATATTATAAAAAATAAGAATAATGATATTTTTCAAAAACCAACCAAGATAGGTGAGGCTGAAATAAATTTAAATAAAATGAATATTAAATTGAAAGAAAAAATAAGAAAAATAAATTCTTCTGAAAAAAATGTTTTAATAAAAATGTTATCTTTCCCTGGAAAAATTTTTTCCCGAGAAGAAATTGCTAAAATTTCAAAAATATCAAAAGAAAGATCTATTGATGTAATGATAACAAGATTGAGAAAAAAAATAGAAGTTAATCCAAAAGATCCAAAATTTTTACAAACTATAAGAGGTTCGGGATATGTCCTTTGGGTTGAATAAATTATTAAAAACAATTTTACCAAGAAGACTTTTTTATAGAGCCCTTATAATTGTTGCTGCCCCAATAATTATATTACAAGTAACAATTTCTATAGTATTTTTTGATAGTATTTGGATTAAAGCAAATAAAGGTATGACGAGATCCTTAGTAAGCGAAATCAAAACTTTATTTGATGTATATCGATCTGATGATAAAAAAAATATTCAATTTTTGACAAACTCCTACAAAAAAAATTTTGATTTTGTAATCAATATAAAAAAAAATGAACCATTGCCTACAACAAAATCTGATAGACGTTTTAGTCCTATGGATAGATCTCTTAGAAGAGAAATGAAACCAGTTTTTGGAAATAAATACTGGTTTGATACTGTTACTTATATTGATTTAGTCGATCTAAGAATAAAGTCAGAGGAGAATATTATTCAAATCTATTTTTCAAAAGATAAAATTGCACCTTCTTCTGTAAGAATATTTGTACTATGGCTTACACTGCCATCTTTAATTTTAATATTTATTGCCCTAATTTTTTTAAAAAATCAAACAAGGCCAATAGTAAATTTGTCAAAAGCTGCAAAAAAATTTGGTAAAGGAGAAAGCATTGAAAACTTAAGACCGAGTGGGGCTTTGGAAATTAGAGAAGCAACATATGAATTTGATAGGATGATGAAAAGAATAAATAGACATCTTACACAAAGATCTGAAATGTTATCTGGAATAAGTCATGATCTAAGAACTCCATTAACAAGACTTAAACTACAATTGGCTCTGCTTGAAAAAAAAGAAACTGCAGGAAAAATGGCAGAGGATATTGATGAGATGGAAAGGATGTTGAACGATTATCTCCAGTATGCCAAGTCACAAACTGAAGAAAAATCTATTGATTTCAATTTGAGCGACATAGTTAAAAATTTATTAAAAAAATATGACCCATCAAAATATGAGTTTCATTCTGAAGAGGAGTTTAAATTTAATGGAAGGCAAAATTTAATTAAAAGATGTATTTTAAATATTTTAGAAAACGGGCTGGTTTATGGAGATAAAATTTTTGTTGAAATAAAAAAATCAATGAATAATTTAATCTTAACTATAGAGGACAACGGCCCAGGAATACCTAAAAGTGAATACTTAAATGTTTTTAGACCATTTTATAGAGTTGATAAAAGTAGAGGATTAAATAAGTCAGGTGTTGGTCTCGGTCTTTCCGTTACTCAAGATATAGTAAAGTCACACGGGGGAAATATTGTGCTATCTGAAAGTAAACACAAAGGTCTTCTAGTTAAGATTTCTTTGCCTTTTTAATTTTATTTTTTTTTAACTTGTTAATTTCACTCTGTTGTTTTTCGATCAACCTTTTAAGAACTTTAAACTCCTCCTTTGTAACAAGGTCGAGTCTAGAAGCAATATTTTCCTTTTGAAATTTAAGCGAGGTAGAAAGTTCTCTTTTAAAGTCTTGAGAGCTTATAAGGCCAGTCTCGATAAAGTCTGATATCATTTTAATAATTTTTTGAGAATTATTCATAAAATTAGTTTAAATTATAAGTAATTTAATTTCAATTGTGATAAATTTAATTAGATATCGATGATACATGATTTTAATCCAGTTTTAATTGATTTAGGTTTCCTTCAAATTCGATGGTATTCGCTAGCATATATTTTTGGAATTTTGGCAGGGTGGAAATACGGGAAATTCATTATTAAAAAACAAATATTTGATGAAAGTAAAAATATTTATATAAAAAATTTTGATGACTTAATTGGCTACATTATTGTCGGAATTATTGTTGGTGGCAGACTTGGATATGTAATTTTTTATAATCCTCTATTTTACTTAAATAACTTAGGGGAAATTTTTAAACTATGGAATGGAGGGATGTCATTTCATGGAGGCTTTGTAGGAGTTGTAATAGCAACATATTTTTTTTCTAAATTTAAAGATCTTAATTATAAAATATATTTTGATACAATATGCTGTGTTGCTCCTATTGGTATCTTTTTGGGCAGAATCGCAAATTTTATAAATGGGGAACTGTATGGAATGCCAACAAACAAATCTTGGGGTGTAATTTTTCCAAATATAGATAATTTGCTAAGACATCCTTCTCAAATTTATGAAGCATTTTTAGAAGGTTTTATTTTGTTTATTATTCTAAATTTCTTTTTAACAAAAAAAATTCTTGGTAAGGGTATAATTTCTTCTTTATTTTTAATACTTTATGGTGTGTTTAGAATTATTTCTGAACAGTTTCGACAACCAGATGATCATATTGGTTATTTACTTGGTCAACTTAGTATGGGAACAATCTTAAGTATTTTGATGGTTATTCTTGGTTCACTTTTTTTATCTAAAATTATTTTTTATGAAAAAAATAAATAAGATTTTTTCTAAAGAAAAGTCAGTTACACTAGATCTGTTTTTGGAAAAGGCCCTTTACGATAAAGATTTTGGATATTATCAAAAACAGAATCCATTTGGGATAAAAGGAGATTTTGTAACAGCACCAAATATTTCAAATATTTTTTGTGAAATGGTTGCAATATGGATTGTAAGCTTTTGGGAAAATTTAAAAAAACCAAAACGACTTAATTTTGTTGAGTTGGGACCAGGTAATGGGGATTTTTGTATTGTCTTAATTAAAACCCTTAAAAATTTTCCCGAGATTTTCAATTCGATTAACATAATGCTCTATGAGAAAAGTCAAAAACTTAAAAAAATTCAAAAAAAAAAAATAATTTCAAATAAAGTATCTTGGGTTAATAATTTAAAAGATATAAAAAATGGTCCAGTTATATTTTTTGGTAATGAGTTTTTAGATGCTCTCCCTATAAAACAATTTAAAAAAGCAAATAATAATGTTTTTGAAAAGTACGTTGGTTTAAGAAAAAATAATATAGAATTCATTTTTAAAAAAGCACATAAAAAACAAGTAAATAAATTAAAAGATTTTAAACTTCTCAGAGATAATGGAATTATTGAGTATCCAGAACATGGATTTAAAGAACTCAAAATTATTTGTAAAAAAATAAAAAAATTAAATGGCGGAGTGCTTTTTATAGACTATGGTTATAAAAATAAAAATAACTTAAATACTTTACAATCTGTTGTAAAACATAGATATAATGATATCAGGGAGAATATTGGCAACGCAGATATTACCTCGCTTGTAAATTTTAATTTGTACAAAGATTATTTTAATTTAAATGATTTATATGTAGAAAAAATAATAAGCCAAAGCGAGTTTCTTCAAAAACTAGGAATAATTGAGCGGATGAAAATTTTAAGTAAAACAATGAGTTTTCGAGAAAGATCAAATCTAAACCATAGAATTAAAAGATTATTACACCCTGTGCTCATGGGCGAGAGTTTTAAAGTAATTTTCGCGAAAAATAAAGAATGTAGTTTTTCTTTAGCTTTTAAATAATGTTTTATTCTAAAAATTTAAAAAATTATAATATCGATCATTGTTTTTTTTCAAGAAAAAATGGCATTTCAAAAGGAATTTACGAAGGCCTTAATTGTGGCATTGGTAGCAAAGATCAAAAGCAAAGTGTTGAAAAAAATTTGGAAATAGTTTCTGAAAAATTTAGCATTAAAAAAGACTCTTTGCTTTTAATGCACCAAACGCACAGCAATAAAGTTGAAATAGTTAATCAAAATAAAAAAATTAATAAAATTAATTGTGATGCAATGCTTACTACTAATAATAAAATTGCTTTAGGGGTCTTAACAGCAGACTGTGTTCCCATACTACTTTATGAAAGAAATAAAGAAATTGTTGGCTGCATACATGCTGGTTGGAAAGGCGCTGTAAATGGAATAATTGAAAATACTTTACAAAAAATTAGCGATATGAATGGAGACATAAAACAGTTGACGGTATCAATAGGGCCATGTATTTCCCAAAAAAACTATGAAGTCAAAAAGGATTTATACTTGAATTTTATTAAAAATTCTAAAAGTAATATTTCATTTTTTAAAAAGAATGAACAAAACACTTTTAATTTTGACCTAAGAGGATTTATAAACAAAAAATTTAGTGACCTTGGTGTTATTCAAATAGATAATATCAATGTTGATAGTTTTGCCACTGACAACGAATATTTTAGCCACAGAAGGGCCAAAAAGTTAGGTCATGATGACTACGGAAGATGCATATCGGTAATTAAGAAACATGCTTTATAAAATTAATTGAAAACATTGGTTAATGGTTGTATAAATGAATCGTCCTAATGAAAATTTTATCAGGAACAAGCAATCCATCACTAAGTAAAAGCATTTCAAAGCAATTAAAGCTTAAATTAGTTAATACAAATATTAAAAATTTTGCTGATGGAGAAATTTACGTCGAAATAAATGAAAATATTAGAGGTAACAGCGTTTTTGTAATCCAGTCTACCGCCACACCTGCAAATGATAATTTAATGGAACTGCTTTTATGTATTGATGCCTTAAGGAGATCCTCGGCAAAAAATATTACAGCAGTAATTCCATATTTTGGCTATGCAAGACAAGATAGAAAAGTAGTTCCTAGAACTTCAATCTCAGCAAAGCTTGTTTCTAATTTAATAACAAATGCTGGAGCTCATAGAATTGTAACGGTAGATCTTCATGCTGGTCAAATTCAAGGTTTTTTTGACATGCCGGTAGATAATCTTTTCACAACTCCCTTGTTTGCAAGATACATTAAAAAAACTATAAAGAAAAAAAACTTTATATGTGTTTCCCCTGATGCTGGTGGAATTGAAAGAACAAGAGGCCTTGCCAAAAAAATTAATGCTGACCTAGCTATAATTGATAAAAGGAGACCTCAAGCTGGGAAATCTCAAGTTATGAATATTATTGGTAATGTAAAAAATAAAAATTGTATAATAGTTGATGATATAATTGATAGTGGCGGTACAATTGTTAATGCAGTTGAGGCTCTCAAAAAGAAAGGTGCTTTGGATGTCTATGTCTTTATAACTCATGCTGTATTAAGTGGAGATGCAATAAATAAGATTAAGAGATCAAAAATCAAAAAATTAGTTATCACTGACAGCATAGATAATGGAAACAGAATTAAAAATATTAATAAAATTCAGGTATTATCTATTGCATCTCTTATGGCCGAAGCTATAAAAAGGATTTCTAATTCAACGTCTGTGTCAGATCTGTTTAATTAGCACTTGTTTTATTTTAAAGTTAAGTTAAATTGCTCCTTCAAATGATAAATAATTTAAAAGCCAGCAAGAGAGAAAGTAAAACAACTGGTCAGATCAAAAACTTAAGGTCAAAAGGCTTTATACCCGCAATATTATATGGTGGAAAAACCCCAAATTTAAAATTAAGCGTAGATGAAAAATCTTTTAATAATGTTTTTAATTCTGAAACATTTTTGTCAACAATTATTGATCTTGATATAGAGGGGAAAAAAGAAAAGGTAATTCCTAGAGATGTTTCTTTCCACGTAATTACCGAAAGACCTGCGCATATTGATTTTATGAGAATTATCAAAGGTTCAAAGATCATTTTAGAAATTCCAGTTATTTTTAAAAATAATAGTGAGTCACCTGGACTTAAAAAGGGTGGAGTTTTAAATATAGTTAGACGTAAAGTTCAATTAAAATGTGAGGCTGAAAATATTCCTGAAAATCTTGAAGTTGATTTAGCGGGATTAGATATAGGTACCAGTATAAAAATTTCTTCTGTAAAATTGCCTGAAAATGCAAAACCCACAATAACCGATAGAGATTTTGTTGTTGCAACTATTGCGGCACCGACAATAGTTAAAGAACCAGAAAAACCTACAGACGAAACAGCTGCTGGGGACGCTGAGGGAGATGCGGCAGTAACTGCTGAAGGTGAGACAGCACCGAAAGAGGGCGAAGCTCCTAAGAAAGATGAAAAAGGCAAAGAACAGGCTGGTGAAAAAAAACCTGCTGCTGATAAAAAAACGCCTGACAAGAAAGAAAAGAAATAGTTTATATGCTTTTATTAGTAGGTTTAGGGAATCCGGGGCCAAACAACACAAATAACAGACACAACATAGGTTTTAAAATAATTGACAAGATTAATCAGGAATTTAATTTGTCAAAACAAAAACCAAAGTTCAAAGGCTTGTTGACCACGGGTAATATTAATAATCAAAAAGTTTATGCTATTAAGCCGTTAACATTTATGAATAATTCGGGTACTTGTATAAGAGAGCTTATAGAGTACTTTAAAATTGATGCGAAAGATGTATTTGTTTTTCACGATGATTTGGACATTGACTTAGGAAAAGTTAAAGCTAAGTTTGGTGGTAGTAGCGCTGGTCATAATGGGATTGAATCAATAGACAAGTCTATCGGGAAGGAATACTCAAGGGTCAGGGTTGGCATAGGCCATCCTCAAGATAAAAAAAATGTAAATAATCATGTCCTTGAAGATTTTAGTGAGAACGAAGAAGAAAAAATTCAGGATATAACTGTAAATATTGTCAAACTTCTACCAACTTTAATTGAAAAAAAAATTGATACTTTTTCAAGCAAGGTTAATCAAAATTTGAATGGGATTTAAGTGTGGAATAGTTGGTCTACCTAATGTTGGTAAATCAACTTTATTTAATGCTTTAACATCGTCTAAAAATGCCCAAGCTGCTAACTTTCCTTTCTGCACTATAGATCCAAATATTGGAATTGTTGATGTGCCTGATAAAAGGTTAGATAAATTACACCGGCTTTCTAGCTCCGAAAAAAAAATAAACACAAATATAACATTTGTTGATATTGCTGGCCTTGTTAAAGGTGCATCTAAAGGTGAAGGTTTAGGGAATAAATTTTTATCGCATATAAGAGAAGTAGATGCAATTATTCATTTGGTTAGATGTTTTGACTCTGAAAATATTCAGCATGTAAATAAAAAAATTGATCCTGTTGGGGATCTTGAAACAATCAAAACAGAAATTTTATTAGCAGATATCAATCAAATTGAAAAAAAACTCCAAAAAAATAATAAAAAAAAAATGAATGAAAGACAAGTTACCTTGCTAGAGGAAACTTTGAAAAGGTTAAATAAAGGTGATGATTTAAAAGAATATGATGATGCTGAAAGTATTAAAACTCTCAGGGAAGTAGGCCTGATATCGACCAAACCATATATTATTGTAAATAATGTTGATGAAGACAATGTCGAAAATGGAAATAACTACACAAAGGCAACCAAAGAAAAGTATCCTAAACAGCAACATATAGTTATATGTGCTGATATAGAGGATCAAATTATGGATTTACAACCTGAGGAAAGAGAGGATTACATGAAAAATATAGGCCTAAAGAAAACCGGACTCGATCAACTTATAAAAACTGGCTACAGGTTATTGAATCTTAATACTTTTTTTACATCTGGTCCTAAAGAGACAAGGGCTTGGACAATTAAAAAAAATACAAATGCTCAGTCTGCTGCAGGAGTAATTCATACAGATTTTGAAAAAAATTTTATTAGAGCTGAAGTTGTTTCATTTGAAGATTTTGAAAAATTCGGTAGCGCAGAAAAAGCAAAAGAAAATGGAAAATTGCGTGTCGAAGGTAAAGATTATTTTGTTAAAGATGGAGATGTTTTACTTTTCAGAGTCAATCCTTGACCAAAGCCTTTTCATGCTCAAATAAACGAGAATTGTGAAGATTATCAAGAAAATAATTACTCTCACACCCATTTTATGTCTTTGCTCTAAAGTTGGTTCAGCTGCCCATGCTAAGAATGTGGTTACATCTTTTGCCATTTGAGCTTCTGTTGGTTGAGTTCCATCAGAATATGTAACTATACCCTCAGATAATGGGTTGGACATTTTAATTTTTTTTCCTTCCATATATTTGTTGTAGTATACCCCTTCATCTAATTTAATATTTGAAGGAGGTTCTTCGTACCCCATCAAAACAGAGTAAATATAATCAGCTCCTCCTTTTCTTGATTTGGATAAAACAGACATGTCTGGTGGATAAGCTCCACCATTAGCAGCTGATGCAGCTTGTATATTCGGATAGGGAGAAACAAATCTATCCGATGGTCTGCCAGGTCTTGTGAACATTTCTCCATCCGCATTTGGACCATCATTTACTTCAAAATTTGCTGCTATTGCTTTGACTTGTTCAATTGAAAATTCTGGACCGCCCTCTTCACCCAAATTTCTATAGCTTAATAATCTCATCGAGTGGCAAGATGCGCATACCTCGCTGTATACTTGATACCCTCTTTGCAGAGATGCTCTATCAAATTTGCCTGTTATACCCTTGAAAGACCATTCTTGAGTGATTAGTTCTGTTTTTTCTGCCGAGTTAACTTTTCCAAATAAAAATGTAAAAAATATAAATAAAACTATAATAAATTTTGTATTAACTTTTTGCATTACAGATTTATTTTATCTTTTCTCATCATTTCAGGTTTTGCTATTCCAGTTAAAACTGGCTCTGAAATACTTAAGGGCAAAGGATCTGTTTTTTCAATTTTGCTAAGGAAAGGCATTATCAAAAGGAAATGAATAAAGTAGTATGCCGTACCAACTCTAGCAATTAATAAATAAAGACCTTCTGCCGGCATTGCGCCTACATAACCTAGGGCTAGAACATCTATCATTAATACCCAGAAGAACATTCTATAAATTGGTCTAAAAACAGCTGATCGAACTTTACTACTGTCCAACCACGGCAATGCTAAAAGAATTAAAAGAGAACCAAATAATAATATTACTCCACCCAGTTTATCTGGTACGGATCTAAGTATAGCGTAAAAAGGTAATAAATACCATTCGGGAACAATGTGTGTAGGAGTGACTAAGGGATTAGCTGGAATATAATTATCAGGATGACCTAAAACATTTGGTGAAAAGAAAATAAATCCAGAGAAGATAATTATAAAAACTAGAAGTGCAAACAAATCTTTAATTGTAATGTATGGGTGAAAAGGCACAGTATCTTTTGAAGGTTTTTTAACATCTATTCCTACCGGATTATTATTTCCCGGAACATGAAGTGCCCAAATATGTAAAACCACTAAGCCTAAAATTATAAATGGAAATAAGTAATGTAAGCTAAAAAATCTTGTTAAAGTTGGGTTATCAACTGAGTAACCTCCCCACAACCAGGTTACTATACTATCACCAACTAAAGGTATTGCGCTAAATAAATTTGTTATTACTGTAGCACCCCAAAAACTCATTTGCCCCCAAGGCAATACGTAACCCATGAAAGCAGTTGCCATCATTAAAATATAAATTAACATACCCAAAATCCATATAATTTCTCTAGGAGATTTATAAGAGCCGTAAAACAAAGATCTAAATATGTGAATATAAACTGCCAAAAAAAACATGGAGGCACCATTTGCATGAATGTATCTTATTAACCAGCCATAATTTACATTACGCATTATATGTTCAACACTATCAAATGCTAAGTCAGCATGCGCCACATAATGCATTGCCAAAACAAGCCCAGTAACAATTTGAGTGACTAGGCAAAAAGTTAATATTCCTCCAAATGTCCACCAATAATTTAGGTTTTTTGGTGTTGGATAATTGGCTAAATGATCCCCTAGAGTTAATAGTGGTAATCTATCATTAAACCATTTGCCAAATTTTGATGAAGGAGTGTAAGTGTGTTCGCTCATAAATATTATCCAATTTTAATAGTGTTATTATCAACAAATTCGTACTTTGGCACTTCCATATTCGTGGGAGCCGGGCCTTTTCTTATTCTACCAGATGTATCGTAGTGTGATCCGTGACATGGGCAGAACCATCCGTTGTATTCGCCTTTATTTGACAACGGTACACATCCTAGATGTGTACAAATTCCTAACATGACTAACCATTCCTCTTTCTTAACTCTATCCTCATCTTTTTCTGGATGCTTTAAATCCTCTAAATTAACTTTTTTAGCTTCAATTATTTCTTCCTGTGTTCTTCTTTTAATAAAAACCGGTTTACCTCTCCAAAGAACTGTGATTACTTTACCTGGTTGAATTTGACTTAAATCCACTTCTGTTGAGGCTAACGCTTTTACAGAACTATCAGGATTCATTTGGTCAATAAAGGGCCAAACTGTAGCGCCCAAGCCTATAGCTCCAACTGTATAGCTTGCTGTGAAAAGAAAATCTCTTCTGTTTTTTTTTCCTGATTTATCCATAAAATTATATTAACATTTATTTATATTTAAATAGGAACTATTTATAATTCAAAAACGGGTCAGAATGACACACAAAATTGTTTTAATATAGGGAATTAATGATTTTATAAACAAAATAATTAATTTTATGACAACAAAATTAGAAATAAAAAAGAAGATTGCTAGTCAGTGGTTTAGATACCTTCAGTCTAAAATATGCGAGGAATTCGAAAAAATTGAAAGAAAAAAATCTAAAAAATCTCGAAGCAATCTTTTTAAAAGTACTTCTTGGAAAAAGTCAAAAAATACTAAAGATGGTGGTGGGACCTATGCAATTTTAAAAAATGGAAATATCTTTGATAGTGTTGGTGTAAATTTTTCTGAAGTGTCTGGAAAATTTCAAAAAAGATTTAGATCTCAAATTTTAGGAGCTAATAAAAATCCTAGTTATTGGGCATCTGGAATTTCAGTAGTCGCACACATGAAAAATCCCAAAATACCTGCTCTTCATTTTAACACAAGATTTATAGTAACATCAAAAAGCTGGTTTGGAGGGGGAATGGATGCAACACCATCTATAAAGGATAACAAAGAAAAAAAATACTTTCATAAAAAATTAAAGAAGGTATGTGATAAACATAATAAAAAATATTATCCTAAATATAAAAAATGGTGTGATGAATATTTTTATCTTCCACATAGAAAAGAAAAACGGGGTATTGGGGGTATATTTTTCGATTATAAAAAAGATAATTGGAAAAAAGATTTTAGCTTTGTAAGAGACGTTGGAATATGTTTTTTAGATATTTCAAAGCATATAATAGAAAAAAAGGTAAATTCTAAATGGTCAATAAAACAAAAAAATAAACAACTTTTTAAAAGAGGTAGATATATTGAATTTAATTTATTATACGACAAGGGTACAAAATTTGGGTTAAATACCGGAGGAAATGTAGATGCAATTTTAATGTCTCTGCCTCCTACCGCAAAGTGGAAATAAATGGAAAAAGAACCGATAACAATTTCTGGTTTAAAAAAACTTCAGGAAGAATTGGAAGAAATTAAAAATATTAAAAGACCAAAAATAATTGAAGCTATTGCCGAGGCGAGAGGTCATGGTGATTTAAAAGAAAACGCTGAATACCATGCTGCTAAGGAACAACAGTCCCAAACTGAAAGTAGAGTTCTAGAGATAAATAGTGTTATTGCTAGAGCCAATGTAATTGATGTAACTAAGATTGAAAATGATGGTAAGGTTATTTTTGGCGCAACTGTAACAGTAAAAGATTTAGATAAAGAAAATCGAAATTCATTTAAAATAGTTGGAAAAGATGAGGCTGATATGAATAAAAATTTGATATATTTCAAATCTCCAATGGGAAAATCTTTAATAGGTAAATTAGAAAAAGATATTGTGAGTTTTAACACTCCATCAGGTGAAAAAAATTATGAAATAATAAAAGTAGAGTATATTTAATCTAAATATTTTCTAACTAAGACTTTTATTTCATCATCTTTAATCTCAAAATTATTATTAAGCCATTTTTTTTCGATCTCTTTTAATATTTCACCTACTTTTCTACCACTGCTTACGCCAAGTTTTAAAATATCATTTCCAGTAACTGGCAATATGGGAATTGAAATTTTATTAATTTTTTTTAAAATTTCTTTAGTTTGGGCAATTGAATTTTTTTTGTTAATAGCATAATTTATTAAAAAAAAATTTTTCATATTTATTCTGCCATATGAGAAAATATTTTTCTTTATATCTTTAGAAAAAAAATCTTTATTTAACTTAATCTCTTTTAAAAAGTTAGAAAATAAATCAAGATTTTTTTTGATATCGTTAGAAAGGTTATATTTGTGAAAAAAATATTTATGATTATTTGAAAAATCTAGTAACATTATCGCAAAGATAACATCTTTGCCAATTGGTATATTTTTAAGTTTTTTTAATTTTTTAACTCTATCTAAATAGACAAACTCCGGGAAAATAAGCTTAAAAATATCTGTCAGAAACTCGCTTTGTAATAAATCATAAAAATTCTCAAGTTTAGTTATTTTTTCTAATTCACTATAAACCCGCTCTTTTGATAACTTAGTTATTCCATTCAAATTAATTTTAATTGCTTTTTGCGTCTCTTTTTCAATTTCAAAACTACGATACTGTATTGAAAATCTTAAAAACCTAAGAATTCTTAAATAATCCTCTTTTATTCTGTCATTCGCATTGCCAATAAATTTAACTTTATTATTTTTAAGATCTTTAAATCCTTCTTGTGGATCATAAAGTTTGCCTTTCTCATCCAAGTATATAGAGTTAATAGTAAAATCTCTTCTCTCTGAATCTTTTTTCCAATTTTCTGTAAATTCTATATTCGCATGTCTTCCGTCTGTAGATAGATCTTTTCTAAGCGTTGTAACTTCAAATTTTTTATTTCCCAGCACCAGTGTAAGTGTCCCATGTTCAATTCCAGTTTTTTTTACTTTAATTTCAGTATTTTCGAATTTTTTTATTATTTCGTCTGGTGTTAAAGTTGTAGCAATATCAATATCGTCGATATCTTCTTTTAATAAATATTTCCTTACACAACCACCAACGAACATTGCTCCATTTTTATTTTTTGAATTTAAAATACGAAAAATTTTTTTTGTTTCTTCAAGCCTATAAAAGGGGAAAAATAAGTTTTTTATTTTATTAATTAGCAACATGTTTATTGGCTGGGGCGCTAGGATTCGAACCTAGGATGGCGGTACCAAAAACCGCTGCCTTACCACTTGGCTACGCCCCAAAGTAATTTTTGATATACCACAAAAAAACAAAATTAAATAGTTTTACCAGTAACACACCAATATTTGGGGAATTTTTTTTTAATTTTTTTAAGTCCTAAATCAGCACTTTTTTTAGTTAAAAAAAGCCCAAAACAGGCTGAACCAGAGCCTGTAATTCTAGAAAATTTACAGCCATTTATTTGCTCAATTTCATTTAAAATTTTTTTAATTATTGGAAATTTCTTAATTACTATCTTTTCTAATGAATTATGACTGTTTTTTAAAAATTGTGTCATTTTAGTTTTCAAATTAAAATTTAAATTAATCTTTTTTCTTATCACGTCGTATGACCTTATGTTTGAGTAAATTTGCTTTGTGGAACATTTTAGATAAGGATAAACTAAAATAAAGTAAAATTTTTTATTTTTTTTTATTTTTTTTATTAGCATCAAGTTTTTTTGAATAATCTGATTAGAGTAAAAAAACAATTTAATATCAGATCCAAGAGTTTTAGAAAAATATTCAAAATTTTTATTTTTTAACTCTTTTTTTCTCAAAAAATATTTGATAATCGATGCTGAATTACTCGAACCACCTCCAAGACCTGAAAACACTGGAATTTTCTTATTAATTTTAACTTCATAATGAGAGCCATCTTTTATAAAACCTTTTCTTCTTAAAAGCACAAATGAGCGCAAAATTGAGTTATCTTTAATTTTTACTTGATTAGCAAACAACCCTGAGAATTTAATTATATCCTTAGATTTGTTAATTTTTCTTATTTTGATCACATCATGTAAATTAATAATAAAAATGAGAGACTGGATATTATGAAGTTTTGTTTTTTTAAATTTTTTTCCAACATTTAAAAATAAATTAATTTTACAGTTAGATCTTAAAGAATTAAACTTCATTATATGATTAACTTTTTTCTAAACCAAATATTAATTTTTTTTCAATAGATTTTTTTAATTTTTCCTCAGTATCTTTTAGTTTTAAAACATAATTCCAATAATACCTAGCCTGTATCTTTTGATTATTTTTCCACAAACAATCAGCAAAATGATCATTTACGATTGGATCTTGAGGCATTAAAATAATTGCAGCTTTTAAGAATTTTTTTGACTCTTCAAATTTTTTTCTTTTATAAAGTGCCCAACCTAACGAATCCGTTATATAACCATCGTCTTTTTTTAATTCATTTGCTTTTCTGAGCATCTCTAATGATCTATCTAGATTCTTACCTTGTTCTAACCAAGAATATGCTAAATAATTTATCACATATGGTTGATTTGGAGATATTTTTAAGGACATAAGTAAATCTTCTTCTGATAACTTGAGCTTTTTAATTCTTTCATAAGCCGTCCCTCTTCTATCTAAAACTTTTGGGTAAAGTTCGTGATTTTTATTTATCTTAGACAATACACTGGTATAAAGTTTTATGGAATTTTCATAATCTTCGTTATTTCGCAAAAAGTTTGCAAAATCGTAAGTTTGATAAATATTTGGATCAATTCTTCCGTAAGCTTTACTTAAGCTCTTAACAGCTTCTTCTTTTTTATTTTGTTCGTATAAAATAAATGCAATTTGTCTCGAAGAATACCATTTGTAAATGGATCCAGTTTTTGATAATTCAATAAAAATTTTCTTAGATTTTTCATATTTTTTTAAAACAAAAAAGTTTTCACCCAATAAAGAATTGTATGATGAAAATTTTGGATTTAGATACTTAGATAAATTCACATAAAAATTTGATAATTCATAATTTGTTTGTGTGGAAAGAGCATTAGAAATAACGTAAAAAATTTCTGCAATTATATGATTTTTATTTTCACAATCGAAATTATTATAATTTTTTTCTTTTTCAAAATATGTTTTTTTTAATTGATTGATCAACAAATTCTTTGGATATTTTTTTGAAGCAAAATTTATTATTTTTTCTGCTTCTAAATTTTTATTTTGGTTTAAAAGGTAATCGGCATAAAAAAAGTAGTATCTTGAAAAATTATCCTTTTCATTGTTTAAAATTTCATTAAATACTTTGTTTGTTTCGCTTGTATTAAAAAAGCAATTTGCTAAAGCATTCTGGATTACTTTAAAATTTCTGTACCTTTCAGGTATATTTTGAATAGAGAGAATCCCTTCTTCCTGAATAGATGACCAAATATTAAGTGATATTTTCAAGATCCGTGAAACTGCTAAATGCTCCTGGTTTTTTTCGAGTTCGTTAAAATACTTTTTTGCTCTAACATAATTTCCCTTTTTAAACTCACTCAATCCTAGTATTAATTTGCTTTCAAAATTAGATTTTTTTTTATTTTCTAGGCCTTTAGAATATCTTTCTGCCTCAATATATTTTCCTGAATTAACTAAAGACTGAATATATTTTGAGGATTGATTGGTATTATTTTTTTTGGAATCATTAATTTTTTTAAAAAAATTCTCCGATTTCTGATAGTTAAAATCATCAAAAGATAACAAAGCAGAAAAATAATTTGCTATATTTTTAGCGTTATAATTGAAATCTAGGTTTTTTGCATAAGATGAATTAAATGCAACGGTTACTATTAATGTATATAATATTGTTACTAAAAAACGTAATTTCATAAAGTATGAGAAGTATTAAAAAAAAAATTTATCATAAACTTATAAATAATGAACTGAGGTATAATAACAAATCTATCGCTAGATACGAAAAAAATAATAATAAAAATATGGGTAATATTAATGAAAACAAAATACCTTTGCTAGAACGGCTAAAGAAACAAATCAATTCTATTAAAAATTGTGATTTGAAGAACAATGCAAATAACATGGTTTTTTCAGATGGTAACCCTAATTCATCAATTATGATTATTGGGGAGGGGCCAGGAGCAAACGAGGACAAAGAGGGAAAGCCGTTTGTAGGAAGAGCGGGAAAATTATTAGATAAAATGCTAGAGGCAATTAAATTAAATAGAAAAAATGTTTATATATCCAATGTAGTTAATTTTAGACCCCCTATGAATAGGAGACCAACGGATGATGAAATTAAAAAATACCTGCCCTATCTTATTAAACATATAGAATTAATAAATCCTAAGATTCTTCTTTTACTTGGTAGCACTGCTTTAAATGCTCTTGTAGGTAATGAGGTCGTAATTTCTAAAGCTAGAGGTAAATGGATAAAAAAAGAAATCGGAAATTCAAATCCAGAAGTGATTGCCTCATTCCATCCTGCTTTTTTAATGCGGCAACCTGATCAAAAAAAATATGCATGGGAAGATCTTAAAATGATTAAAAAGAAAATTTCTCAATTAAAAATAAAATTAAATGACTAAAAGGATTTTTGCTGGCGTTGATGAGGTTGGCAGGGGTTGTTTGGCGGGTCCTGTTATTTCTTGTGCTCTTATTCTAAAAAAAAATATTAATAAAAAAATTTTAAGGGACTCTAAAACTATTTCATTTAAAGAAAGAATAAAAATTGCAAAACACATAAAAAAAAATTCTTGGTATGCTATAGGTTGTGCATCTGTGAATGAAATAGATGAATTTAATATTTTTAATGCAACACTTTTATCAATGGAAAGGGCAGCTAAAAAATTAAAAAAAAAACCACATCTTTTTCTAGTTGATGGAACTCATGCGCCAAAAAAATTAAAAAATTCTAAAACAATCATAAAAGGTGATAAAAAGATCAAATGTATTTCTGCAGCTTCGATCGTAGCTAAAGTACATAGAGATCTTTATATGATTAAATTAGGAAACAAATTTCCAAAGTATAAGTGGCATAAAAATTTTGGATATGGTACTTCACAACATTTGAATGCTTTAAAAAAATTTGGAGTTACTGATTATCACAGAAAAAGCTATAAACCCGTACACAACATATTGTTAAAATAAGAATCTTTAGCACACGATAGACTCCTTTTTTTTTAAAAAAAATTTGACGTATGATTCAATTTAAGGTTGAATTGGACAAATGACAAAGTTTTTTAATCGTATAGTTAATGGCAACTCTTTAGAAATTTTAAAAAAAATTCCTGATAAAACTTTTGATTTAATTTTTGCCGACCCTCCTTATAACTTGCAGATCGGAGAGAAATTAAAAAGACCCGATGATAGTAAAGTTGATGGAGTTAATGATAAATGGGATCAATTTTCAAGTTTTAAACACTATGATAATTTTTCTAAAAATTGGCTTAAAGAATGCAAAAGAGTTTTGAAAGATAAAGGTTCTATTTGGGTAATTGGTAGTTATCATAATATTTTTAGAATTGGTTATCACATTCAAAATTTCAATTTTTGGATATTGAATGATGTTATTTGGAGAAAAAATAACCCAATGCCAAATTTTAAGGGAACTAGATTTACTAACGCACATGAAACTTTAATTTGGGCCTCAAAAAGTAAAAAATCAAAATACACATTTAATTATCAATCATTAAAATGTTTAAATGATGATTTACAAATGCGTTCGGACTGGACTTTCCCTATTTGCAACGGAAAAGAAAGGTTAAAAAGTAACGGTAAAAAAGTTCATTCGACTCAAAAACCAGAGGGTTTATTGCATAGGATTATTTTAGCAACTACAAACAAAGATGATCTGATCTTCGATCCATTTCTAGGAACTGGAACAACAGCGGTCGTAGCGAAAAAATTAGGTCGAAAATATTTTGGTGTTGAACAAGATAATAAATACTTTGACGCAGCAAAAGAAAGGATCAACAATACTAAAATTATAGAAGATAATTATTTAGACGTTCTTCAAAATAACAAATCTAAACCTAGGGTGCCTTTTGGATCCTTAATAGAAATGGGTATAATCAAGCCTGGGACAACGCTTTTCGACCAAAAGAAAAGATTTAATGCAAAAATAATGATTGATGGCAGTCTGAAATATCAAAAAACAGAAGGATCAATACATAAAGTTGCTGCTAAAATATTAGGTGCTGAAAGTTGTAATGGGTGGACTTATTGGCACTATCAATCAGGCAATATTTTAAAACCAATTGATGAACTTAGGAACAAATTGAGACCAGTCACTTAAATTTTTTTATAAATATTTGCCAAATAACTATTTAAAAATTTTCTACTTTTTGTGATTTTTTTTAATAGGTAATTTCTAGTATTAATCATTAATGGATTTGATAAGTGAAAAGAATAATAGTTTAACTTTGATCTAAAATTAACTAATTTTATTCTTTCTATTCTTTTTGTAAAATAAAGATTTTGTAAATCTTTTGAATCTTTTGACAATAAATTTAATAATTCGTAAGCTGATTCGATTGATTGAGATGCGCCTTGAGCCATTGTTGGTAGAAATGTATAAAAAGCGTCACCTAAATAAAATATATTTTCATATTTTGCCTTAAAAGGTTTTTTTGTTACATAAATTGGCCAAGACTCTAAACGGTTCTTAAATAAATTTTCTAAATTTTTATTTTGGGATAATATTTTTTTAGTTATCAAAGCACTTAGATTTATTCTGTCGTTGTATTTTTGCCTAATTATGCAGACTATATTTAATTCATTTTTTTTATTAACTGGATAAATAACAATATGTGCTTTTTTTAACATTATTAATGTTATGTTTTTCTTATCAAATTGAAAATCTTCTGTGTTTTTAATTATTGTTCTTATTGCAACCGATCCACTATAAATCGGGTTAATATTTTTATTTTCTATAATGGATTTTGTACTAGAAAATATCCCATCTGAAATAAATAAATAGTCTACTAAATCATTTGTGTTATCTGAAAAAATAATTAATAATTTGTCTTTAATTTTTGAGACCTTTTTAACCTGTTTTCCAAATTTTATGTTATTCAAAAATAAACCGGTTTTTAAAAATTCTATCAAAGTAGATCTTTTTAAAGTTGTGTATCTACAATTTTCTTTATTAAATATATCTAAGTTTAGGTCACAAATTTTTTGATTTTTTATTGAATAAAAGTTTAATTTTGAGGGATTATAAAGATCGTTAATATTTAAATTAGAAAAATTTATTTTGTTTAAAATTGAAATACTATTAGGTGCCAGCTGTATTCCATATCCTTCTTCGAGGCTTAGTTCTTTTTCTTTTTCATAAACTTTAACATCAAAATTAGGATTCGTTTTGAATAAATTTGCAGCAGTTAAACCAGCAATACCTGATCCTATAATTGCTAATTTTTTTTTCATAAATATAGATTTTTAACTCGTTTGAATATTGTTTTTGCAAATGTAGGTGAAAAGATTTTTTTATTACTTATGTAGTACCAATTAAGATCTTTTGGTATCTTTTTCGAAAATTTATAATAAAGATTGATATTTAATTTTTTGTTTGAAATATTGTTATTATAATTACACAAAAAATTCCAGTTTTTTAAACTTTCTTTGCCAGATTTTTCTTTAATTATTGGTAAATTATATTCTTTTAAAAAACCCAAACTATTATTCTTACCTAGGCCAATTTGCTTTTTTTTATTTAAATAACAAAAAATATTATAGCTTTTTTTATTTGTTTTAACTTTAGTAGTTAATTTTTTTGTACTGCCAGACTTATAAAATTTACAATTTTTTTTAATTGGACATATAATACAGAGCGGGTCTTGCGGTTTACAAATTAAAGCCCCAAACTCCATCATAGCCTCAGAAAAGTCTGAATTTCTTTTAAGATAAAATAAATTATTTTTATTTTTTTCAATAATTGAATTAAAATCTACTTTATTTTCATGTTTGTTTAGAATTCTAGAAAGTACTCTTTTGACATTTCCGTCTACACCTAATCTTGGCTGATTGTATACCAGGGCTAATAATATATTCCCGGTATACTCTCCGATACCAGGAAGTTTTTTTATTTCTGTTAAAGTGTTAGGTAAAATTGATTTTTTTTCTTTCTCAATAACTTTAGCTGTCTTGATAAGATTTCTTGCTCTTCTATAGTAGCCAAGACCCTCCCAAAGTTTTAAGATTTTTCTTTCACTAGTTGTAGAGAGTTTTTTTAAACTGTTAATTTCTTTTACAAATCTGTGGAAGTAAGGGATTACAGTTTTTACCTGGGTTTGCTGAAGCATAAATTCACTTATTAATCTATAATATAGTTTTTTAGGAGAATTAAATTTTACCCTCCACGGTAAAGTGCGTTTATTATTATCATACCAAGTAATTATGTTTTTTGATAAGTTATTATTTAAATGCATAAAAAGAAAAAATATATTAATAAATCAATGTATTCTATTCAAGGATTAAGCACAGTTGGAAATTCCTTACCAGGTTCAATAGGCAAAATCCTAAAAAAAGGTGGGCATAATTATTCTTCGATCATAAATAATTGGAGCGAACTTGTTGGAAAAAAAATTTCAAAACTATGTTACCCCAAATCAATAAAAACTAATAAAGATCTTAAAAATGGTGTGCTTTTATTAAATGTAAGTCATGGAAGTCAAATCGATATAGAATATAGCAAAAAAGATATAATAGAAAAAATTAATTCTTTTTTTGGCTATGAGTTTATAAAACAAATAAAATTGATTTTGATAGATGAAAAGATTCATATTAAAGATGTAGGTACTAGTTCGAGTCTAAAAAATAAAAAAATAAATAAAAAAATTGGCGAAATTACAGATCTGAACTTGAAAAAAAAACTTAATAATTTGTTAAAAGAATATGAAAATAAAAACTCTAAATAGTTATATAAAAATAGTATTTTTATTCTTTTCTATATTTTTTATATTATCGTGTGATCAAAGAGTAGAAAAAAAGGACAAAAATCAAACTATAAATATTATTGTCTTTTCCTCTTTAACATGTCCACACTGTGCAAACTTTCATGAGAAAGTGATCGTAAAACTGAAAAATGATAATTCACTAAAAAATTTTATAAAGTTTGAACACCGTGGTTTTCCACTGGATTTGGCAGCCCTGAATGCTGAAAAAATTTTATATTGTAATAAAAATCAACAAAATATGTTCAAGTTATTAACTCATTTATATAGCGAACAAAGAAATTGGGCGTCAAGAGGGGGTATAAATGATATAAATGAATCATTGATAAAAATTGCTAAAAAATTTGGAATAAATAAAAATGACAGTGAAAAATGTTTAAAGTCTGAAAAATTAGAGGAAGAAATTTTAGAAAAGGTTATTGAAGCGCAAAAAAATTTTAATATTAAATCGACTCCAACTATTTTTATAAACAAAAAAAATTATGATGGAAAACATAATTACAAAGCTTTTAAAAAGGAAATAGAAAAATTATTTTAAGATGAGATTTAAAAAATTAGAAATATCAGGTTTTAAATCATTTTTTGATAAAACAAATTTTTTTATAGAAGATGGTTTAACAGGCATTGTTGGTCCAAATGGTTGCGGCAAATCAAATATAGTTGAGTCTCTTAGATGGTGTATGGGGGAAACATCAGCCAAAAGTATGCGTGGTTCAGGAATGGAAGATGTAATTTTTTCAGGAACATCCAGCAAAACTGCAAAAAATATATCTGAAGTATCAATTACTATCGATAATGAAAATAAAGAAGGTCATGGGCAGTACGTTGACTTGGATGAAATAGTTATTCGAAGAAGAATAGAAAGGGATAAAGGCTCAAAATATTTTATGAACGATAAAGAAGTTCGTGCTAGAGATGCTCAAACATTTTTTGCAGATCTTTCAACTGGTGCGCATTCACCTTCGATGATCAGTCAGGGCAGAATTGGAATGATTGTTACGGCAAAACCATCTGAAAGAAAATCAGTTTTAGAAGAGGCGGCTGGAATTTCAGGAATACATTTAAGAAGACACGAGGCAGAAACAAGACTCAATGCTGCTGAAAATAATCTAAAAAGAGCTGATGAACTCAAAAGACAGCAGGAAAAACAATTGGAGAATTTACAGAAGCAAGCGCAAGAAGCAAGCCGATATAAAGAAATATCTGGAAGAATTAAAGCAACTGAAGCAGGTTTCTATTACTTAAGAATCCAAGAAATTGATAAAGAAAAAAGTAAAGTAAAAGAGAAGTCGGATGGTATTGAAAATGAAATGACCATTGTAGAAAAAGATATTGATCATACAAACAAGTTGGTTGATGAAGAGGATAAAAAAGTCCAACCGTTAAGAGATAAGAAACTTGAAAATTTATCTAAAATTCAAAAATTAAATCTTGAAATTTCCAACTTAAATGATCGTGAAAAAGATATAAAAGAAAATAATAAAAAATTAAGTGATAACATTAGATTGGTGGATTCTGATATTGAAAGAGAAAGAAGTATATCTCTGGATGCTTCATTGAACGAAAAAAGAATGTTAGAAGAAAAAAACGAATTAATCAAAACTGAGAGAGAATTAATCGACATTGAAAAAAAATCAGAAATAAATCTTGATGTTGCAAAACAAGAATTAAAAGATAAACAAATAAAATTTGATAATTTTTTAGAGAAAAAGTTGGGATCTTTCGATTTTAAGGGTCAAAAAAAAATGTTGGAGAATTTTAAAAATATTAATGAAAGAGTTAAAACCTTGCTTAAAGAAGAAAAGCTTGATGATGCAAAAATAAAAAATGAACAGCTAAATAAAGAATTGAATGATGAATTGAGTAATATTCAGAATGCTGAAACAAATGATTTAACTGTAAATTTCAAAGAGTTTGTTGAAAGCATTACTGTCTCCCAAGAAAAGTATGCTTCGAATTTTAGCAAAAATGAATCAATACATGAAAATTCTATCAAAAGGAAAGAGAGAATAAAAAATATTGACCAAGAACTAGAAAACTGGAAAGACCTAAAACTAAATTCAGAAAAAATGCTTTTAAAGTTAAGTGCAAGAAAAAAAGATATAGAAATTGAACTTGAAGAAAATCAAAAGAATCCAGAAAAACTAGCTATACAAAAAGGACAAAATCTCCAAAATCTTGAAAATACCAAAAAGAATAATGAGGATATTGAAATCGACATAAAAAAAATTGAAGAGCAATATGATTTAGTTAATAAAAATTTAAAATCTGTTCAAGAAAAATTTACAGTACTTAGAGAGGGTAAAGCTAGATTTGAGGCAACCATGGAAGGAATTGACCAAAGAAAAATGGATTTAGTTTATATGATGAAAAATGAACTAAAAATTGAAAATATTAATAATTTGTTGAATATTTCAGATTTGCTCGAAAAGGAAAATATGCCTACAGTTGAAGAACAAGAAAAAAAATTAGAAAGTATGAAAAAAAACAGAGAATCAATGGGTTCAGTAAATTTAAGAGCTGATATTGAAATGGAAAATTATGAGACAGCAATTAAAAAAATGGAAGATGACAGGGCAGACTTGGTTTCAGCAATTGTTAAATTAAAAACCAGTATAAATGAATTAAATCAAAGGGGGAGAGAAAGACTCTTGGAAGCCTTCACAAAAGTAAACAAAAAATTTAATGAAGTTTATACAAAATTATTTAATGGCGGAAATGCAAAGCTTGAATTAGTTGATTCTGATGACCCTTTAGAAGCTGGGCTAGAAATGCTGGTGTCTCCTCCTGGAAAAAGATTGCAATCTATAACTTTATTGTCAGGGGGGGAGCAAGCTTTGACCGCCCTATCTTTAGTGTTTGCAATATTCTTAACTAATCCATCTCCGATTTGTGTATTAGATGAAGTGGATGCCCCTTTAGACGATGCCAATGTAACTCGATTTTGTTCTTTGTTAGAAGAACTTGTAACAGTTACAAAAACAAAATTTATAATTATTACCCACCATGCTTTGACGATGTCAAAAATGGATAGATTATATGGGGTCACAATGCCAGAAAAAGGTATAAGTAAGCTAGTAGCTGTAAATTTACAAAAAGCAGAAGAGTTGGTTGCTTAAGAATTATATGAGCGACTTAGAAAAATTAAAAACTCGCCTTAAAATTGCAAAATCTAAATTAGAAGAAAAAGAAAACGCAAACGTTAATGACAAAAAGGGTGTTTTTCTTGGAAATGCTTTCAAGTTAGGGACGGAACTTGTTGCAGCAGTGGTTGTAGGGACAATAATTGGGTTTATTTTAGACAACTGGTTTGGTACTAAACCATTATTAATAATAATATTTTTTCTTTTTGGTGCTGCGGCTGGAATTTTAAACGTTTTTAAAGCAGCAAAAAGAATGCAAGGGGAAGACAAATAATTTATGGCAACTAATCCAATGAGTCAATTTCAAGTTAATAGAATTGGACCAGAAATTGAAATATCAGGTGTTGATCTTTCTTTCACCAACGCAAGTTTGTTTATGGCAATAAGTGCTGCGCTTATCGTATTACTTTTGTTTTCTGGTACAAGAGAAAAAAAATTGATTCCAAGTAAATTACAGTTGGTGTCTGAAATTTTATACAATTTTATCGCTAAAATGATAAGTGATACAGCCGGTAAAAAAGCAAAACCTTTTTTTCCATTTATTTTTAGCCTTTTTGTTTTTATATTATTTTGCAACATGGTTGGTATGTTACCGTACTCCTTTACAGTCACTAGCCATATTATTGTAACTCTGACCTTTGCAATATTTATTTTTATTGGTGTTACAATATTAGGCTTTGTCATGCACGGTTTTAAATATTTAAAAATATTTGTTCCCAGTGGGGTTCCGTTAGTCTTACTTCCAATAATATCGATAATTGAAATTATTTCATATTTAAGTAGACCTATAAGTTTATCAGTAAGACTTTTTGCGAACATGATGGCTGGACATACGATGTTAAAAGTTTTTGGAAGTTTTGTAATAAGTTTAGGATTAATTGGTGGTTGGCTGCCCTTAAGTTTTTCAGTAGCATTAACGGGTTTAGAAATATTGGTAGCTTTTTTACAGGCCTATGTTTTTGCAATTTTAACATGCATATATTTAAATGATGCATTAAATTTACATCACTAACAAAAAAAAGGAGGAAAAATGGAACTAGAAGCAGCGAAGATGATTGGAGCAGGTTTGGCGGCAATTGCTTTGGCTGGAGCTGGTGTTGGTATTGGA
>MDTB01052539.1_pt1 | contig 26039 bp, 31 predicted proteins | sample 811161 | NCBI WGS metagenome assembly MDTB01 (sample SAMN05326650, study PRJNA326480) | marine metagenome | isolation source: seawater | place: Mediterranean Sea | collected 2009 | reverse complement strand
TTTTGTTACATAGACGATTTAGTTTCAGGTATTTTATTAATGATGAAAACTGAAAATTTTTCAGGCCCCATAAATCTTGGTAATCCAAGTGAAATTACTATACTTGAGTTAGCTAAAGAGATAATTGATTTAACTGGTAGTAACTCAAAAATTATATATAAAGATTTACCTACTGACGATCCCCAAATGAGATGCCCTGATATTTCACTTGCAAAGAAACAATTAGATTGGTCACCAAAATTTGATAGAAGAGAAGGCCTTGAAAAAACAATAAACTATTTTGAACTATTATTAAAAGATGGTGGTGCCCAATGACTTTTAATGGAAAAGTTTTGTGTATAGGAGATATTATTCTTGACTCATATTCTCATGGTGATGTTCGCAGAATCTCACCTGAAGCACCTATTCCTGTGCTTAAAATCAATAATAATAAATATGAAGTCCTGGGTGGTTGTGGAAATGTTGCAAGAAACATATGTGCGGCAGGAAGCCAGTGTCATATTATATCAGTCACTGGAAATGATGAAGAGTCAGGAGTATTGAAAAAATTACTTTTAGAATCGAGAAGATTGTCGTTTAACTTAATTGTTGATAATGATAGATGCACTACAAAAAAAATAAGATTTGTGTCTGAAAATCAGCAAATTTTGAGAGTTGATAGAGAATCAAATGAATTTATTTCTTATAAAATTGAGAGTAAGGTATTTAAAACCTTTAAGAATAAAGTAGATGATTATGATGTAGTTGTCATATCTGATTATAACAAAGGGTTGCTTACAGATAATCTTCTCAGATCGATAATAGAATTATCAAGAAAAAGAAAAAAAATTATAGTAGTCGATCCTAAGAAAAATAATTTTTCTCCTTACAGAGGTTCAAATATTATAACTCCAAATTTTAATGAGCTTATTGAATCTTGTGATAGTGAAAATGTTATTGAAAAAAATAAAAAATCTGAAGTAGTGGTAAAATTGTCAAAGTTATTAATTTCTAAATTTCGTTTTGATTCTGTAGTAACAACTAGAAGTTCTGATGGAATTTCAATAGTAGATAAAAACAATAAGACCATTCATTTACCATCTAAGGCTAAAGAGGTTTATGATGTATCTGGAGCAGGGGATACAGTAATAGCCTATATAGCATCAGGACTATCAAAAGGTAAAAATCTGTTTAATTCAACTGAATTAGCAAATGATGCAGCAGGTGTGGCAGTTGGAAAGTTTGGAACAACAGTTGTGAATGAAAGTGATCTTTTAGATTCAAACAATAATAAAAAAGTTTGTTCAATTGACGAAATTTGTTCGGATTTAAAGCTTAATCAAAATAAAAATATTGGATTTACCAATGGTTGCTTTGATTTAATTCATCAAGGACATATTTTTTATTTAAAAGAAGCTAGAAAAAAATGTGATTTTTTGATTCTAGCTTTAAATAGTGATCAATCTATCAAAAAGATAAAAGGGAAAGATAGACCAATTTTAAACCAAGATGAGAGATCTGAAGTTTTAAAAAACTTCAGCTTTATTGATCGGATAGTCATCTTTAATGAAAATACACCAATTAAGCTTATTAAAAAAATTAAACCAGATACAATCTTTAAAGGTGATGACTATACTTTAAAGGAAGTTGTAGGTTTTGAAGAGGTTAAAAAATGGGGTGGGGAAGTAATTTTAATAAAATGTGTAAAGGGTAAGTCAACTTCAAGTATAATTAGAAAGATAAAAAATGTTACTTAGTGCAGTATTATTTGACGTAGATGGAACAATGGCTGAAACAGAAGATCTTCATCGAAGGTCATTCAATGAGTCATTTAAGGAATTTAATTTAGATTGGTACTGGGATGAGCCAATTTATAGAGAATTGATCAACATAGGAAGTGGAAAAGAGAGAATTGAATATTATATAAAAAGAGCTTGGCCCGAGATGTTAGATTATAAAAATTTATCAAAATATATTGATTCTATTCATAAAGTGAAAAACGAAATTTTTGAGGATTTTATAATGGAATCTGAAGTTAAAATGAGACCAGGAGTTATGAGATTAATTAATGAATTAAAAGAAAAAGAAATAAGAATAGCAATAGTTTCCTCAACTTCTGAGAACAATTTAATTACCTTATTTGAAAAAGGCTTAGGAGTTGATCCTAAATTAACTTTTGATTTAATTGCTCATGGTGATTGCACACAAAATAAGAGGCCATCACCAGAAATATACGAATGGGTGCTTGAACGTCTAAGATTGCCCTCTCAATCATGCATTGCAATAGAAGATTCATTAAGAGGAGTTGAGTCAGCAAAAAACTCAAATATAAACGTATTAGTCACGCCATCAATTTTTACTAGAGGTGAAGATTTTACTGATGCGAAGCTAGTTGTTTCAGATCTGGGAGAGGAGGATAGGCCTTTTGAAAAAATAAAAGGAAATGACTTTGGAAAAAAAATAGTCGATTCCCAGCTTTTAGAATCTCTAATCAATTCTTAGATGTAGAGATCTACAATTATTAACAAAATAATTTGTATTATAAATATAGTCACACTTAAAGTGTGCAGAAGATTGAATTTATTTATTTGTTGACGATTTTTTTTTTTAACATCACTAATTTTGTTTATCCAATTAGTTAGAAATTGCCTAGAAAATAGAAATCCAAAAGATACTAAAAATAAAATAACTCCTAAAAAAATATTAATCGTAATTATTATGACGGCTAATGCAAGGCTAATTATAAATGACCACATGTAAAGTTTAGGAAAGATTGTGCGAATAAACTTTTTTGAATTGCTCTGATCTAAACTTGAAAAAGTGGTAGGTGCAACAACAATAGAAAAGAAAATTAAACTACCTACGAGAAATGGTAAAAAAAAGTTTGCTAAATTAATTGCTATATTATGAAAGACTTCCATTTTAAATCAGTTTAAAATAACTTATATTAATGTTAAAAACATTCCATGAGTCTTAAATTCATTTTACTAATACCAGTGTTAGAAATAATACTATTTGTCTTATTTGGTGATTTTTTAGGATTTTTTCCAGTAATTTCTTTAATTTTAGTAACTGGTATTTTAGGTATATATTTATTAAAGTCTGATATAAGTTCTGAAAATATTAAAAAGCTTACCTTAGATCCAAAAGAATGGATTTTTAAAAAAATATCAGGGATTCTTTTATTAATCCCAGGATTTGCAACAGATCTAATAGCTTTGTTTTTATTGTTTAGATCTTTAAGATCATTAATTTGGGACTTTATGCCAGAAAAAGATAAAAATTTTTTTTATAAGAATGCTAATAAAAGAAATAAAGATGAAATTATTGAAGTTGATTATAAAGATTTAGATGAAAAATAAGCATTTTAATTTTTTTTGTAAGATTTCTGGTAGAGTGCAAGGTGTGGGTTTTCGAGCATGGACAAAAAAAAATGCTAAAAAATATTTTTTGACTGGATGGGTTAAGAATTGTGAAGATAAAACTGTTGAATGTGAATTAAGTGGGTCAAAAAAAAACTTCACTTTATTTTTAAAAGACTGTTTGCGTGGTCCAATTTTATCTTCTGTTAAAGATATTAAAACTCATGAAAAACCTTTCGAAAGATTCAAATCATTTACTATTTATTACTAATGAGATTTTTTTTTTTAAGACATACTTCACTTAACGTAGCATTGAATACATTTTATGGTCAAACAGATGTGGACGTTTCAGATTCTTTTTTAGATGAAGTTGATAAAGTAAAAAAAAAAATTAATAAGGAAAACATTGATATTAAAAATATTAAGGTTTATTCGAGTCCTTTGAAAAGATGTATAAAATTGACTGAACAAATAACCAAAGATTATCAGATAGATGATAGAATTAAGGAAATGAATTTAGGAGATTGGGAAATGAAGAAAATGAATGAAATTTCCAATGAGAAAATAAAGAAATGGGAGGAAAATTTGATGAACTATAAAATACCAAACGGTGAGAGTAATCATGAGTTTTTGAGTCGGTTATCTAACTTCTTAAGCGAAATTTCAGAAATTGATAATGATGTCTTAATCATATGTCATGCAGGGTCAATAAATGGAATGATTTCAATCTTAACTAATGAATCATTTGATAAGATGGTTAAGAATTATTGGGAAAAGATTAAGTATGGCTCCCTATCTTTGATAGAAGTTAAAAATAAACTGGTGTTAAAAAAAATAATTGGTAAATAGATTCTAAATGTTTTTTTTTAAAAAAAAAAAAATTGAATATATAAACCAAGTAAAAATAGTAAGATCTAGAAGAAGACTTAAAACTATCGTTTTAAGAGTTAGAAATAAAAATATAGAAATTTTATGCCCATTTTCACTATCAAATTCATATTTGAAGACAATATTAAACAGTAAGGAAAATTGGATAAAAAAGAAGTTAGAAAATAATTCAAGAAATGATAAAAAAAAATATTTTTACGATGGCTGTTTTATTAATTTCAAAGGTGAGAAAATAAAGATTAAAATAGTGGAAAGTGTCAACCAGAATGTTCTTTTAGATGGAAAAGTACTTAATGTTTTTTTTAATAATAAAAATAGCAAGAAAAATCTTATAATTAATTGGTTGAAGCATCAGTCGGAAGTTTTTTTAAAAGATCGAGTGAAATTAATTTCAAAAAGAATTGCTATAAAATATAGTTCAATGAAAATTAAATCATACCGGAGCAGATGGGGTTGCTGTGATCATAAAGGTCGAATCATTTTAAATTGGAAGCTGATTATGTGTCCAAAAAATGTTATTGATTATGTAATAATTCATGAACTAGCTCATGTAAGAGTTCCAAATCACTCTAGAGTTTTTTGGAATCTTGTTGAGGAAAAGGATCCAGACTTTAAAAAAAATAAAAATTGGTTGAAACAAAATGGTGCAGAGTTAATTGAATTTGGTTGACTTAATATTTTCGTTAGCTCTTTTTATAAGAGTTTTTGCTTTTTCGACATCATTTTCATCAACAACAACTCTTACTGGAATAGCTGTGATGTTACCTTCCATTACTGACATTTGCTCGTCCATTATATAAAAACTAATTGAATTTGATGTTAACAAGCTTTTAATCCAACTTATATAAACTGGATCGTTACTTTTTAAAATAGTCTGCATTTAAATGTAGATAGTAAAAAAAAAACAAATAATCAAATGCAAAATAAAAAAATAATTATTATGGTGCGCCCGAAAGGATTCGAACCCTTAACCTTTTGAGCCGAAATCAAATGCTCTATCCAGTTGAGCTACGGGCGCATTTCTTAAGTATTAATTCCGTGAGATAATTTTGATAATTTTTTATTTAATATTATAATTATCAAACCTACCGTAATACAGACCAAAGTAATACAAATAAATATAGCTTTTTCTCCTAGTTTTTCTGAATGCTGACCAATCAATCCTGCTAGTTTATTTCCAATTCCAATTGCAGCAAAATAAATGCCCATAATAGATGAGACTAATCTTTCGGGTGAAAGTTTTGTTATATATGACAAAATTACTGGTGAAGCACATAATTCACCAATAGTATGAAATAAATAAGCCAATACTAGCCAATACATTGATGATTTTCCGTAAATTTCAAATTCTAAAGAGGCGAAAAACATAAAAATAAATCCTAATCCCATTATTATAATTCCTATTGCAATTTTAAGTATGGAAGAGTTTATAATTTTTTTTTTCTCTAGAATATACCAGAACATTGAAATATAGAATCCTAGTAAAATAATCATCAAAGGATTTATGGATTGGAACCAACTGGCTGGAACCTCAAAATTAATAAGATCTATGACTCTATCAGTTTTTTGATAAGCAAAAATATTCATTAAACCTCCAGCTTGCTCAAAAGAAGCCCAAAAGATTATTAAAATAATACTCGCAATAATAATAAGTTTAATTCTATCAATTTCAGAATTATTTAATTTACTTGTGAAAATTAATTTTTTTTTTTTAGAAGTTTTTTTAAATTTTTTTCTTCCAAAAAAGAAAAAGCTTTGTCCTATTATCATTCCTATTCCAGCAAGTGAGAAACCATAATGCCAGCCATGTACTTCTCCAACATATCCCACAGTTATACTTGCTAAAAAAGCTCCAATATTTATTCCTATGTAAAAAATTGTAAACCCTTGATCTCGTTTAATATCATTCTTTTCATAAAGAGAACCGACCAGTGTTGAAATACTAGGTTTCAGCAAACCAACTCCCATGACAATTGTAATTAATCCACATAGAAAAAAATTAATGTTTTGAATTGCTAGTGATAAATGACCACAACACAACAACCCCCCTCCCCAAAGTACAGCTTTTTGACTCGAAATATATCTGTCTGCTACGAAGCCACCAGGGACGCAAGCTAGGTATACCAAAGCAGTATACCAGCCATAAAGATGAATGGCTTCTGAGGATGTCCAGCCTAAACCAGGATTGGATGAATTAGTTTCGGATACGAGATAGAGAACTAATATGGCTCTCATACCATAGTAACTAAACCTTTCCCACATTTCGGTGAAAAAGAGGATTATAAGTCCATCAGGATGATTAGATAAGAATTTAAATTTTATATTATTTAAATTTGGCATGATAATTGCTTAATTTACAACAGTTCTGATAATGTCAGAAATTTGAAACGTGGGAAGATCTAAAATTATAATATTTCCTCCCTTAAAGTAAGAGATTTTCCCACTTCAAATTTAATCATTAATTTCTAGAATAAAACTTTTTAATTCTTCAATCTTTTCATCTGATATGTCCTTATAAGAGGATTTAAATTTTTGTTTAATAAGCATACAAATATGTGCGTAAGAATTTCTCCCTTTTGGATGATGAATGTGTGGTTTTAGTCTTCCTTTAAGATTATCTCCATGTTTTTGTATTATGCTCCAAATTAACTTTTTATTTTCGTTATTCATATTTATCTAATACCTTGGTTAGTTCTAACCCTGGCTTTTTTTTCAGGCTTTTTTAATAAACCTTTTTTTTTAGTTTTTTCAATAACTCTTTTTTTAATTATATATTTATTTCCCTTTTTTGGTGGGGGTAGTTTTTTAAAGGTTCCGTCTTTTTTTATTAGAAAGTAATTGCCATGAACATCTTTTATAATTTCATCTGAATATGTTTTATTATAAAAAAAAATTAATAATGTAATAAGAAATATTCTAATCATTTATAGAAATAATATTTTTTATATTTTTTAGTGTCAATTGAATCATTAAATGAATCTAACTTTTCATTTTTTTGTAGTCGCCATTTTTTTCTTAAATTTCTGAGTTTTGTCGCAGCCTCTTTTCTAAATTTTATATTTTTCCACCATGAACTTGAACCAACGATGAGTATAATTTCTTTTTTCATTAATCTAATTTATGATAAAACTCTGTTTCAGTTAGCATTTTGTGTAAATTTTGAAATTTAGTATTATTTTTAAATGAATTTTTATCATAAACCCAATCTTTAATATCTTTAGTTATTTCATCACCATTAATATCCCTTAATATCATATGGTAACTATCTTTATATAAGCCTATATGAATTTTATGATTTAAATTATTAATTAACTTTTTATTATTTAAAATTTCTATTAGTGGTTTTCTTGGAACAATTTCATCAATTAATGGTACAAGTATTAATGTATTATAAGTTGGTTTGTTAAAATATTTTTGAGCATCAACAAACGATTCATCCATTAAATCTATAACGCCTTGAAGACTACGTAAATTTGGTTTGTGAATAAATAGTTTATCATTTGATAACTCCTCAAGCATATTATGGTTATTACTTGCTTGAACTTTTATTATCGTTTTTCCACTAACTTTGAGATCTGGAAATAATTTGGAGAAAATTCTTAGAGGTATACTTTTCCAATAGTTGGAATTTGAGAAATTCCAAATTGCTGGTGCTACTAAAATTACACCTTTTATTGGAAGTATTTTATTTCGCTGAATCAAACTAAGAACAATAGCTCCCCCCATACTTTCACCTAGAAGATAAATATTCTTATTAGGATTATTTTTTTTTATTTTGTTTATTGTAAATTTTAAATCTTCTAAATGAAATTTTAGATGAAACCAGTTTCCATTATCTTCATTAATTCCAAAACCTCTTAAATCGAATGCGATTGTATCTATATTATATGTAGATAAAAAAGTACCTGGAATTTGAAAAGCATTTGAATAGTCATTGTAACCGTGAACGGCTATAATGATATCAGAAGATTCTTTTTCAGATTTCCAGACCTTATAATTAAAGTCATAATTATTAGCATTTATGATGGATTTATCTTTATCATTAAATTTCAATGAACACGAATACAATAATAGTATTATTATAAAGCTTAATTTTTTAGTAATTTTATAAATATATCCTCTAAATCAGACTCTTTGGTTGTTATATCCTTTAATTTCAATTTATTGTTAACAAATTCTTTTATTATTTCAGGGGTTTGTATTTCGCTTTTCTTAAATCTTAATGTAATGCTGAAACTATTTTTTTTTACACAGAATTTTTTTACCTTTTTTGGAATGAATGATATTTTTTCAGAGAATTCAATTTTTATTTCTTTCTCATCAAGTATTTGGAGAAGATTTTTTTTAGTATCACATGCAATAACCCTTCCTTTGTTAATAACTGCAATTTCATCACAAAGCAATTCAGCTTCTTTAAGATAGTGAGTTGTAAGAATTATTGTCGTACCCTTTTTATTTAAATTTCTTATTGACTCCCACAATTTAGATCTTAATTCAACATCAACCCCAGCAGTTGGTTCGTCAAGAATAAGAACTGGTGGATTGTGAACCATGGCTTTTGCCACCATCAGTCTTCTTTTCATACCCCCAGAAAGGCTTCTTGCATATGCATTAGTCTTATCTCCTAAACCAAGTTTTTTTAGGATTTCCTTATTACAAATATTTTTTTTTTCTACGGCATACATTCCAGACTGTATATTCATTATTTCTAATGGTGTAAAGAAAGGATCGATTATTATTTCTTGAGGAACAATTCCAAGGTTACCTCTGACGGTTTTTGGATCCTCATCTAAATCAACATCACAAACATAGACCTTCCCAGTATTTTTATTAACCAGTCCTGCTAGTATATTTATAAATGAACTTTTACCTGCACCATTTGGTCCTAGCAGCCCAAAGATAGATCCTTTAGTAATTGATAAATCAATGTTGTCAAGTGCTGGCTTAGATTCTCCACTATATGTTTTTGAAAGTTTATTAACCTTTATTATTTTTTTTTTCATTATTGTTAATATATATATATGCTTTAAATATAAAAATGTGATATTTTTTGAAATGTAATCTCATGAAATCAAGTTTTCAAACAGAATTAATATATATTGATAATGATAAAGTTAGTTGTGGTGGAGATGGGTTCAAACAATCACATCCAATAATTTATCTTGATTTACCAATTGGTAGGATTGTTACTTGTCCTTACTGCAGTTTAAAGTTTAAAAGGAAAGAGTGAATTTGAAAGATGATGAATTAGTTCTTGTTGATGGCTCTGGTTATATTTTTAGAGCATATTACGCATTACCTCCAATGTTTAGATCAGATGGTTTTCCTGTGAACGCAGTGTTTGGTTTTACAAACATGTTACTAAAATTGATAGATGAAATTCAAATTGAAAAAGGAGGTAATGTTTCAATTGCAATTATATTTGATGCCGCAAGAGAAACCTTTAGAAATAATATCTACCCAGAATATAAGGCTAATAGGTCAGATCCACCTGATGATTTAAAACCACAATTTGATATAATAAAAAAAGTTCCTCAGGCATTTAATCTCAAGTCGATTGAATCTAAAGGATTTGAAGCTGATGATTTGATAGCCTCTTATGCAAAAAAAGGAAAAGCTGAAGGAAAAAAAATCACAATTATATCCTCTGATAAAGACTTAATGCAACTTTTAGACAGTGGAATATCAATGATTGATCCTTTAAAGAAGAAAGAAATTTCTATTGAAAATGTCATTGACAAATTTGGTGTTGGTCCGGATAAAGTGATCGAGGTTCAGGCTTTAGCTGGAGATTCTTCAGATAATGTTCCGGGTGTTCCGGGTATAGGACCTAAAATTGCAGCTCAGTTGATCAAAGATTTTGGAAATATTGAAAACCTAATTAAAAATGTAGAAAAAATCAAACAAGATAAAAGAAGACAATCAATTGAATCAAATAGAGATTTGCTATTGATTTCAAAAAAATTGGTTACACTTAAAGATGATGTAGACCTTCCAATCAAAATTTCAGAACTAAGTTTTAATCCATTGAAAATTGAGAAATTGATAAATTTTTTGGATGAAATGGAGTTTAATAGGATTAAGTCTTTGGTTATCAGTAAGTTTGGTATTCAAAGTTCTAATAAAATTGAAGATTCAGAAAAACTAGTTTCACGAGATGATAATGTTTCATATTTCACACCTAAACAAACTAAAGTGGAAAGAAATAATTATCAATTAGTTCTAAATTGCAATGATTTAAAGAAATGGATTGATAAGATAAAAAAAATTGGAGTTGTTTCGATTGATTGTGAAACAACATCACTTAATCCGGTAGAAGCTAAAATTGTTGGTTTTTCTATGTCTTTAGATAATAGTTTGGCTTGTTATATTCCACTTTCTCATAATAATATTGCTTCTCAAATTAAGATTGAAGATTTCAAAGAATTGATAAAGAAAATCCTTGAAGATAATTCAATTTTGAAAATTGGTCAAAATTTAAAGTATGATTTTATTATTTTGAAAATGTTAGGAATAAAAATGTTAAATATGGATGATACAATGTTAATGTCTTATGTTTTAAGAACTGGTCAAAGAGGACATGGTCTTGATGAATTATCAAGAGATTATTTGTCGCATGCGACAATAAAATTTAATGAAATAACAACAATAAATAAAAAAAAGGTATTGTTTTCTGATGTACCAATAAAAGAAGCAAAAGATTATGCGGCCGAAGATGCCGATGTAACATTTAGATTATGGAAAATTCTTAAAATACTTTTAATTAAGAATAAACTATATGATTTTTATTTTTATATTGAAAAACCTCTAATAGAAGTTTTAGGAGAAATGGAAATATCAGGTTGCAAGATAGATATATCTCAACTGAAAAAACTTTCGTCAGAATTTTCAAAAAAAATTTTAGTAATCGAAAGTGAGGTTCATTCAGTATGTGATGAGAAATTTAATGTAGGTTCTCCAAAACAGCTTGGAGAAGTATTATTTGAAAAATTGAAGCTTCCGCATGGTAAAAAAGGTAAAAGTGGTAATTATCAAACTGATGTGAAAATTCTTGAAAAATTAAGGAATGAAAATTTTAAAATTGCTTCTTTAGTTTTAGATTGGAGACAGTTCTCTAAGTTAAAGAATACTTATTGTGAAGGCTTAATATCAAGAGAGAATAAAAATACAAATAGAATTCACACTTCATTTGGAATGGCCAGCACACTAACTGGCAGATTATCATCTAATGATCCAAATCTTCAAAATATTCCTATAAAAACTGCTGAAGGACGTGAAATCAGAAAAGCTTTCGTATGTGATTCAGATAAAGATATTATATCAATTGATTATTCTCAAATTGAGTTACGAATTTTGTCGCATGTTGCAAATATAAAAACGCTTATTGATGCTTTCAAAGAGGATAGAGATATTCATACAGTAACCGCCATGGATGTATTTCAATTATCCAAAGAAAAAATTGATCTGGAATTGAGAAGAAAAGCAAAAATAATAAATTTTGGAATTATATACGGTATTTCAGCTTATGGCCTTGCTTCTCAACTGAAGATATCTAATACAGAAGCTAAGATGTATATGGAAGAATATTTTGCAAAATATCCTGGGATTAAAGAATATATGAAAAAAACTGTGAATGATTGCAGATCTAAGGGATTTGTTTTTACTCCTTTTGGGAGAAGAATTTTCATTCCTTTTATAAAGGATAAAGTTGCTAGTAGAAGAAATTTTGCAGAAAGATCCGCTATAAATGCACCTATACAAGGAGGTGCTGCAGATATGATTAAATTAGCAATGCCACATGTATTAAACTTTTTGACAGAAAAAAACTTAAAAACAAAGGTTCTTTTACAAGTCCATGATGAGCTATTATTTGAGTCTCCTAGTAATGAAATAGATATAATAAAAAAAGAAATTCCAAAACTCATGATAAGTTCTCATGAAAAAATAATTTCTTTAAATGTTCCAATAAAAGTAGATATTGGTGTAGGAAAGAGTTGGGCAGATGCACATTAAATTTTTGTCGCTTTTTTGTGAAGACCAACAAATATTCCCCTAAGTTTTTCAGCGTTATTAATTTGGTTTTCAAAAAAATATCTTATCAATTGACCCTTTCTTCGTAAGTCAAAACCATTTGGATCCACTCCTACAAGGTTCCATTTTTCTTTCAAATTTAATTTTTTTTTTTTAATTAATTTGTATGCATAAAGTCTCAATGATTCTTGATGACTTTCATTCATGTGAGAAATTATATCAGATTCATAATTTTCAAAATTCAGAATATTTTTACAAATCAAATCATTTTTTGAGAACCATTTTACGCTTGCAAAACCACCAATTAGATGAGCACCAATAATATTTAACTTGTAAAAATTCATATCACTAAATCCAGAATATAATCTAGCTGCAGGGTGTCTTGACAAAAACCTCGACGTAAAATTTTTATTTTTTGTAATTTTTAAATTACCTATTAAGGTTATTCTCGGTCTTGACATTGGATCCTCATAATCGAAGTTTTTGTTTTTAAATTTTGGAAAATGTTCATAAGTTTTTTGTTCCTCACAGAGCATAAGAGATACCAGAGAATTTTTTTTAATATTAGTGGTATGCTCGGAGAGGTTAGACAGTAAAATTATGGGAGAAATATCATAGTCGAATGCTGTTAAAGTAAAAGTTGAATAAGGGAAGGAATTTTTGACATTAATTCTTTTTTTTTCGAAATAATTTGGATCAAAATGAGTTGACAAGTATCCTCTAGATGATGATCTTATAAGTTGTTTTGCAATGTAATTAATTTTCATAGTATTTCATCTTTATTATTTATGTATAATATTTCTAAGGTTTATTTTAAATGAGAAATTTTAAATATATTTATTTTTTTTCCTTTCTATTCTTTTTTCATCCAATTAAATCTGGAGAAAACAATCTTGTATTTCATGGTGCATATTCGTTTGAGTCTTTCAGTGGTCAAAAAACCGGCGCAGTTTATGTTTCTATTTTTAATAATACTAACAAAGACTTTATAATAAATTCATTATCTTCTGAAATTGCAAAAAATGTTGAAATACATGAGATGTTATTTGAAAATGAAATTATGAGAATGAAAAAAGTAGATAAATTATTAATTAAAGCTAACGAACAGAAATATTTTCAGCCAGGTGGTATGCATATAATGTTAATGGGACTTAAAAAAGAATTAATAGATGGATCTCATTTTTTTATAAATTTTTTAATTAATAATGTTACTGAAAAAAGGGTTAAAGTAATGGTTTTAAATAAGAAGTTGAGAGAAAACTTTATCGAATAAAATGAAATCTAAAAGACTTTATAGTTCTTCAATAGTTTTTGATGATAATGGAGTATTAATACTTGGTAATTCAGGTTCAGGAAAATCGGATCTTGCTCTAAGATTAATTGATAATGGTGCAACATTGATTTCGGATGATATAACTGTCTGTAAAAGAAATATAAATAATATTTTTCTTTCTTGCCCACCCCAAACAAAAGGTTTACTTGAAGTTAGAGAAGTTGGTATTATGACAGTACCCTTTGTTGAGAAAGTTAAATTAAGGATGGTAGTTGAATTAAACACAAAAAATTTGAAAAGAATGCCTAATCCAAAATTTTTTAAAATTTTGGGATTGAAATTTCCACTTTTAGAGCTCGACGGTAGAAATTCTTCTGCAGTTGCAAAAATTAAAGTCAAACTAAATGAGATTAGAGAACAAATATAAAATTTTAATAATTACTGGTTTATCAGGAGCTGGGAGAACATCTTCTCTAAAAATTCTTGAAGATATGGGTTTTGAGGCAATAGACAATCTTCCAACTTATCTTTTAAGAGAAGTTTTAAATAATAATACAAATAAAAATTTAGCTATAGGAATTGATGTTAGAACAAGGGATTTTGACCCAAAAAAAGTGGCAAAAGAAATCTTAAAAAGAAAAAAAAAAATCGACCTTTCAGTTTTATTCTTTGATTGTGAAACTCTAAGTTTGTTGAATAGATTTAAAGAAAGCCGGAGACTTCACCCTTTAAAATTAGATTTACCAATAACAGAAATAATTGAAAAAGAACGACACTGGCTTGAACCATTATTAAAAATTAATGACTATTACATCGACACTTCGAATTTATCAATAAATCTTTTAAAAAATCACATACAATCATTATTTAAGAAATTTTCTGATCTTAAGATTGTTGTTAGAATTATGTCTTTTGGATTTAAGTACGGACTTCCAAGAGAGGCTGATTTGGTTTTTGATATGAGATTTATAAAAAATCCATATTACATGAAGAAGTTAAGAGAATTAAATGGTAAAGATATTGAAGTTGTTAAATTTGTAAAAAAACAAGAGTATTTTCAATTTTTTTTTGATAATCTTTTCATACTCTTTAAAAAAATTTTGGAGGGATATAAAAAAGAAGGAAAGTATTTTATTACCATTGCATTTGGTTGTACTGGAGGGGTGCATAGATCTGTAGTCTCAAGTGAATACTTTAGTTCAGTAATGAGAAAAAATAAAGAATTTAAAATTATAACTGAACATAGGGATTTGAAATAATGATAGGTGTAGTTTTAGTTAGTCACGCGAATATAGCAAAAGAAATGGTTGAAGTAATCCAACATATCGTTGGCCCTCAAGAAAATCTTGAATCAATTTCTATATTCCCAAAAGATGATATGGAAAATAAGAGACAAGAAATAATTGAATCAGTTAAAAAAGTTGATTCGGGAAAAGGTGTGATTGTTTTGACTGATATGTTTGGAGGAACTCCCTCAAATCTTGCAATTTCAGTGATGGAAGATGAAAAAATTGAAGTTGTTGCAGGTGTTAATTTACCAATGCTCATAAAAATGATGTCAGTTCGTGAGAAGAAAAATATTAAGGAAATAATTAAAACGTCTCAAGAATCTGGAAGAAAATATATAAATGTAGCATCTGCTTTTTTTGAGGAAAAGAAGGATTGGAACAGAAAAAAATAGAAAGTAAAATTTTAATAACAAATAAGTTGGGTCTTCATGCTCGAGCTGCTTCAAAATTTGTTGATTTAACATCTAAATGTGATTCTAAATTTATAGTAAAAAAAGGTACAAAAGTTGTTAATGGTTCATCTCTTTTAGGGTTGATGACATTATCAGCTTCAAAAGGAACTGAAATCAAAGTCCAATGTATTGGTAAAAATGCAGAAAAAGATTTAGTAAAATTAATAGATTTAGTTAAAAATAATTTTGGCGAAGAAAAGCCACTTTCAGAAAATATTAATAAGGAAATTATTTATAAAGGCATTGGGGTGTCAGCTGGTTATGCCATAGGTAATTGTATAATCAAACAAAAATCAACTTTATCTCATTCAAGATATAATATTCCGCTCTCTATTGTTGATAAAGAAATTATAAGATTGGAAAAAGCTGTTAAAGTTTCAATACAAGATATAAAAAAAATAATCCAAAAAAAAACTTCAAACCAAAATGACATTTATAAAGAAATGAAATTTATGTTAGAAGCAAATATTTCAATTATAAAACATTCTTCACTTATAAAAGATGCAAAAAAGAGAATCAAAGATGATCTTATTAATGCTGAATTTGCTGTAAATGAAGAGCTCAATAAACATTCAAAAGTATTTAAAAAGATAAAGGATGATTATTTAAAAGATCGATTTGATGATGTACGAGATGTTTGTAGTAGAATAATCGAAAATCTTCAAAAAAAAAGAAAGATACAAAATGATTTAAAAAATTTTCAGATTCTTGTTTCCTCAGAACTCAGTCCAGCAGACCTTTTGGCTTACTCAAAAATAAAATTTTCAGGTCTTGCTAGCGCTTTTGGAGGACCTGAAGGACATTTTGCAATCGTAGCTAGATCATTATCGATACCAACTGTTGTTGGAGTCAAAAATGCTTTGAAAAATCTTAAAAATGAGGAAAGAATAATAATAGATGGAGTTAAAGGTTTATTAATTAAAAACCCAACTCAAAATACAATAAAGAATTATAAAAAAAAAATTGAAGAAAAGAGAAATCAGGATCAAAAACTTAATTCTTTTATTAGAACTATTCCTAGGACAGTGGATGGAGAAAGAGTAAAAATTGAGGCAAATGTTGACGATTCTGCTGAAGCAAAAGTATCTGTAAAAAAAGGAATTGATGGAATTGGACTTTACAGAACTGAATATTTATTTATGAATAAAAAATCAATTCCTTCAGAAGAAGAACAATTAAAATCAATTATTAAAACGCTAAAATATTTAAAAGGTAAACCTCTAACAATCAGAACATTAGATGTAGGCAATGATAAAAAAGTTCCCTCTATTGAAAAATTTTTGACGAAATCTCCTAATCCAGCTTTAGGTTTAAGAGCAATAAGATTGACATTGGCTTTCCCTAAAATCTTTAAAAAACAAATATCTGCTATTCTCAGAGCAAGTAAGTATGGAAATATTAGAATTATGCTTCCAATGGTTTCAAATGTTTACGAGTTGATTGAAACTAAAAAAATAATTAATGAAGTAAAAGTTGAATTATTAAAAAAAAATAAAAAAATAAAAATAAATTTACCAAAAGTTGGAGTATTGATCGAGACTCCAGCTGCAGCTTTAATTTCTGAGGCGCTTGCAAAACATTGTGATTTTTTTGCCATTGGAACTAATGATCTAACAATGTATACATTAGCAACTGATAGAGGGGATGAGGAAGTAGCTAAGATATATGACCCTGGTCACCTCTCAGTATTAAAACTTATTAATATGTCAGCTAAATCAGCAAAAAAAAATAGCATACCCATTAGTGTTTGTGGAGAAATGGCTGGTGATACTTTGTTTACTTCAGTTTTAATTGGTATGGGTATAAGAACTTTGTCTATGAGCACTTCACGAATTCTCAAAGTTAAACAATTTTTGAGTAAGGTTGATTCGAGAGATGTAAAAAAAATTTCAGATGATATTTTAAAAGAAGATGATAATGTACTTATAAAAAATATATTAACAAATTATTATAACAAAATTAATACTAGGATAGAGACAACAAAAAATGAATGATTACAAAATTAAGGACCTTTCACTAGCAGATTGGGGAAGAAAAGAAATAAAAATTGCTGAGACGGAAATGCCTGGCCTTATGAAATTAAGAGAGGAGTATAAAGATCAAAAACCTCTTGAAGGTGCTAGAATAGCAGGTTGTTTGCATATGACAATCCAAACAGCTGTATTAATTGAAACATTGATTGATCTTGGAGCTACTGTAAGATGGAGTTCTTGCAATATTTATTCTACTCAAGATCAAGCAGCAGCAGCAATTGCTAAAGAAAAAATACCGGTTTTTGCATGGAAAGGCGAGTCTGAGGAAGAGTTTTGGTGGTGTATTGAAAAAACTATCACTGGACCGGATAATTGGAAACCAAATCTTATTTTAGACGACGGAGGTGATTTAACTAAACTTATGCATGAAAAATATTCAGATCTTCTTAAAAATGTAAAGGGACTTTCTGAGGAAACAACAACTGGTGTACTAAGATTATTAGAAATGGAGAAAAGCCAAGAACTTCTAGTGCCTGCAATAAATGTAAACGATTCAGTCACTAAGTCTAAATTTGATAATAAATATGGTTGCAGAGAGAGCCTTGTAGACGGTATAAGGAGAGCAACAGATGTAATGATGGCGGGAAAGGTAGCGCTAGTTGCTGGATATGGAGATGTAGGAAAAGGATCAGCAGAAAGCCTCAGAAATGCTGGGTGTAGAGTTTTAGTTACGGAGGTAGATCCTATTTGCGCTTTGCAAGCTGCTATGGATGGTTTTGAAGTAACTACCATGGATGATGTTGCTGACAAAGCAGATATTTTTGTTACAGCAACAGGAAATATAGATGTCATAACTATTGAACATATGAGAAAGATGAAAGATAGAACTATTGTTTGTAACATAGGTCATTTTGATTCAGAGATTCAGATAGAAGCGTTAAGAAATTATAAATGGGATAATATAAAACCACAAGTTGATGAGATTGAATTTCCAGATGGAAAAAAAATTATTGTACTTGCAGAGGGAAGACTTGTAAACTTGGGCTGTGCAACTGGTCATCCAAGCTTTGTAATGTCAGCGTCTTTTTCAAATCAAGTTTTAGCTCAAATCGAGCTATGGAATAATTCAAAAAATTATAAAAATAAAGTTTACGTACTTCCAAAAAAATTGGACGAAAAGGTCGCTAAAATTCATTTAGAAAAAATTGGAGCAAAATTAACTAAGTTGTCAAAAGAACAAGGGAATTATATAAATGTGCCTGTGGGGGGGCCATATAAAAGCGAAGAATATAGGTATTAACTAAAGCTTTTTGATGCCAGAGGTTGTGGAATATTCAAAATGAAGAACTTTATTTGGAAATAGTCTCTTATAACAGCTATTAGCTGCAATGGCAGCTTCTGAAAAACCTGTAAGTATTAGTTTAAGTTTTCCAGGGTAAGAGCAGATATCACCAATCGCATAAATGCCCTCAACTGAAGTTTGACATGTTGATTGATCGATTTTTAAAAGATTCTTTTCAATATCTATTTCCCAATTTTTTATAGGGCCAAGGTCTGATGACAGACCATAAAATGGTAAAAAATAATTTACTTCAAGATTCTTTTCATTTTCGTCCAAATCTTTAACTTTTAAGGAATTCATTACACCATTTGAGCCACTAATAGAATCAATTTGGTAGGGAATGATCGTTTCGATCTTTTTTTTTTTTTCAAGTAAAAAAAGTTTTTCAACACTGTTGGGAGCTGCTCTCAATTTTTTTCTTCTATGAATAAAAAAAACTTTTTCAGCAATTTCTGATAATTCAATAGCCCAATCAGCAGCAGAATCACCTCCACCAGCTACAGCAACTCTTTTGTTTTTAAAAATTGATTTATCATTGATGTGATAAAATACTGATTTTCCCTCATATTCTTCAATATTATCTAATGGAGGTTTGTTTGGACCGAATGCTCCGTTACCTGCGGCTATTAAAATACATTTTGTTTTAATTAAATTTTTTTTTGATGTTTTAATAATGAAACTATCAGATTTTGTTTCAACTTTATCTACTCTTTCACCAAGAATATATTTAGGATTAAAGGGTTGTATTTGAGAACTTAGGTTTTTAATTAATTCTTCAGCAGAAATTTTTGGATAAGCTGGTATATCATATATGGGTTTTTCTGGGTATAAAGAGGAGCATTGTCCTCCAACAATATCTAAACTATCAATAACACATGATTTAATTCCAAGTTGACCAAGTTCAAAAACAGCGAACAAACCTGCAGGGCCAGCGCCAATTATTAGAACATCTGTTTTAGTTTCAATCATTATTATCTTTTCTATTTTAAAAATATTATGTACTTATTTATATTAGAATATTTATAAAAAATGAAAGATCATTTTAAAATTAATTTAAATAACTTAGATCAAACAAAAAAACTTGGGAAAAAAATAGCGAATATTTTAAAACCCAGAACTTTTGTATCTATAAGAGGTAAATTAGGTGTTGGAAAAACCACATTAGTTAGATGTGTAATTAATTCATTGTCCAAAAAGAAGTATAAAGTATTAAGTCCAACATTTCCATTAGTGAATATTTATGACGTAAATAAGTTAAGGATATGGCATTATGATTTGTATAGATTAAATAATAAAAATGAGATTTTTAATTTAGATTTTGAACTTGCCTTGTTAGACTGTGTTATTGTTGAATGGCCAGAAATAATTGAGGATTACTTACCAGAAAAAAGAATTGATGTATTTATTGAAGAGGACAAAGATAAAAATAGAAGTGTAAGTATTTTAGAAAACGGAAGAGCATCTAAATTTTTTAAATAATAATGATTAAAGAAATTATAAAAAAACTAGAAATTAGAAAAATTAAATTCGAAAGTCTAACATTTTTAGCAGGTGATGCATCACCAAGAAAATACTATTCAATTTTACAAGGTCATATGAATAATGTTCTTATGTTGGATAATGATTTGAAAAATATGGATAATTTTATTTATCTAACAAAAAAATTAAAAAACCACGTTAGTGTTCCAAAAATAATTTATAATTTAAGAGATTCAGGAATTTTAATACTGGAAAATTTTAATTCTAACAAGTACGGTGAGCTATTATCAAGTTCTAATAGAAATTATTTATATAAAAATGCTATAGATGCTTTAATTTATATGCATAAAAAAAAATTGCAAATAAAACTTTGTTCATATGATTTAGTTACCTTTTTTAAAGAATCAAATTTATTTTTTGATTGGTATATAGATAAATACAGAAAAAAGTACGCAGAAGAAAAAAAATCTTTTTTTAATAATATTTTTAAGAATTTTTTAGAAAAAACAAATAGGATTCCAAATGTTTTTGTTCATAGAGATTATCATATTGACAATCTATTTTTACTTGAAAATAAGAAGAAACATTTTAAGTGTGGATGGATAGATTATCAAGATGCACTTTACGGACCTTGTGTTTATGATTTAGTATCTATAATTCAAGATGCAAGAATAAATGTAGAAAAGGAATTAGAAGATTATTTGATAAATTATTATCTTGATGAATTTAAATTTATAAATAGGTATGATTTCTTTTTTTCATACAGAGTTATTGCAATTCAAAGGCATTTAAAGGTCTTAGGAATTTTTTCAAGACTTTATAAAAGAGATAAAAAAAGTAATTATAAGAAGCATATTCCAAGAGTTTTGAGATTACTCAAAAATAATCTTGAATATAGTGAATTTGATAGTTTAAAGAAAATCCTTATTCCAATGTTAGAAAAACAAAATGATTGAACAAGCAATGATCTTTGCAGCTGGACTTGGAACTAGAATGCTTCCTATAACAAAAGAAATCCCTAAACCATTGATTAGAATTAATGGTAAAAGCATTCTAATTAATAACATTGAAAAATTAATTGAATCTAATTTTAAAAATATTGTTGTAAATGCTTTTCATTTGTCTGATCAGATAGCAAATGAAGTTAGCAAATATTATCCACACGTTAAAGTAATTATTGAAGAGGAAAGACTTGAAACTGGTGGGGGATTATTAAATGCAATAAAGAAAGACTTATTTAATTTAGAAAGAGATATATTGTTAATGAATGGTGATATTTATTGGACAAATGACAACTATAAGTCAGTAGATAAAATAATTAAACTATGGACTCCTCAAAAAATGGATATGCTTCTTTGTTTAAAAAAAAAAAAATGATTTTTTTGGTTACGATGGTCCTGGTGATTTTGATTTATCAAATACTAGTTACGATTACTCTAGATTAGAAAAAAATAAAAATTTATTATATGTTTTTACAGGTCTGCAAATAATAAGACAAAAAATAATTACAAATAAAAAGAAAAAAGTTTTTTCAATAAAAGAATTAATAATTGATTCATTAGAGAAAAAAAAATTATTTGGTTATCTTGATAAAAATCAATGGTTCCATATTAGTACATATAAAGATATAGAAAAGTTTGCCGAGAATTATAAATGAGAAACTTTGTTGTATATGATTTTGAAACCTCTGGAAGGAATGCTCGTTTTGATCAAATACTCCAAGCAGGTATAATTATTTACAATTCAGACTATCAACAAACTGAGAAATTGAATCTTAAATCTAGGATAAATTCAGATGTAGTTCCATCAATTAATGCTCTGAGAGTAAATAAATTAAAAATTTCAGAAATACTCTCTGAACCAACAAGTTACTATGAAATGACTATTCAATTATACAAATTTTTATCTAGATTTCAGGATTCATTTTTTGTTGGGTTTAATTCAATTAATTTTGATGAAGAGTTTTTTAGACAAATTCTTTGGGAGCATTTTTTTTTTCAATATATTTCTAATACAAAAGGTAATTCTCGACTTGACGTCTTAAATTTTGCAACTTTGATTCATGCATTTAGAAGTAAATCAATAAATGTGGAAAAAAATGATGAAGGAAAGATTACTTTTAAACTTGAAAGCTTGGCAAGAGCAAATTCATTCGAATCTGAAAATGCGCATGAAGCTATAGCTGATGTAGAAACAACAATGAAATTACTTAAGATACTTATAGATAAAAATTCAGATTTATTTAAAGTATTTGTGGATAATTCTTATCCCAAAAAATTAGAAAATAAAATCATTCGAGAGAAAGTTTTTACACTGCATAATTATATGTTTAATAATCATCGGGTTTATATGGTTAAAAACTTAATGGAGCACCCTGTATATAAAAATCAATATATTGGTTTTGATTTAAAATATGATTCATTTGAAATAGTTGACCTAGAAATAGATGAATTAAAAGATATTTTTAAAAATAAGTCATTTTTTAGAAAGATTAAATTAAACAAACAACCATCAATCATTGATAAATCTTTCGCACGAAATTCTTTTCCTTACAAAGAACTTACCGATGAAGAAATTTTCTTAAAATGTCAACAATTAGAAAAACAAGAATTTTTAGATAATATAAGAAAAATATTAGAACAAGATTCATTAGATTATTCGGAAAATCAATCTCAAGAACCTAAATTTGAAGAAGAAACAATATATTCTCAAAAAATAAATTATCAAGATTCAGTAATTATGCAAAATTTTCATAATGAGAAATGGAATAGAAAGTGGTATTTTGCAGAAAAGTTTAAAGATCAACGATTAAGATTTTTTGCAGCCAAACATATTTATAGAAATTATCCTGAAGAATTGCCAAAGAAAGTTTTTAATTTTCTTCATCAAAAAATTTCTGAGAGGCTAAATTCTTTAAAAAAAGAACATTTCATAACTATACCTGCAGCAATGGAGGAGGCTGATTCATTGTCTTTAGAAGTTGAAGAAAATGATTTAGGTAATGATTTAAAAGAGCAAATAGATCAGTATAATATATATATAAATTTCATCAGCGATTACTATAATAACCCAAACCCAAAACCTGTAATATTTGATAATATTTTATCAAAAGAATTATTTGGAAATTAATGGAGAAAAAATGTCAGATATAACAAATTGTAATGAAAAAAATTTTGAAGATTTAGTGTTGAAATCAGAAATTCCTGTGGTGGTTGATTTTTGGGCAGAATGGTGTGCCCCATGTAAAATGTTAACCCCCATACTTGAAGAGTTATATAGTGAACTTAATGATAAAATAAATATTGTTAAAGTAAATTTGGATGAGAATCAAGATTTGGCAATGAAATATTCTATAAGAAGTATTCCAACTTTGCTGTTATTAAACAAGGGTGAGTTGATTGATACCAAAGTTGGTTTAGTCCCAAAATCTGAATTATTAAGTTGGATTGAATCAAAAATTTAATTTATCTTATTATAAATCCATCTTCTTTTAAGACCTCACCAGCTAAATATAAAGAACCGCAAATTATAATTTTCCCTGAAGAATGTTTTTTTTTAATTGTTTTAAGTGCCTCTTTAATATCAAGAGAGCAAAAAACTTCACTCTTAGCTTGCAATTTTGCAATAATTTGATCTTTAATTTCGTATGGTTGAATATATTGATGGTCGGAAATTGGAAGTAAAAAAATAGAAGAAATTTCCTGAATTATTTTTCTCAAGAATCCTACTGGATTTTTTCCAATCATCATTCCCATTATTAAAAAAACATTGTCAGTCTTCCACATATTAATTTTTTTTTTTAAAATGTTTGAGGCTTCAAGATTATGCCCACCGTCTAACCATATTTCAAAACTATTTCCCATTATTGATGATAATTTTCCATCATTTAGTTTCTGCATTCGAGCAGGCCAATTTGTTTCCAAAAGACCTTTATTTATTATTTTTTCTGTAAATAATTTATTTTCTAATGAAAGTATTGTTGAAATAGCTGTAGATGCATTGTCAATCTGATGTTCTCCTTCAAGAGATGGAAAAACAAAATCCATATTAGAACTTTTAAATTTTAAACGGAATTTTTTTTTTTTGAAATCTTTATATAATACTTTCCAATCAACACCTTCTTCGAAAAGATTAATTTTTTTTTTTTTTGCCACTTTTCTTGCTAATTTCCGAACCATTAGCTTTTGTTTTGAGATAATTGTTTGTGTACTATTATTTAATATTCCAAGTTTTTCGCCAGCTATCTTTGAAATAGTTGATCCTAGAAAGTTCATGTGATCCATGGAAATTGGTGTGATAACACTACAAACTTTATTTTTAACTACATTTGTAGCATCAAACTTTCCACCTAACCCAGTTTCCAACAAAATCATATCTGATTTTATTCTACTAAATGCTAAAAAGGCAGCAGCCGTTGTGATTTCAAAAAATGTTATAGGTTCACCTCCATTTTCAAATTCACATTCTTCTAGTAGTTGATTTAAATAATCGTTACTTATTAATCTAGAATTAATTCTGATTCTTTCATTAAATCTAATTAAATGTGGTGATGTATAGGTGTGAACATTTAATCCAGCACTTTTAATAATTGACCTTAGGAAAGATGTAACTGATCCTTTACCGTTAGTTCCTGCAATATGAATTGTTTGAGAAAGCTTTAGATGAGGATTATTAAGTTTTTTTAATAACCTTTTAAGTCGAATTAGTGATAAATCTATTTTTTTGGGATGTAAAAGCTCAAGTCTTTTTAGGATTTTTGTTGATTTATCCACGTTCTAATCATGAAACTAAAAAATCAAGAATATCTTCAATTTTTTTTTTAAGGTCTCTTCTATGCACTACTAGATCTATCATTCCTTTTTCCATAAGATACTCAGATTTTTGAAAATTTTGTGGAAGTTTCTCCTTTATTGTATCTTCTATAACCCTACTTCCGGCAAAACCAATAGTTGCATCTTTTTCAGCGATAATGATATCGCCTAGCATTGCAAAGGATGCCGAAACTCCTCCAGTGGTTGGATCTGTGAGAACAGAAATAAAGGGAAGATTTGTTTTCCCAAAGGCATTTATTGCAATTACAGTTCGGGGCATTTGCATAAGTGATAAAATACCCTCTTGCATTCTCGCCCCCCCTGAAGAGCTAAAAATTATAAGTGGAAGATAATTTTTCTTAGCAAAATCACATGCTGTTACAATTGCTTGACCTGCTGCCATTCCCATCGAACCACCCATAAAATTAAAATCAAAAGCAGCTGTTATAATTTTTTTTCCATTTATTGTTCCTGAAGCAACAATTACTGAGTCATTTGTTTGATTCTTTTTTTGAGCACTTTTCAATCTATCTGAATACTTTTTATTATCTTTAAAGTTTAATGGATCTGGTTTAATCTTTGGTGTGTCCATAACCATGTAATTTTTACCTAAAAAAATTTCAAGACGCTCTTTTGATGTTATTCTAAAGTGATGATCACAATGTTTACAAACATATTGATTATCAATAAGTTCTTTTTTTAATAACATTTGTGAACATTTTGGACAAGTTTCCCATAAATTATCAGGAACTTCTTTTTTTCCAACAAATGCCTGAAGTTTTGGTCTTACAAAATTTGTTATCCAATTCATGGTTTTAATTTATCATTATTTTTTAAATTTCCTAAGAAATCTGAAATCAATTCAAGCATTTTTCTTTCTGTAGTTTTACCAGAACTAAATTCCTCAATAAATTTTACAATAGCTGAGCCAATCACACAACCATCTGAGACTTTATTCAGATCTTTAACTTGAGATTTTTTGGTGATTCCAAAACCAACGCAGATTGGTAAATTTGAGAATTGTCTAATTTGTTTGATTGATTTTTCTACACTTAAAAGTGATGGTTTTTTTGTACCTGTTATTCCCATTACAGAAACATAGTAAAGAAAACCATCTGTATGTTTGAGAATTTTTTTGAGCCTTTTCTTATTAGTTGTTG
>MDTB01231232.1_pt1 | contig 26041 bp, 22 predicted proteins | sample 811161 | NCBI WGS metagenome assembly MDTB01 (sample SAMN05326650, study PRJNA326480) | marine metagenome | isolation source: seawater | place: Mediterranean Sea | collected 2009 | reverse complement strand
GATGTAATTAAAGCTTCACCGTTCCATTCTTTAAATGTTTCACCTTTATAAATTGACATAGCACTTACTGCGATAGAAGGAACCCAGTACTTTATTGCTTTTGTAAAGCCAGGTTTCCATTTTGGACCAATTTTAGTTCCAGAGTAGTTAGTTCCTCCCCAACCTAAAATCTTCCAGCCATAGTTTTCTCCAAAATTTACTGTCCCAAACCAATCACCACCTCTAGCACCATGATTGGTCAAATATATTTTGTCATCAAATGGTGATAGAGACATGCCCTGAGGATTTCTAACTCCAATTTGATAAATTTCTGGTAGCCAATCTTTTTTATTAATAAATTTTGGATTATCTTTTGGTATCGATCCATCCAAATTTATTCTTATAATGCTTCCAGGATGTTTAGTAAAATCTTGGGCGATCATCCCCTGACCTCTTTCTCCAGCAGTCACATACAAATGTTTATTTTTTATGACTAGTCTAGATCCAAAATGGTATCCAGAATTTATAGGGGGTTGGGCTTGAAAGATGTTTTTAAAATTAAGTTTCTCAGTGTTAAGTTTTGCTCTTGCAACAGAGGTGCTAGACATTCCGTTTGATCTATTTTCAGAGTATGAAACAAATACAATGTTGTTACTGTGAAGTATATCTAATAACCCTCCCTGGCCATCTTCTAAGACCTTAAGATTATGAATAATATCTTTTATTTTTTTTTCTTTTAAATTTATAAATTTTATATTTCCTGGTTTTTCTGTAACCAATAAATTTTGATTGTCTATAAATGTTAAGCTCCATGGGCTATCAAAGCCTTGTACAATTTTCTCTAATTTAAAGTCTTCAGCACTTAAATTTGTTAATAATAGTAAATAAATTATGAATATTTTTTTCATTTTATTAAAATAAACATTTTATATCTATTTGCATATTTAACACTTTGTCTTTTATTTAAAAAAATATTTAATTTGTGTTTTAAAACTATTCCTTTTAATCCAGCCATTTTACACTGTTTAAGAGTTTCTAGTCCTACAGTTGGAAGATCGACTCTTAAATCTTGTCTTTTTTTTGGAAATTTTATTAGTACTCCATTAGGGAATTTAGTTATTTTTTTCACTTTTTTAATCATTTTTTGAGTTCCGCCACTTCCCTCAATTGCAGCAATTTTGTAATTTCGACAAATTGCGCCTTGAGAAAATGAGAAATTACCAGACTTTTTAAGAGCTTTTTGTCCGCAGAGTATATCTTTTTTATCAGAGGCATTTGGTTTAATTGTAGTATAATTTCCTCTAGGCAAACTTATTTCAGGAGTAAATTTGTTTGAGCTCACAGTTTGAATTTTTTCCCTTTTTAAAATATTTATAATTTGTTTTAAAATTGCTGCATCCCCTAATTTCGAACTTTTTATAATTTTTGGCATATAATAAATCCCTTTGAAATCTAATTTTAAAGATTTGAAATTTGGTTTCGTTACTTTTCCTGCAAATAAAACTTTTTTGCAATTTTTAGATTTTAGAATTGAAATTATTTTCCCAAACTGTCCAATTGATACAGAGTAAGAATTTTTATCTTTTCTAAATATCTTTTTTTTGGTTAAATCTATTATTAAGTATTTTTCTTTTTTTTTAATCTTTTTTAAAATGTATTTTGGAAATTCTGTTTCCCCAAGAATTAAACCAATCATATATTTTTTAATTTTCTGGTGAACAAATTGGTCTTTTTTTATCCTTTTCTATAAACTTGATTACCTCACCTACAAGTTCGTTACCTTTATATTCACCATTAATTTTAATTAAATTTTCATGTAAATTTTTTGAGGAAAATATTTCTTTATAAGCTTTATCTAAACCAATAATTTTTTGATTATCATACTTATGACGTCTTAGACCTATTAAATTAAGCCCTTGTAAAAAATTCCTATTACCTATTGATAAACCAAATGGAATAACATCTTTTAAAACACCTGTCATTCCTCCAATCATTGCTAATCGCCCAATTCTTGTAAATTGTTGAACTGCTGAATTCCCACCAATCACAACTGAGTCTTCTATGGTGACATGTCCTCCTAATGGAACATTGTTAGCTATTATTACATTATTTCCTATTTTACAATCGTGAGCTATGTGTGATGAGATCATAAATAAACAGTTGTTTCCTATAGAAGTGATAGAGCCACCTCCTCTAGTTCCTGGGTTTATTGTAACATATTCTCTTATCAAATTATTTTCTCCAATTTCTAAACTATTTTTTTCACCCTTGAATTTTAAATCTTGTGGCTGTGTTCCGATACTAGCAAAAGGAAAAATTCTTGTGCCTTTTCCTATAATTGTATTTCCCTCTATATGTACATTTGAAATGAGTTCAACGTTATCCTCAATATGAACATCTGGACCGACATAGCAAAAAGGGCCAATTTTTACATTTTTTGAGATTTTTGCTTTAGAATCTATAACGCTTGATTTGTGTATCATCTTTTTCTTTCAACAATTGTTGCCGACCATTCTGCGTCAGCCATTTTCTTTCCCTCGACTTTTGCAACGCCTTTATACTTCCAAACTCTACCGTGAGATCTTATTGCCTCAATATCCAAATGTAATTCACAGTCTGGAATTACTGGACTCCTAAATCTAGCTTTATCGACACTCATCAAATAAACCAATTTATTTTCATACTCTTTTGGATCAATGCCAAGAGCTGTGAGAGCTGCAGCTGCTTGACCAAAAGCTTCAACTATTAAAACTCCAGGCATAACTGGCTGACCAGGAAAATGACCTTGGACATAAAAACCATCTTTTTTTACGTTCATAATAGCAGTAGCAGATTTCAACGGAACTATATTTATTAATTTATCTATTAATAACATGGGCTCTCTATGTGGTAGTAAACTTTCGATCTTCTTTTTATCTATTTCATTTTCACTCATTTTTTTGAATTTTTTAAAAAATCTTTAAATGGAATTGCAGGATATCCCATTACTATTTGATTGTCTTCAATATCTTTCACAACACCACTTCCGCCACCAATTTTAACATGATTTCCAATTTTAAGATGACCTGAGACACCTGCTTGACCACCAATAGAAACATTATTACCAATTGAAGTACTACCAGCAAAACCAACTTGCCCAGCAATCATACAATTAGATCCAATTTTAACATTATGAGCAACGTGTACTTGGTTATCTAGGTATGTATTTTTACCAATTGAAGTATCGTCAATAGATCCACGGTCAATTGTACAGTTAGAAGCTATTTCTACATTGTCATCTATGTTTACTTTCCCGATATGAGGAAATTTAATATTTTTTTCTTTTATGGGAATAAAACCAAATCCTTTTTGACCAATCTTACATCCATCTTGTATCATTACTTTTTTTCCAATAATTGAGTTTTTGATTATAACTCCTGAGCCAATAATACATCCACTACCAATAATAACATTTTTTTCTATTATAGTGTTAGATCCTATTTGAGTATTTTTACCGATTTTAACATTTTTACCAATTAAAACATTGTTTCCAAATTTTACATATTTGTAATTTTGTTGCGAGGATTTTTTTAATGAAAAATCTGGATAATCAATATCTGATAATGGATAAATTTTTAATGTTACATTAGCAAGTACTGGAAGAACATTTTTCACTATAACTCTCTGAGTTTGACTTGGTAAAAGTTTTTGAAGATTTTCTGTAGTAATACAAGCTCCTGCTTTGGTTTTGCTTGCTTCCTCTTTGTATTTTGCAGAGTCTAAAAAAGATAAATCATTTTTTTGCGCACTACCTAAAGGCCTTACTTCATTTATAATAAAATCTTTTTTGAAATTAATCTTAGGAAAAATTTTCCTTAGAGCAATTTTTTTTTTTTTAAAAAACAAATTTGAACTCATTCAAATTTAATTGAGATTTAGCGACTTTAACTCTTTATTTAACAAAGAAATTATATCTTTTGTAATATCAAGCTTATCATCTGCTAACAAAACATCTTTTTTATCAATCACCATCCTTATATCTTTTTCTTTCATATAATTTTTCATTATTGGATTCAATTTATCTAACAGCTGGTTTCTAGCTTTTGTTCTTGATTTAGATACTGATTGCAACAAAGAGTTTCTCTCTTTTTGTAGAGATGAGATTTTCTTTCTTAGCTCTGTAATCTGTTTTTTATATTCATCAGTAGAAATTATTTTTTTTTGCTGAATTATTTTTTTTTCTTCATCTTGTATTTTTTTTTCTTTTTCTTTTAAATTTTTAATTCCATTGTTGAGCTTGCTTTGTAAAAAATCTTGAGCTTTCTTACCTGCAGTGCTCTCGTTAAGAATTAATTTAAAATCTATGAAATGAGGAGTCTCGCTCATAAGAGAAAATTTAGGGACAATGATAATCGCTAAAACTAAAAAAAATTTTTTGAGATGCATATTTAAAATGTTGTACCTAGATTAAAAGAGAAACTTTCAGTCACATCTGTATCTGCTTTTGATAAATCTTGAGATAAAACAAAATTCATCGGGCCAAGAGGTGATAACCAATCTAATTTTATTCCAGTGGAGGATCTTATTTCATTGCTATCGTCAATAGAGCTATCGTAGTCCACGCCCCAAACATTTCCAATATCTAAGAATAACCCAACATCTGCATTAGTATTTTCAGGTAAGACATTTGGTAGATTCGTTTCAAAATTTAATGCTGCTGAATAATTGCCTCCAACATGGTCGGATCCATCCACTGGACCGATTTTATTATGCTCAAAGCCTCTTAGTCTTCTTGAACTTAAAGATCTTCTTTTACTTAATCTTACATCATCCTCTCCAATACCATTTACAGCAGAAAGATAAAATTTAGTAGCACCAACAATATTTTCACCCAAGGATTTATATTTACTTGCACTAAAAGTATTTCCAATAAATTTTTTGTCTGCATAAGCAGGTAAATTTTGTCTGAAACTTATTACCGAACCGCTTGTTGGCATAAAAACTCTATCTCTTTTATCAAAAGTAAAACCATAATTAGCAGATATTTCTTCAAACTCACCAGCTTGTTTTTTTAAAGATGAAGAAGCTGAACTATCAGTTGATAGGTCATCATAACTTGCGCTTAATCCTAAATTAACTTTAACATTTCTATACTGTTCGAAAGATGTGCCGATAGAACCTGAAACAATTGAATTTTCATAACCTTGATTTGGCTTGTCATTTTTTTCACTAGAAAGAGCATAAAAAATGGAATTACCCAAAAAATCATAATTTGGATCGTTGTAACTAAATTCTCCAGCGATAGACTCCTGATCTAATTGAATTTCAAAACCTAATTTTTTACCTTGGCCCATCCAATTATTTTCTTGAATATTGAAAGCTAAATTTCCACCAGAGGTTCCTATACCTGCGCCAGCACTTATTTCACCAGTTGGTTTTTCTTCTACTTCGATATCTATTATCTTAAGATTTTTTTGACTTCCATCTTTAACATTGTATTTAACTTCACCAAAAATTCTTCTTTCTTTAATTTCGGCTATTGATTTTTCAAGATTTAAATTTGTTAAAGGATCTCCTTCATCTAAAAGTAGTTCCCCTCTGATTACATTTTCGCTTGTTGTGTTGTTTCCGGTAATATTTATTCTCTCAATTAAATTTTTTTCTCCTTCAAAGATATTAAAAATAATATCTATTGTATCATTATTTACAATTTCTTGAACATTATGTTCTATAAATTGAAGATTATTTTCATCAATTAATAAATCAATTTCTTCCAATAATTTTTTAACTTTGAACGGAGAGTAATATTCACCTATATATTCCCTATAAACATCATTTAAGGGGAAAAAAATTTTTTTATCAAATACTTTATCAATTTTTGTAGAAATTTTATTTATTCTATATCTTTTTCCTTCATCAATTGTATAAACTAAATTAACACTTCCCTCTTTACTAAGCTCTGCAATATTTGAACTTATTTTTGCATCATAGAAACCGTTAGACTTATAATAATTTAATAATAATCTTTTATCTAAGTTAATTAGATTTTCATTCAAAACAGTATTTCGTGAAATAAATTTCCAAAATTTATCCTCTTCACTAGCTATAACATCTCTAAGTCTTTTTGATCTAAAAGTTTTATTCCCAATAAAATTTATAGAGGAAATTTCTGTTTTCTCACCCCTTGATATTTCAATAAGTAATTCCAAATTTTCTTCATCTATTTTGTTTATTTTGGCGTCTATTTTTGCGAAATTATAACCTTGAGATGCGTATAAAGACTTAATTAATTCTATATCATTTGATAAATATGATCTTATAAATGATTTTTTCTCTTTTAAATAAATAATCTTTTTAATTTGATCAATTGTACTATTCTTTTTCTCACCAGTGATAATTAATTGATTAATCACAGGGTATTCTTGAACAGTAATTCTTAATACATTATTTTTTAGATCAACTTTTACATCTTCAAAAAAGTTAGTTGAATATAAATTATTCAAAATTTTATTAAGATCATTTTCAGATAAATCTTTATTTTTTTCAATTTCTCCATATAGCAATATTGTTTCACTTGAGACTCTTTTATTCCCATCAATTTTAACTTGGTTTACTATTTCAGCTTTTGAAATAGAAAAATAAATAAAGATAAATAAAATTGTATAAAATTTTTTAAACATTTTGATCTAAAATTTTCAAAATTTTGTTACGCGCCCAAATGTCGATCTCCACTATTTGATTGATATTTTTAGGTTTTCTTATAGCATACTTTTTATAGTTTCGATCACCCAGAATCCTCATAATGGTTTTAGAAATCCCTAAAAAAGGTATCTTTTTTTGAAGAAATAGATCAACTAATATTTCATTACTTGCATTAATGATTATTGATGTGGACGGATATTCATTTAACCTTCTTTTTATTCTTATTATAGGAAAGATTTTTTCATTCACTTTTTGAAAAGTTAAATCTTTAATATCATGTCTATCCTCTTTTTCTTTGATATAATATTTCTCAATATCAACTTCTTTATCAAAAATAGCATTTACTATAGGTATAATCATTGTTGTTTCATGATATAAAAATTTCGAAAGTCCGTTTTTAAATTTTATTATTGCATGAACAAGTGATTCTGGATGGATTAGAATTTCAATTTTATTCTCTGGAAAATTAAATAGTTTTTGTGCTTCTACAATTTCAAGCATTTTATTCATTAAGGTAGATGAGTCAATTGTAATTTTTTTTCCCATTTTCCACTTGGGATGTTTTAATGCATCTTTTGTTTTGATTCTTTTTAATTTTTTATAATTATAGTTTAAAAATGGCCCACCAGAGGCTGTGATATAAATTTTTTTAATTTCATCTTTATTATGGTTTTCAATTAGTTTTGAAATTGAAAAATGTTCGGAGTCAATAGGAATTATCTTCGAGTTGTGTTTTGATATTTCTTTTTTAATTAAATGCCATCCACAAATAATCGCTTCTTTGTTAGCAATAAGAATTTTTTTACTCAACTTTATCATTTTAAGGGTTGGTATAAGACCAGAAAGACCGGGAATTGCTGCAACAGTAATATCAGATTTTTTTTTAATAACTTTATTATCAAATTTATTTAATATTCTAATTTTTTTATTTTTAAATTTTTTATCAATTTTTTTAAAAATGGAATAATTATTTATTATAAAATAATTAGGTTTATATTTTTTTATCTGATTGCTAATTAATTTAAGATTTTTATTAGCTGAAAGTAAATTTATTTTAAGAGAGTTACTCTTTTCAACAACTTTTAGTGTTGTTAAGCCTACAGATCCTGTTGATCCAAGAATTGATATATATTTTTTCATTTAATATAGAAATAAAAATGTAATAAAGCCAAAAGGTAAACCAATCAGTATTCCATCAATTCTATCTAAAACTCCTCCATGACCTGGTAAAATATTTCCAGTATCTTTAATTTTAGTTTTTCTTTTTAAATACGAAAAAAATAAATCACCTAATTGACAGAGTAAAGATATGATTAATCCAATTAAAATTATATTTAATCCAAAATTTTTGTAAAAATAGTGATTAAATAATGATATTAAAGTTATTGTAGATAAAATAGAACCTATTGCTCCAGCAATAGTTTTATTTGGACTTATCTTCGTTAATTTAGGTCCATTGAACATTTTTCCAAATATATATCCACCAATGTCCGAAGCCACACAACAAAGCAAAATAAAAAAAATTATAATCTTTAAATTTAGTGAACTTGAAAAATATAAAAAAAAGAAACATAGCAAAAAAACATACGTTGAAAAAGATAAGTTTATAATCAGTAAAAAAAATTTATTTTTTGATAGTTTTTGCGTTATTTTAAAAAATTCCTGCAAAGATAAAACTCCAAGAACAATTAATACATACGATAAAAAAAAAATTGATTTCATCATAATGCCAACTAAAATAAATAATATGATAGTCGTAATTATCCTTTTTTTTAAATTTAGAGATATCATAAACCACCAAAGTTTCTTTTTATATTTTTATATTTTTTGATAATTTTTTTCAAATCATTAGAATTAAATTCTGGCCAAAGTTTATTTAAAAAAAATAATTCTGTGTAAGCTAGTTGCCATAACATAAAGTTACTTAGACGTTTTTGTCCACCAGTTCTTATAAGGATATCTGGATTTGGTAACTTTTTTGTATAAAGATTTTTTTCAATATTTTTAAGTGTTATTTTTTTCTTTGATTTTTTAAATGCTCTAATAATCTCATTTTTAGCACCATAATTTATAGCCAAGTTAACTACAATTTTTCTATTTTTTTTTGTTAATTTTTCACTTTTTTTTAAAATACCATTTAAATCTGAAGATAATCTATTTGTTTCTCCAAGTATATTTAATCTAATGCCTTGAGTAATTACACTCTTTATCTCTTTAGAGAAATAATTTTTAATTAATTTAAGGAGAAAATTTATCTCATTTCGTGGTCTTTTCCAATTTTCAGAAGAAAATACATAGAAACTTATTACTGGAATTTTTAGCTTTATTGATGTCTTTACTATCTTCTTTACAGTTTCAACTCCTTGAAGATGTCCATGATTTCTACTTTTATTCTTTTTTTTTCCCCACCTGCCATTGCCATCCATAATAAAGGCAATATGGTTGAGTTTATTCATATCTGAATTATCTCTTTTTCTTTCTGTGTAAGAATCTTTTCAATATTTGATACATTTAAATCAGTAAGCTTTTGAATAGTTTTTTCAAAGTTTTTACTTTGGTCTTCAGATATATTTTTTTCTTTAAGTTTTTTTTTTAATTCTTCATTAGCTTCTCTTCTAATATTTCTCAAAGATATTTTGGCTTTTTCACCCATATTTTTAAGTATTTTTATTAAATCTTTTCTTCTTTCTTCAGTCAAATCAGGTATTCTCAATCTAATCATCTGGCCATCTATTTGAGGATTAATTCCGAGATCTGACTTTTGTATTGCTGACTCTATCAAGTTAGTATTGGACTTATCCCAAACTTGTATTGAAATTAATCTTGCTTCGGGAACACTTACAGTTCCTATTTGATCTATAGGCATTAACTGACCGTAAACATCTACTTTGATTGTGTCGAGCATGTTAACGTTTGCTCTTCCAGTTCTTAAAGTAGAAATATCTTTTTTAAACGATGAAATGCTTTTATCCATTTTTAATGAATAGTTTTTTTCATTAAATTCACTGCTCACTTTTACACTCCTTCTCCAACTCTATATTTTACAAAATCCAAAATTTTTAATTCTTTTTCCAATGAATTTTCTTTTAAAACATCTAAAACTTTTTTCTTAGAATCCATAATCCACATTTGATTCATTAAAGAATTTTCATTCATAAATTTTGTTATTTTGCCTTTAGATATTTTTTCAACCATTTCTTTTGGCTTACCAGAATTAATAATTTCTGCTTTTATTATTTCAAGTTCTTTGTCAATAATATTTTGATCTATATCTTTAATGTCTATTGAAAGTGGATTTGATGCTGCGATATGCATTGCAATTTTATTTCCTAAGTCATCATTTTTGCCTTTAGATATACCCTCAATTTTTACCACTGATATAATTTTACCGATATTTTTTTGTAAAGCCGAATGAACGTAATAGAAATTTAAACCTTTCGAATTATCGAAAAATTTTGCTCTCCTAATAATAATTTTTTCCCAAATTTTAGAAATTAAATTTAATAAATTATCTTCAACAGTATTGCCATTCTTCATTTTTGAATTATTTAATTTCTTTAGATCTCCTTTTACGAAGAAATTTATTTCAGATAACTCTTTGCAAAAATTTATAAAGTCAGAATTTTTTGCTACAAAATCTGTTTCACTATTTATCTCAATTATAGATATAATACCGTTATCTTCTTTGACTAAAACTAGACCCTCGGAAGCAGTCCTGTCCATTTTTTTGGAAGCTTTTGCGATTCCTTTTTTTCTTAAAAAAACTACAGATTTTTCAATATCGCCTTTTGTTTCGTCTAAAGCGCTCTTGCAGTCTTTAAATCCTACACCTGTCATCTCTCTTAACTTTTTAATTTTTTTAAGCAAATCTTTGTCTGACATTTACGAATTTAAAAAATTATTTTTTCTTACTCTCGACTTTTTTTTCTTTATCAAAGTTTTCTTCAGGCCCTTTAATGAATTTCTCTGCATCTTTGATAGTATTTTTTAAAAGCTCACAGTATAGATTAATTGATCTTCTCGCATCATCATTCCCCGGAATAGGAAAATTAATTCCAGTTGGATCAGAATTAGTATCAAGAACTGCGATAATTGGTATTCCGAGCTTTCTAGCTTCCGCTACGGCTAAAGACTCTATATTTGTATCAATTATAAATATTAAATCAGGAGTTTTTTTCATTTCTGAAATTCCACCTAAAGATCTTTTTAATTTTTCTCTTTCTTTGCTAAATTTTAAAATTTCTTTTTTAGTAAATCCTAAATTTTCCTTAGACAATTGTTCATTTAATTTTTTTAATCTTTTAATTGAATTCTGTATGGTGTTCCAATTGGTTAACATACCCCCAAGCCATCTGTAATTGACGTAATATTGCCCAGTTTCTTTTGCTAACTCACTAACTTGTTCAGATGCTTGTTTCTTCGTAGAAACAACTAATAATTTTCCACCGCTTGAAATTACCTTGTGAACTTGCACCAAAGCATTTTTTAAAAAGTCTACAGTTTGAGTTAAATCTATTATGTGAATTGAATTTTTTTCACCAAAGATAAATTTCTTCATCTTTGGATTCCATCTTAGGGTTTTGTGACCTAGATGTACTCCAGCTTCTAATAATTGTTTTATATCTACTTTAGGTACGTTCATAATTTTCCGGTTAATCCACCACAGTAATTCCAAATTTGGACCGGTAGGGCAGCACCCTTGAAACTGTGTGCGAAATTATTCTCTGATATATACAAAAAAGGTAAAAAATCAACTGCCTAAACAATTATTTTTTCCACATATTCCTTAGCTTTTAAAGCTTTAAAGTGCTTTATTTCAAATTTCCGATTTTTTTGGAGCGAATAATAAACTTTTTTATTTTTATCTTTTATTACAATTTCAACTTCGGTATCGCCCGAGACGGATAAAATTTTCTTTATCTCTTCAATTTTAAAATTTTCTTTAAGTTCTATTACTACTTTTTCATATGGCTTGTTAATTACTTCTTCTAAAGATAAGATTTTTTTTACGTTTATTCTTCTTCTTGCATTGTCCCCTAAAATTTTATCTTTATGCAAACTTATTATAAAAGATTCAGACTCTTTTAATTTTTCTCGATTAGATACTAATATCTCTGCAAAAAGAAATAATTCAAATTCCTCTTTTTGATCGCTTAATTTTACAATAGCATAGGGTGTTCCTTTAGAGCTTTTTTTTTCCTGAAGTGACATAATTGTACCTGCAACTAATCCCTCATTTGCATCGTTACTAAGAAATTTGCTATAAGAAGAAATCTTAAGTTGATTAAAAAAATCCTCATATTCATTTAGTGGGTGGTTAGAAATATAAAACCCTAAAGATTTAAATTCCTCATTCAATAAATCTTTGGCTTTCCAGTTCTCTGATGACAAAAATTGAAATTCTTTATCAAAATTTCCATTACTCTCAAAAAGATTAGACTGATTATTTTTTCTATCATCATTATAATTTTTTATTTCTTGCAAAATTTTTGGAATAGATACAAATATTTTTTTTCTATTATTTTCAAAAGTATCAAAAACTCCAGCCTTTGTTAGTCCTTCCAATTGAAGTTTGTTGACATCTTTTATATCAACCCTTTTGATAAAATCTGAAAAAGATTTAAATTTTCCATTTTTTTCTCGTTCCTGTACGATATTTGAAATCGCTTCGAAACCAACATTCTTAATTGCGCCAAGTCCATAATAAATTTTCTTATGGACAGATTTAAAATCAGCAAAACATTCATTAATTGAAGGTCTAATGATTTCAATATTTAGTCTTTTTATTTCTTCAACAAACTCACGAAGCTTGGAAGTATTTGTTAACTCTGTTGACATAGTAGCTGCAATAAAATCTTCCTTATAATATGTTTTTAAAAAAGCAGTTTGATAGGCAATTAAAGCATATGCTGCTGCGTGACTTTTATTAAATCCGTATTGAGCAAAAGGTTCAATTTTAGTGAAAACAAAATTTGCTACATCCTTTTTAATGCCGTTTTTTATAGCTCCGTTAATAAATCTTTCTTTCTGTTTATCCAATTCAGCTTTTTTTTTCTTTCCCATAGCTCTTCTTAAAATATCTGCTTCCCCAGCAGTAAATCCGGCTAAAGTTTGGGCAATCTGCATTACTTGCTCTTGGTATATGATTATTCCATAAGTAGGTTTGAGAATTTCTTTTAAAGTAGGATGAATATAGTCTGGTTCTTTAAAACCATTTTTGCAATCGTTATAAATTGGTATATTGTTCATTGGCCCTGGACGATAAAGGGCTACTAAAGCAATAATATCGTCTAATTTGTTTGGTTTCATTTGTTTAATCGCTTCTCTCATGCCAGCACTTTCTAATTGGAATAATCCAGTTGTCTCACCTGTAGAAAGAAGAGAAAAAACTTTTTTATCTTTTAAATCAATTTTAGTTATATCTAAATCTATTTTTTTATCTTTTAATCTCTTTAAAGTTTTATCAATTACTGTAAGTGTTTTAAGACCTAATAAATCAAATTTTACTAATCCAGCATTTTCTGAGGAGTACATATCGTATTGTGTAGAAGGTAAAATAAGATTTGAACTATGATCAACATATAGAGGAAATTGTTCTGCTAATTTGTCACCCGCAATCACTACTCCTGCAGCATGAGTAGCCATGTTTCTATTGAGTCCCTCAAGTTTTAAGGATAATTCCAGAAGTTTTTTTACTTTAGGGTTATTTTTTGTTTCAGTTTTGAATCTTGGTTCTCGATCAATAGACTCTTGTAATGTAAGTGGACGCGACGGATCAAAGGGTACCATCTTACAAAGTCTATCAACATGTCCGTAAGATAAACCAAGCACTCTACCTACGTCTCTAAGCGCCATTCTTGCCTTCAGTTTCCCAAAAGTAATTATATGGGCTACTCCACCCCTATATTTGGATTTTAGATATTCAAAAACTCTATCTCTTTTTTCCTCACAAAAGTCGATATCAAAATCTGGCATGGAAATTCTATCAGGATTTAAAAATCTCTCAAAAATTAGGTTATAATTTATAGGATCAAGATCGGTAATATCTAAGCTATATGCTACTAGTGATCCTGCTCCAGATCCTCTGCCGGGCCCTACGGGTATAGAATGTTTTTTTGCCCACTTTATATAATCTGAAACTATTAAGAAATAACTAGCATAATTCATTGAGTTAATAATATTGAGCTCGTGATCTAATCTATCTCCATAAATTTTTTGTAATTCTTGATTTGATTGACTTGTGTTAATTTTTCGAACAAAATTATTAATCCTATTTTCCAAACCTCTTTTCGCTTGATTATAAAGTTCTTTCTCGGGTGAGTTACCGCTTTGATTGGCTATAGATGGAAGAATAGGCCTTGATTTTTTTGGTTTAAAATTAAATCTTAGGTGAAAATTAAAGTTATTTTCTAGAGCCTCAGGTAAATCAGTAAAAAGTTTTATTAAATCATCATTATTTTTGAGAAAATGCTGATTACTAAATTTAAACCTATTTTTATCATCTATAAAATTTTTTTGACCTATGCATATCAAAGCATCGTGTGCCTCGTACATTTCTTTTTGAATATAGAAAACTTCCTGAGATGCGATTAAAGGAACATTATGTATTTTCGAATAGTGTAGTATATGATTCTCAAAATTAGTCTCTTCGCTCTCGTTATGTCTTTGAATTTCAAAGTATATTCGGTTTTCAAAATAGTTTTTTAAAGATTTAATCGCTTCATCAAAATTTTTTATCTTATTTTCGTAAAAAAGCTTTCCAAAAAAATCTCTATAATTTCCAGTGAGTAGAATGAGATCTGTGCTATTCTCTATTAAATCTTTTAATTGGCAAGCTGGGTCTTCCATTTCATCGTTTTTTATGTAACTTAATGAAGATAATTTAGTAAGATTTTTGTACCCAACTTCACTTTGAGCGTACAAAGATATTTTTCCAATAGTATTAAAAGCCTTAAGGTTTATTTGTGTGCCTATGATGGGTTGAGTACCGACTTTTGAAAGTTTTTCAGAAAACTCTAAGGCGCCACAAAGATTATAACTATCAGCTAAGCCAAGCGCTTTGACTTTATTTAATTTACAATATTCAGCTAATTCATCAATTTTAATCGCACCTTCACAAATTGAATATTGTGTATGAATTTTAAAATTATTAAACGTTTTTTCACTTGCGAGCATCAATCTGTTTTATAACACCGCCAGAAATAAACAACTTGTAATCGGCTTTGTTAGCAAATTCTCTATTGTGAGTTGCAAATATTACAGTTTTTTTCAATTTCTTTAATTTTATAAAAAGCGAAATAATTTCCTTTGATGTTTTAAAATCTAAATTTCCAGTTGGTTCGTCTGCTAAGATTAACTTGGTTTCTGCAATCAATGCTCTAGCTATTGCCACTCTTTGTTGTTCTCCCCCTGAAAGCTCGCTAGGAAAATGGTTTGATCTGTTTAATATTTTAACATCTTTTAAGATTTTCTCGGCTTTACTTTTTATAACTTTTTTGTTTTCACCTTTGATTATTAAAGGCATCATCACGTTCTCGATTGCAGTAAAATCAGATAATAAATTATTGTCTTGGAATATAAAGGAAATATTATTTCTCCTTAGGTCATCTTTTTCATAATTTTTAAGATTTTTAGTTTCTTTTTTGTTTAAAGAAATTACTCCTTTTGTTGGTTCGTCAAGTAAAGCTAGCAGATAAAGCAGAGAGGATTTACCAGACCCAGAGGGACCTGATAGAGCTACAAGATCTCCCTCTTTTATTTTGATATTAAGTTTATCAAATAAAGTTATATGGCCATTAGCATGTTCAAAAGTTTTATTTAAATTCTTTGTCTCTAATAAAAATTTACTCATATCTCAAAGCTCTAAAAGTGTTCATTTTTGAAATTCTCATTGCAGGCAAATAAGAAGAAATAGCTGAAGTAATAAGAGAAAGCAAAAAGATAATTAAAATTGAATTAATATTAATCTCACTAGGTAATTTATCTAAAAAATATATATCAGATGGAAAAATTTCAAAATTGAATACTATTAATAAAAATATTCTTATTTTTTCAAGATTTAAAGAAAATAATATTCCCAAAATGATTCCGCTTAATGTAGCAAAAAAACCAATTGTCATTCCAGTTAGAAAAAATGTCTTTTTAATCGATTGATGACTGAAACCTAAAGTCTTTAAAATTGCTATTTCTTTTGTTTTATTCTTTATGAGTATAGTAAGACCAGAAATAATGTTGAAAGCAGCAACAACAATTATTAACGATAGAATTATAAACATCACATTTCTCTCTACTTTAAGAGCGCTAAAGAGAGATTTGTTCATATCTGACCAAGTATAAACAAAATAATTTTGGTTAAATTTGTAAAGTTTTTCTTTGTATAAATTAGCTTTTAGTGGGTCTTTTAAATATATCTCAATGTTTTGATCTTTTTTCTCTTTATCAAAAAGTGATAGAGCATCTTCGATATTTAAAAAAATGACATTTTGATCGAACTCTAAAAAACCTGTATTAAAAATACCAGCTACTACAAAGTTTTCTTGTTTTGGTAGATTTCCTAAAGGTGTCGCAACTAAAGCCGATGACATTAAATTAATCCTATCGCCTATTTTCAAATTTAAATTAAAAGCCAGTTCTGTGCCAATAAAAACCTTATTAGTGTTAAAATCATTTAGACTTCCTTTCGAGATAAAATTTTTAAAGAAATCATTTGTTTTTTTCTCTTTTTTGTCAACACCTTTAAAAATTAAACCTTTGGCATTATTGTTGCTTATAATAATTCCCTCACCACTATAAGATTTACTTAAATTTATATCCTCAAAATTTTTTTTTAATTTTAAAATAAAATCCTCATCTATTTTAAAACCGTTAGGCTGAACAACTATATGCGGATTAAGGCCTAAAATTTTTGTTGTCAAATCAGTTTTAAAACCATTCATTACTGACATAACTATTATCAATATTGCAACGCCTAACATTATTCCTAGGAAAGAAAAAATTGATATAATTTTTAAGAACCCCTCTTTTTTTTTAGGTCTAAGATTTCTTAAAGAAATTAGTCTCTCTGCTGCAGTAAACACTGTATTAAGTTTTTAATTTAGATTTAATTTTATCTAGACTTAAAATTTCACTTTTGGATTTTAGCTCTTTGAATTCAAAATCATTCCCCTCAGATTTTGAACCAATGATTATTTGGTAAGGAACCCCAATTAAGTCATGTTTTTTAAATTTATTAGACATACTTTCATCAACATCATCCAACAATACGTCAATATTTTGTTTTTTGAGTTCTTTATAGATTTTTTCACCCTTATCCAGATTTTCTCTACTATTTTTACTTATACTTGGTATTATCACCACATCAAAAGGTGATATTGATTTAGGCCATTTCATTACATCTTTATTGTACTTTGCCTCAATGATTGCTCCAACTAGTCTAGAAACCCCTATTCCATAAGAACCCATTTTTACTGAAGTTTTTTTTCCATTTTTATCATCGATTAAACAATTCATTGATTTTGAATATTTATCGCTAAAATAAAAGATATGACCAACTTCAATGCCTTTTGTGATAATTTGATTTTCTTTTTTTACTGATTTATTAAAATCTTCTTTTTTATATTTTTCGTCTGTAACTGCATAAATTTTTGTATAGTCTTCTCTCATTTTTTTTAGAGATGTGTCTTCAAATTTGTATTGATTGAGATTAATTTCAAAAATATTCTTGTCAGCATAAATATCGCTTTCGCCTGTTTCTGCTAATATTACAAATTCATGAGAAAGATCTCCTCCAATAGGGCCGGTGTCTGCGGCCATCGGTATAGCTTTTAACTCTAACCTGTTAAATGTTTTTAAATAAGAATAGAACATTTTATTATATGACTTTTCAGCCTCTTCGTCAGATAAATCAAAGGAGTAGGCGTCTTTCATATAAAATTCTTTACATCTCATAACTCCAAACCTTGGTCTTATTTCGTCTCTAAACTTCCATTGAATATGATAAAGAAGTTGCGGAAGTGATTTATAAGATTTCACACTTGATCTAAAAACGTCTGTAATAAGCTCTTCGTTTGTTGGACCATAAAGCATTTCTCTCCCCTGTCGATCTTTTATTCTTAACATTTCCTCACCATAATCCTCATATCTTCCACTTTCTTTCCATATTTCTGATGACTGAATGGTGGGCATTAACATTTCTTGAGCACCAATTAAATTTTGCTCCTCTCTTACTATTTGCTCAATTTTTTTCATTACTTTAAAACCAAGGGGAAGCCAGGAATAAATTCCTGCTGAAGACTGTTTTATCATACCTGCTCTAAGCATAAGTTGATGAGACTTTATCTTAGCTTCTGTAGGTAGATCTTTTGTTATAGGAATAAATAATTTTGAGAGATACATTATTGCAAAAACTTTCTTAAATTTAATAAATCAAACTCAACAAGATAATATATGACTAAAAAAATTATAGTAGTAATTAATGTAGTAAAAAAAAATTTTTTTGCTATTTTTGGATTTTTTGGTGCTCCAGGATCCATGCCTTCAATTTTTTCCTTAAAAACTTCCTTATTTGATTGAATTCCTATAGGTAACACTGAAAAAAATATTATCCACCAAATCATTACATAAACGATTATAGAACCTGTTACACCCATTAGATTCTAGCAATATTGATATTAGTAAAGGGTTTTTTTCCTGTTTTCTCTCTAACGATTCTTCTGCAATTTTGTTTGAGAGTTTCAATAAGGTTTTGTTGTTGTTTTTTATTATTCATTGAAAAAGTTCTACAGATATTCATTATTTCGTCTTCCATATCAAATATAAAGTTATTATCTTCATATTTTTCAGGTATACCTTTATATGAAATTATAGGTTTCTTAATGTTACCATTATTAGATACAATAAGAGTGATTTCTAGATATCCATTCACAGATAAGTTTTTTCTATCTTTGATAGATTGAGAGTCTGTTTCAACATTTACGTTTCCATCAAGATAAACTTTACCTGATGGTGCTTTATCGATAATTTCTGGCTTATTACCAGGGAGGAGCTTAATTATATCTCCATTTTCAATTAATAAAGTTTTTGGTATCTGCATTTCTTTGGCAAAAGAAACATGTTCCGCCATATGACGATGCTCTCCATGAACAGGTATAACACATTGAGGTTTCACCCAATTATACATATCTTTTAAATCATCTCTGTTGGGATGCCCAGAAACATGAACAAAAGCATTTTCTTCACTTATCATTTCCATCTTATTTTTTACAATTAAATTTTGTAAATAGTATAATTTTTTTTCATTACCTGGAATAATTTTTGAGGAAAAAATTACAGCATCTCCTTTTTCTAAATGAACATCAGGGTGTGCACCATTAATTATCCTGTTCATTGCGCCCATAGGCTCACCCTGACTACCAGTGGCTAAATATAAGATCTTATTCTTTGGTACTTTTTTTGCATCCTTAGGCTCTAATGGTTCGATAAGGCCTTTTAAATAACCGCATTTTCTTGCTGCTTTATAAATTCTTTGCATAGATCTGCCAACTAAACAAATATTTCTCTCAGTTTTTTTTGCACAAAAGAAAATAGACTCCATTCTAGCTACATTTGAAGCAAACGAAGTAACAAGGATTCTATTAGTTTTTAATTGCATAATTCTTAACAAACTATCTCTTACATCAGACTCCGAGCCGGCTCTACCAGGGCTAAAAATATTTGTAGAGTCGCATATCATTGCTGACACACCAATATTGCCAATAGATTTTAGTTTTTGTTCGTCGATTTGACCTCCGATTAATGGATTAGGATCGATTTTCCAATCTCCAGTATGTAAAACTGTTCCTAAAGGGGTTTTTATGCTCAAGCCATTAGGCTCTAAAATAGAATGTGTTAAAGTAACAAAATCTATTTCAAAACTACCGAGCTTAATTTTATTATTTAAAGGCACTTCTTCTAAATACTTAGAAATATCAATTTTTTTTTCTTTAAATTTTTCATGAATTAAGGCTGCGGTAAATGGTGTAGCATAAATTTTACATTTAAGACTTGGCCAAATATGTGCAACTGCACCTATGTGATCCTCATGAGCATGAGTTAGAACTATTCCAAGCAGATCATCTTTCTTATCTATAATAAAACCTGCATCTGGCATAATAAGATCGACTCCTGGCACAGAATCGTCAGCAAAAGAAACTCCCATATCTACTATAATCCATTTTTTTTCATCTTCTTTACCATAGGCGTATAAATTCATATTTCCACCTATCTCACCAGATCCACCTAGAGGACAAAAGATTAATTCTTCTTTAATCATATTAATTTCCTGTAAACTTTTGAAACTCCTTTAATTGTAATATTTTGATCAACAATAGTCTTTCGATTTATAATTTTTTTAAATAAGTTTGCATATCCCCCTGTGAGTATTATTCTATATTTCATTTTCCAATTTTTTGTTATTTTTTTAATTATATTGTTAATTAATCCCTCATAACCCCAAATAAAACCGGCATTAAGAGCGTCTTTGGTATTTTTTCCATAACTCTTTTGCTGATTTTTCAAAACGAAAATTGGGAGTAAGGCTGTAGACTGACTTAAATTTTTAATAGATAATTTTATACCCGGAGCTATAACACCACCTTCATATGTTTCATTTTTCACAATATCAAAAGTCGTTGCGGTTCCAAAATCTATTATTAAACAATTTTTAAATTCTTTACCCTTTATAGAATTTACAATTCTATCCGAACCTAGTTGCTTAAAATTTTTTATATTTATTTTGATCATTTTCTTTAAATTCAAATTTTTTATTTCTAATACTCGAAAATTTGTTTTTTTAAGGTTTTTTTTGATTTCTTTTAATGCCAAAGGAACGACACATGAAAATAATATTTCATTTTTTAAATTTTTTTTACTTAATTTATTAAAAATCTTTTTAACAAAACCCTTTAAAAAAATTTTTTTAGTATCAAATATAATTGAGTTTAAAATTTTTGATTTATTTAAAAGACATACTCTTGTAGAAGTATTTCCTATATCACCTACTATGTAATTCATTTTAATTATTTGTATTTTCTTTTCATGTATGAAAATGATAAATTATTTTTTTCTGTTAAAAATCGTTCATAAGCAATTATTATATTTTTCAAAATTTTTTGATTGTTAATTTTCATATTTAATATATTTTTTAAACTAGTCGAATAAAAGCTTTTGTTTTGTGGGGCTGTGTTAGTGTTTAACCCTATACCTACTATCAAATAATCAAAATCATTGAATCTTATTACCTCTTGTAAAATTCCACAAAATTTTCTTTGGTTTACAAGTAAATCATTTGGCCATTTTATCTTTATTTTTTTTGGAATTGTTTTTGAAAGCACTTTTCTTAACAAAAATGCATTCAAAATTGCAAATTGTTTAAAATTGATCTTTTTTTGATCAAATTTAAAAAATAAGGATATGAAAAGATTTCCTTTTTCAGAAACCCATTTTTTTCCTACTGTGCCTCTTCCATTAGTTTGTTTTTCAGCCGTAACCAGAGTTGGATTTGTAATATTTTTTTTAATTAGTTTCAGGGCAGTATCGTTTGTGCTTTTTACTTTTTTATATTTTATTACGTTAATCCTCATTAACTAGCGAATAATGTGTTCACTAAATTATTCAAAATTGAAGGATACAAAAAAAATGTAATTAGAATTGTACAACTAGCAATTATAGAAAATTGAGCAGTTCTGTTTTTTGTTGGTTCAAATGTGATAATGCTATCATCGAAATAAATAGTCTTAATAATTTTGAGATAATAAAATGCTGACATAACTGTAGTAATTAAACCTATAATTGCTAAAGCATACATTTCTTTTTCCACTACAGCGACAAAAACATAAAATTTTGCAAAAAATCCTCCTAAAGGTGGAACTCCAGCCAGTGAAAACAAGATTATCAATAATGAAATAGCTATGAGAGGATGTTTTTTTGATATTCCAGACAAATCAGAAATATTTTCTTTATATTGTCCATCCTTCTTTAATAAGTATAGACAAGAGAAAGCCCCGATATTCATAATTACGTAAATTGAAATATAAACTATTGCGCTTTGGTAACCTGATATAACCCCAGTAGCAACTCCGGCAAGCGCGTAACCAATATGACCAATTGAACTATAAGCCAAAAGTCTTTTGAAATTTTTTTGGGTCATTGCTGCTACTGCTCCTAATATCATCGATGCAACAGATATAAAAATTATAATCGTTTGCCACTCTAATAAAATATTTGAAAAGGGAACAAACATAAATTTTATTAATAAAGCTAATCCAGCGACTTTTGGAACAACGGCAAAGTAACTTGTGATTGATGTTGGTGCTCCTTCATAAACATCCGGTGTCCACATATGAAATGGAACTGCAGAAACTTTGAATGCAAGACCTACTAATATAAATACCATTGCAAAAACTGCACCTACATTTTCTTTATTAAGTTGATCAGCAATTAATTCAAAATTTGTTGAGCCTGTAAATCCATAAAGTAATGAACATCCATATAGTAATAAACCTGAAGAAAGCGCACTCAATACAAAGTACTTTACGCCAGATTCTGTTGATCTTAAATTATCTCTATCAATAGAAGCGAGAATATAAAGTGATAAAGATTGTAACTCTAATCCTAAATAGAAAAGTATTAAATCATTAGAACTAACCATAAAAAACATTCCAAGAATAGATAAAAGAATAATTATGGGATACTCGAATTTATCTAATTTATTATCAATAATAAAATTTTTAGATGAGTTGAGAACAAATAACGTAGATATAAGAATTAAGATTTTAAAATAATTTGAAAAAGGATCTCTAATAAAACTATCTAAAAATATTCTTTCCTCATTATTAGGGTTTGTTAAAATAATTGAAATAGTAACAATAATAATCAAAGATGTGAGATTGAATATAAGATTGAAGCTCTTTTTAATGAAAACACCAACCATTAGAATAGAAAAAATTGACAAAGATAAAAAGATCTCAGGAAACATTATATATAAATTGTTTATCATGATTAATTTGTAATTAATGCTGTTTCGTAATTATTAATTAAACTATTTACTGAAACATTAAAAGTTTCCATTAATGGAAGAGGGTAAAAACCAAAAAATAAGATAAAAAAAGCCAAAGTAACTAACATAACAACTTCAGATTTATTAATATCATTAATTTTTTTGATTTCTGAATTATTTGTAACACCAAAAATAACTCTTTTGGTAAGCCAAAGCATATAAGCTGCACCTAATACGACACCAAAAGTTGCCAACATTGCTGCTAAAAAACTTTTTTGAAATGCACCTGCTAAGACGAGAAACTCTCCTAAAAACCCAGAAGTACCAGGCAATCCTAAAGCAGCTAAAGCAAATATTAAAAATAAAAAAGAGTATTTTGGAATATAATTTACTAATCCTCCATAAGTGCTTATCATTCTCGAATGTAAACGATCATAGACTACCCCGACACACAAGAATAATGCTGCTGATATCAAACCATGACTGATCATTTGATAAATGCTTCCCTCTATACCTTGCTTTGTTAACGTAAAAATTCCTAAAGTGACGTAACCCATGTGAGCTACAGAGGAATAAGCAATTAACTTTTTCATATCATCTTGCATTAATGCTACTAGAGACGTGTAAATTATAGCTATTATGCTTAAAGTATAAATAAGAGGAGTAAAATATTCTGATGCTATAGGAAACATTGGTATTGAAAATCTCAAAAAACCGTAGCCAGCCATTTTCAATAGTATAGCTGCAAGAATAACGGAACCTGCCGTTGGCGCCTCTACATGCGCATCAGGTAGCCAGGTATGCACTGGCCACATAGGCATTTTAACCGCAAAAGAGCTTAAAAAAGCTAGCCACAGTATATTCTGATATTCTTTTGGTATTTGAATTTCATATATCTGAGTAATATCGGTAGTACCTGTTAACCAATATATTACTATTATAGCCACAAGCATTAAAACCGAGCCAAGTAAAGTAAAAAGAAAAAATTTAAAGGCAGAATAGACTCTTCTTGGACCACCCCAAACTCCTATAATTAAAAACATTGGTATTAATCCCGCCTCAAAAAATAAATAAAAAATTACAAGATCAAGTGAGCAAAAAACACCAATCATGAATGTTTCTAAAATTAAAATAGCTATTAAAAATTCTTTGACTCTTACTTTAACGCTATTAATACAAGAAATAATACAAATCGGAGTGATAAAAGTTGTTAAAACTATAAAGAGTATTGATATACCATCAACACCTAATTTAAATTTTATATAATTATTTATCCAAGATTTTTCTTCCACAAACTGAAATTCAGAGTTATTTATATCTAAAGAATACCACAAAAATAATGAGAGAAAAAAAGTTGCAACACTACTAAATAAAGAAATAGAGATTGAACTTACATTTGTAGTTTTATCTTTAGATAATAAGATGAAGAAAGAACTTACTAAAGGTAAAAAAATTAAAGTCGATAATATTGGAAAGTTCATTTTATTTTAAGATCAAATAAGTTAGCAAAATCGATAAACCTAGTAGCATTACAAAGGCGTAATCATAAATAAATCCTGTTTGAAAGCGTGCAGTTTTATTAGAAATTATTTTAACTAATTTTGAAACACCATCAGGTCCAAACCTATCTATTATCCCCACATCTCCTTTTTTCCAAAAAAATGAGCCTATTTTCTTTGCTGGATTTACGAAAACTTTTTCATAAAATTCATCTAAGTACCACTTATTTAATAAAAAATTGTATAAAGGTATATTTGTGTTTTTAAAATCCTCCAGAATTTTAGGTTTTAAAATATATAAATAAAAAGAGATAGGTATTGATATTAAAACTAAGATCGGAGTAATTAATAAAAACCATAATGGTAAAGATTCATGTTTTATTTCATTTAAAAAAAATATTGATTCTTGCCAAAACTCATTACTGTGATGACCGATAAAGGTGGTTTTAAAAAGATAGCCAGAAAAGATAGCTCCAATCCCTAAAAATACTAAAGGGATTAACATTATTAAAGGTGACTCGTGAGTTTCGTCTATAGGAATTTTTTTATTATTATAAGGTCCATGAAATGCTTTGAAAAATAACCTCCATGAATAAATTGAAGTTAAGAAAGCTGTAAAGATACCAATTGTAGCCGCGTAATTCCCTAAAGTAGAATTTTTAAGATATGCAAATTCAATAATTGCATCTTTTGAGTAAAATCCTGACAAAAAAGGAAACCCTGTTAATGCCAAGGTTCCTAGTAACATAAAAGTGTAAGTATATGGAAGTTTTTTTCTTACACCGCCCATGTTTCTAATATCCTGCTCATCTTTAAATGCGTGTATTACTGAACCAGCACCTAAAAACAATAATGCTTTAAAAAAAGCGTGTGTAAATAGATGGAACATCGCAACATGGTAAGCTCCAACTCCTGCTGCAAAAAACATGTATCCTAATTGACTGCAGGTTGAGTAAGCAACTATTTTTTTAATATCATTCTGTACAAGAGCAACTGATGCAGCAAATATCGCAGTTATCATTCCTATAACTGTAACCAGATTCAAAGCATATTGAGAATATTCGAATATCGGCGAACATCTAACTACAAGAAAAACACCAGCGGTTACCATTGTCGCTGCGTGAATTAAGGCTGAAACCGGTGTCGGTCCCTCCATAGCATCTGGTAGCCAAGTATGAAGTAAAAATTGAGCAGATTTTCCCATCGCTCCAATAAAAAGGAAAACACATATTAATGTTATTAGGTTTGCCTCAAAGCCAAAAAAAATTATTTTTTTTTCAGCAAACTGACTTGTGGCTTGAAAGGTTTCTTCAAAATTAATAGTACCAAAAAAGAAAAAGATTAAAAATATTGCAATCGCTAAACCAAAATCTCCTATTCTGTTAACTATAAATGCTTTAATAGCCGCATTATTTGCAGTCTCTTTTTTGTACCAAAAACCAATTAATAGATAAGAACATAATCCAACACCCTCCCATCCAAAAAAAAGTTGTAAGAAGTTATCTGATACAACTAAAGCTAACATTGAAAAAGTAAATAATGATAAATAAGACATAAATCTTGGTTTGTGGGGATCATGACTCATATATCCAATAGAATAAATATGAACTAATGCTGATACAAAAGTAACAACTACTAGCATTATCGAACTTAGTGGATCAATTTTAATTGACCAGTTTGCTGTGAACCCACCGGAACTTATCCATTCAAAAATTTTATAATTTCCATAAATATCGTTCTGAATTCCATTCCAAAAAACAAGAATAGAAAGCACCGCTGAGATACTGACGAATAAACTTGTAGAGATTTCAGCAAAATATTTTGTAGTGGACCTACCCAAATACCCTAT
>MDTB01188209.1_pt1 | contig 26041 bp, 11 predicted proteins | sample 811161 | NCBI WGS metagenome assembly MDTB01 (sample SAMN05326650, study PRJNA326480) | marine metagenome | isolation source: seawater | place: Mediterranean Sea | collected 2009 | reverse complement strand
GATTATTAAAAAGAGTCCAAAGGACAAAAGCACCAGTAATCCAGGACTTTCCAACACCACGGAAGGCTTGTATCTGTAAACGCTTAGGGCCGTGTTGTATGTAGTCTGCAATTGCATATTGTGCTCTTGTGGGTTGGGGTAGATTTAATTCGTGCCACAATGCCTGCAGGAAGATCTTAAAGTCGCCCTGCAAGGCGGTTAAAACATCGTTCATATAGATATGTACCCCCGCATGGTTAGAGGGGGCTTGTAGGGTCTTCTAGGGGCCTCTCAGAAGCCTTGCATCAGTGCTGAGGTTGGCCTTGGTATGCTCCGATGTGCCTCAGCAGCAGTTTCGGGGTCTTCAATGATGTCAGTACCAAAAAGAGTTGCTTCTCCAACCAGACCAATTGGTTCAGTTACCGGGGCAGTTGCTGGGATTGTAGTTGCTACACCATTCACTATTGAAGTTACTAAGGAAATACCAGCCTGAGCTTTATTCAGCAGTGTTGGGTCTTCTTTGGCTTCATTGATTCGTGTTGTAGTGTCTATTACATCCATTGCGGTGCCTAAGCCACCCATAGCAGGGGTAACCATGCGTCTAGCACTACGCATGAGAGGACTTACACGGCTAACTGCTCTTGTACGAAGCACTCCACTTGCATCACTGTATGTTTCAAGTGCAGCCCCCGATCCATACTTTTCATCCGAGTAATTCTGCCACTCTCTCTGTGTATAGTCAGCGTGTTTGGTATCACTACCGTTACCGTTCTGTTGGAGCGTAGAGGCGTCATCTACCGTAAGTGTTGAGGCACCACTCTGGGATGTTGCATCCGATGTAGACATAGAGGGGCTTGCTTCTCTAACTGCCTTACCAGAATCAACACCCTGTGCCTCTAATTGCTGAAGTCTAGATTGAGTTAATTCAAACTGTTCTGGGCTAATAGTCCCATCCCTTGCAGCTGTTGGGAGATAACGTGCTGCACCAGCATTTGTCACTGATCCACTCCTTGGCCCCAAACCGTCTTCAGCTAACTTCCACTCATAAAAACCTTCTGGCTGATTTGTTGGGTAGCCCATATCTTCTATGACACCCCGTGGATGGCGATCTGCCTCTCCTAGTGCCCTATTGTCACGGGCTGGCTGAGGCGGCACATTAAAATCTGGACCTGCCTGCTTTGCTGAAACTGGGTGACCACGGTCCCATGCTCTGCCGGTTCTACGTTCAAGGTCCTTAGCAGCTCTCCTGGCTTCAACATTAAAACTACGTTTGTAATGCTCTTTATAGCGTTTATATGTTTCCTCACCATATCTCTCAACGATATAACTTTTAAGCAGAGACGGAATCATCTGCCGCAAAGTACGATCGTTAAAGATATTCATGTCTGTTTTAATACCCATAGCAGCTCTTGCAGCTCTGGAATTAAGTCCCTTTGCTAGTTGTTTGGAATAGTCTCCTTTCAAATGCTCCCAGTTTCTGTACTTTTTAGGTACTTCACCTGCGTCTTGCATCCCCTCAAGGATCAACTGTCTATTGGAAGGAGTATCAAACGTAACTGTTGATCTACGTAGTTTTAGTTCTTGTCGCCTCTGTATTCCGTTTTTTCTGGGCATAAAAAAAGCGGCCCCAAGAGGGACCGCGGTATACTTAAGTGGACAGGTTGTCCGTTATGAGATGTGCGAAAGGATCAGCTCCTCTCTATGTGGTATCTGACCAAAGCGGCGTCTCATCCACTCCAACCAGTTTTCACTTCCTTTACTCTGATTACAACACCGACAAGCGGGTACAAGATTCTGTGAAGTTGTTTCTCCGCCTTTACATTTAGGTTTAACATGATCTAAAGTCAATTGGTCTAATGTATATACTCCTCCGCAATAAACACATGTACAGTCGAAGTGTTCCTTGATGGCTTTACGCCAGGTCTTCTTTGCTGCTGCTTGAGTCATAGCTAAGAGGTTATAGATGTAGTGGTCAGGGCTTGGAAGTAGTGTCATGCAGTTCTGTATCGTGGTCGTGATCCATGTCCGTTATTGCTTCGGTTGATTTTTACGGATTGTTTTCGTAAGTTTCCCTTCGAGTCATGGGACATATCTGGGCCACCCTTGCCGTAAACACCAGCCTTGCGTCGAGCCTTATTCAGTCTCGATCTATAAGCAATCTTGGCTTTGGATTTGTTGTAACTGCGTTGATAGGCATTCTTTTTTGCCCGTGCTTGTGCATTACCTCGGTAATATTTAGATGATTTACCGGGATTGGATACTCGCGCTCTTGCCATAAAGCCTATGTTGTACTAGTTCTGGATCTACCGTTGGAAGTATTTTTGCAAGACCATCAAGGGGACTGCCGTCAATGGCTACCCCGCTGATGTCATTTCTATATAACCAATCACAAGCTGCCTTCAGGTCCGCGGTAGATGCCTCACCGGACTTAATGCGTTCTAGGAACTCTGCAGTTACTAGGTTATGTAATTCGTTGAATTGGTTTTCAGTAGCTTTTTTGTGATCCATTTGCTATTCGGTCTAGTTTGTCTTCAATACGGATCATGTGACCCTCCATCTTCCTCATTACTTCGGAAAGCTCATTCTTGGTGATATAACGCTCTGCAACTCGCAAAGCTATGTCATCCACACGTTTGTCTAAATCAAGCAGACGTTGACTCTGCCGAGTGAGAACCGCCCCAATGCCGGTTGAGACGGCAATGGAGACGGCTACGATGGCTTCTAGCATGGCTATTTAGGGAACAGTCCATCCTCGATGAACTTCACAGCTTGGTCATCCACTTTGTTATCAGTAGACTGAGCAAGCTTGTGCAACATATCTACGATCAAGCGTTTAACTTGATCGGACTTCAAGAATGCAAAGAGTAGTGGTCTAATAAGTGTAATCATGTGATTGTGATAAAAAGGGTTATGCGGGTGATAGTCTGATGTTGTATACTCTTGTGGGTCCGTGTCCATAGTCTGAATCATCTCCAAGATATAAAGTCCAATCCTTATTCAATGTGGGGAAGTTTGCGTTACCGCCAAATGCAACGTAGTCATCGTGTACTTTTGTAGATGCTACATCCCAATCATTCAATGCTTCTGTTATCTGCATCCTCGTCGTCTGCGCAACCGGATCAATAATCCAAGTGAATGTGTAACCTGTTGTGCCGCCAAAGGCATAAGCGTTACTCAATGTGAACTGATTTTTACTTGGACCATATTGTTGTGTACCGTAGTGAAGAGTGTTGCAATTATTATGCCAATACAAGAGCCAATCACCATTATTTGATGGACTATTCGTCCAGGTAGAACCACTTCCCCAAGACCATGTGGGGTGATTACTAGGTATGGTAGAAGTTGGTGAGGTATCGAAACTTCTATCTCTATTTACTAGTACCATCCCTAAGTCATTACACATGGCGGTCTTCAGCCATGATATTTGAACCATAAACTTACCAGTCAAGTAGTTCGTCCAAACAAATGGGTAGCCTGTGGATGAGCCTCCGGATTTGTAAAAGGTTGGTTCGTTAGTGTTACCCATATCACCATCCATACCGGTGTAACCGACATAAAATGCATCTTGCCTGGAGGAGAATTCCCTATGGACAATTGCGTCATACTGGGTTGCTGGGTTTACACCTTGGCTGAAGTTATAAATTATCGGAGCTGTTACTGCTTGACCCGGACCGCCACCTCCTTCTAGATCACCATTTACTCCATACGTAGCAGCAGGGGGACTAGGATCAGAAGTATCACCAATCTGTAGATCAAACTTTGAATTAGACTTATCGTTCTCGTAATCCGAACTGATCTTGGTTCCGATTCTCGCAGTCACGGTATCGCTAACATCATCGTTAGATACTCCACTTATGATTAATTCAGTAATTCCAGGCGCTGACCAAGAACCAAATTCTGAGATGCTAAACCTATCTGAGTAGTCACCAGTACTAGTAATTGCGTCTGTGCCAGTATAGGCGACTGGGATATAATCAGTCCAAGCTAATGCACTTTTAGTCTCACCTTCATCAATATCTAAGGGGGTATCGAGCCATATAAAATCGAGGTTATAATTATCAGACATGGACAAATATTGTAAATCAATGTTCCTGATCAAATGCTCAGTCATTACATCGTCCACTTCCCATGACGCATGCAAACTTATAGTTTCTGTAGGACCGATCCACTGAGCAGTTGATATTTGCCAAGGACCATATACTTGTATATCACTAGTTGCTGCGTTCCTTTGTTCTGTCCACCAACCTCCACTAACCTTTGTTATGTTCCTTGGTGTAACAAAATAAGTGTTGCTGGACGATACTTTCACAGGCCAGTTTTCCTCGTTAACTCTAGCTGTAACGCCATACCCGAGTGAGCCGAAACCATCAGAATAGTTAACGAATTCGTATGCATCGGTATAGTCCAGGTCATGGATATACTTAAACAAATACTGGACTCTTCTATGTGCCAAGTATTCTTCAGTTGGCTCAGTATCTCCTACCCAAACAAAGTATGCTTGTGGGCAATATAACCTCAATCCATAGTGGACCGCGAAAAGCAAAGGTGGTAAAGCCCCGTCCGTTCGTGGGACGAAGGTTACGTAGGGGTCACCTAATGAAGAAGGAGGGGGACCGCTAGGTCCACCAATATCAGTCACCCGCCACCAACAGCGGTACTCATCCCCATCAGGGTCGTCGGGACTACCAGACCATCTATCTTGAGCTGCTGAGCCACCAGTAACGGGATGCCACCAAGTATTTTTTATGAAATCCCATGTATCGAAATCAGTGTATTGACCTGATCCAATTTCTAATCCTGTGTAAGTCCATACTGTTACAGGATTTGAGAAGAACTGGTTGTTTAGACCCGACCCATTACCACGCACAAGCTCTACCTTATACTGTCTCGACTCACTACTGTTGTTAGTGATGCGTATGACTGGTACTTCATTGGAATAAAAGGTATTGGTCCCATAAAAAGGGTGTGAATAACTTATTTCAGGAGCATCACTTCCATACGGATGTGGTATGTAACCTCCGTTTGTCGGGATTTCTACAGTAGGATTTACAATAACCAGCGTCGCCTCTTCTGCGGTTGCTGTGTAATCAACACTAGCTTTTTGTACATCATTAGCGAAGATTTTAATATTCCCATCTCTGTCTGTTGTCTCATCCGTAGAATCTTCAGGCATTGAGAAGCTGAAAACTGTGCTTCCCCCAGGATTTACTAATACATTATTGGTTGAACCAGTCTGAACTCCTGTATTACCAGCAGTTAGCTGGTAACTGGCTGTAATCGGGAATGATTGGTAATTGTTAACCGTGAAACTGTATGTATCACCTTCCTCCCATCCGCTGGCTATTCCAGTCCCATCGTATGAAACAGTGACATTATTGTACTGCTGTAGAGTATATGTTTTGTTGTCATAAAGAGGTCTGTTGACAATCAAACCTTGATTCTCATACCCAGGTTCAATTTTGTACTCATACGTATCATATACGGGTGAGAGTATTTCCCAAAAAGTATCATTCGGCCAGATAGAGCCATCTGATGCACCTATCCAGTTATCATCTCGGTCCTGATTTGCTGGATTAGCAACACTCCAAAACTGCCAATATGTCTGACCGCCAGAGACATTATCCTCTGTAGAACCATTCGGAGCATAACCGTCTGTGACGTTTCGATTTACGTATACAGTATTAGTAGAATTGCCGCTATCACTAGAAGCATACTGAATAATCTTAAATTCAGTCTTTTCAGTAGTTGAGTTATCAGTTTTGTAGTTGACACCAAATTGCAAGTCAAAAGCTGATTTTACGTTTGCGTGAAACAACATGTCCGAGTCAGTTGGTTCAAAAAAACCGATGTCGTTTTCTGAGTATTCAGCCTCTGTGATTACAGGAACATCCGCAAACTCTAACCAAACTGGCTCTAGTGCAGACTGTTGTAAAGTCTTATCTTCAACAAATGCGAACCTGATTTGGTTATTTTTAGAGATCGTATTGTCGATGGAGAATTTGAACTGCAGATTTACTTTGAAAAATGCTGCTGTGAGATTTGGGATTCCTGGGTCACCGATTGAGTAGTCAGTATTAACACCATCTTCTACATAGAAAATAGTGAAACCCTTTGCCCAATCATAACCAATACCAGAGAAACCAGATCCTGCCCAGCCTTCCCCTGTACCGGGGTTACCCTGTGATGGGAAGCTAAGCGATACGCCAGATGGGGAATTTGTATCATCCCAATTGAGCCATGTAGCGTCACTGCTTGTCGGACTTCGCCACTGCACTAAACCTTGAATCCCATAGGTATTATCGCTGTGAGATTGATACCAGTACGTAGTTGGAGAACCAGTCAAATGATTGATATTTGAGCTAAATCCACTAGTTGTATCCGCAGGGTTTTTATCAATATGGAATACCCAATCTACCTCCTTAAAGCTATCAGATTCGGGAGCAAACTTATATGTATCAAACCCTGTTTCAGTAGTCTGTTCTAGCGTACTTACACCATAACTATAAAACTCAAGATCAACTCCAAGTTGACCTGCATTAACTTCAGAGCTCAAGAAATCCTGGAATGATGCAATAGCGTCGTTGTTTGTACGCTCATAAAATTGAAGTACATACCTATTGGCATACTCTTTGTCAGCCGCAGGTAGGGCCTTGTAACGCTCTTTCCATTTGCTTGCTGTGGGCCACCCTTCAGCGTTCTCTCTAAGACGTACTGCTGTAGTCGTGGATTGGGTCTGAGCTCTAGAAATATAACCACCATGGACTACATCACCAGGCCCAGTCGGTAGAAGCTCTCTGACAACATATACATTGTCAAGTGATTGCCCCGTAGGCCAAGCACCGGAAAATACAACTCTTGGAGCGTAGGAAAACCTCTCACTCTCCAGTCGTTCCTCAAAACAGTACTGCCTCCCTGTTCCGGAGTCATACATGCTGTTTGAAGTACTCCAGTCACAGCTTGGTGACTTAAACGTATCCCTGATTGTGAATTCCTGAGAGACATCACCCCATGAGAAAGTTTTTACCTCATCATCTTCAGAATCCCCTTCATCTGCTCCTATGTTTCCAGTAACTGTGAAGGTCCACGTAGAGGTAAGTTCAGTCATATCTAGACTGTCTGACTCAGACCATGAATACACATCTGTGTTGGTAATAGTTAAGTCAGTCCCGATATCTCCATCGCCAACCTCTGGAGTCCACACTGCATTAGTGTCAGGTATTACGCCCTTGTGAGTAACAGTAATTGTACCTGTAGATCCTTCATCAATTTCAAACGGAGCTTCTGTATCAGCAGCCCCACCATCTACCGACAAACTAAATGCACTCTCAACAGTAAGTTGATTGGCCGGTATCTCTATGTATGATGCAAATGTTGGAGTCCCATCTTGTGTTTCGTCTTGCGGAAATGTTCCGATATAAACGTTATTTGAGTAAAGCTCGCATCCAATTTGTGGGGCAAATGTGACTGCTGGGTGAAGCTCATCCCTTACCTTGATACGCCACTCCAGGTTATGATCATCACTCAAATCCATCTGAGAAGGGTCATCTGGATGAGCTTTAGGGTTGTCAGACTTAAGACCAATTAATGGGTAATGCTCTAGCACTGCATCTACCCACCATTTTTGCTTCTCTATAGTGCTGTTATCTGGAGCATTAAGGATCTTCCACCTCATTTCAATGTTGTTATTATTGACACTGTTATAACCCAGATACTGATCATTAAATTTTGGGGAGATCTTAAACGTAAAGCCTTTGGTAATTGCAGCAACACCGTCACTTGCCTGAACAGGTGAGACATCAAAATTCCACGGATATGGGTGTAGGCATATCAAAGGCACCATATCAAAGCTTGATGTTACCAATGGCTGATGCCCTAAACTTGGGTGATTCCAAGAATCACGGACACCTGTCATACCATCCAGTTTCGTGAATATAGAACAGCTAATTGAAAAATGTGGCCCATACTCATAGGTGCTCTCATCTAGATAGTCTCTAGATGCGCCCCCATGCCATGGGTCATGTTTAATCTTGACTTCGATAAACTTAGTATCACCCTCTTGCTGGACAACAGCGGTGCCTGAGTAAAAAGTATGTGGAGCAGCATCAAACGATGCCATGGTAACGATCCATGGCATGCGATAATTGTTGATACTTGGCTCCCAATCTCCGGTCTGGAATTGATAATGGTCTCCGTTATGTGGATCAATAGCAGGTTGTGTTATTGCATCAGAGGTGTGTATTTCCAATAAACTACCACCTGGAGTATATCTACCATGCCCTGTGACGACAAAATAGACCTCACCACCCGGCTCTATTTGTCCAGTATAATTGAACCTCCACAGACCTTCATAGCCAGCCCTGAGTAATTGATAGGTGTAGCTATAGGCTGTGGGTTCAAGCACCGACCCTTCGATAAAGTTCGGGTAAGCATCATTTGGTCCGTTCCATACGGCCTGAATTGCTGATACATTTGTATCAGTTATTTCCGCTCCACTGCTTGTCCACTTATCTAGTTCGTGGAAACTGACAACGGGGGAGCCGTCACCAGCAACCCCCATATATTGTTTATTGAGTTTTGTCATACATTATCCTGAAATTGCGGTAACTCCTTGTCCAGTACATATCCAATGGCGTGCATTAATATCCCATGTTCCCCACACCCCTAGAGAATGGAGGTATGTGATGTGAGCTAAGCCCTTAGGAGACAGCCATACATGTCCACCGTCATGTCCGTTATCACCTGCTAGATGAATACCAACATTTGCACCATCCTGTGGTCTGACCTTGACAGCAGTCGACGTTTTATTAAATAGAACGAATGTCGCACCTTTGTCAGCCTCGGTAAGTACCGGTAGAACTACCTCACCATCGTAGTCAATTGTAGTAAGTTTCCCAGACTCCGTTACGCTTATAACGTAGTTCCCGGCACCACTCTGATTGCTAATCTGAATTGTATTCTTATTAGAAATAGTTACAAAACCGTTATCAGCCATCGGCTGGACAATAACGTCGCCACCAGAAATAAAACGATTGGAGTCGAAATCCGAGACAACTTGGTGAGGAGATGTATATACAGTAAGCTCTCTAACTTGTGTCAGATTTTGACCATTCTTGAGTCCAAGGTACAGTGGACCAGAAGTTGGACATGTCCACTCGATTCGGTAGTCGTTACCGGCAAGGTCCACTGTACTGCTGATTACAGTATTATCTCCTGTCCAGACAGCGATTTCGTCTGAGAGAGTCTCTGTATAATTAATTGTATATGTTTGGCCACTGACTTGGACATTTATACGATACGGTAATACATCATCTAGCCCAGATACACCAGTACCAATATTACCTATATCAATCTGAGCACCATAACTATCTGTTGTGCCCATCGGCCCTTCAATGTTACCAACCAGGGTCCACTCTGATTCTCCTTTCAGCCAGACATCACCTTTGAGTGCAACTTTTGTCGCACCCTGTCCATAATCGAACCCTTGCCAGACATCACCAGTGTACAAAACCTTGTCGCCAACGTTCCATGTATCTGGATTTTCTGGAATGTAACCGGTTACACCTGCATTGATTCTACCGGGTTGTGCAATGATAGATGCGCCACGTACTGTCGATTCATTGATCGGAGTAGTAGTTGTACCTGTAAATGGATCTGTCAGCTGAATAGTTAGCTTGCCATCAGTAATACTGGCACTAGAGATACTTGTACCTTGTGGCCCACGAAGGGTCCCCATATCAACCCACTCAGTACCACTGTAGTAGTACATATTGTCGTCAGTTGTGTTCCTATAGAACCAACCAGTAATTGGATTGGCAGGAGCTTCCGATAATGCACCTTTGTTTTCAAACGGTACACGTAGGTCTTCTGTTACTACATCTGTTCCGCCGTTTACCCCGTTACTTGTGAATGTAACCTTTCCGTCATTGGTGTTATAGCTACCACCAGTAAAGCCTGGAGCACGTAGATCATCTGTGGTTACGTCTTGTGTCCCCTGGAATCCATTGGCTGCGAAGGTTACCGTACCGTCGCTGGAGCTATATGAACCGGAGAGGTATCCAGGTCCACGAAGGTCACCAGTAGATACACTCTTTGCTGGATCCTGGTGAGTGATGTGCAGTTGCCCATCAGCACCCCAGTGCATTGATTCAATACTTTCACCAAATCCAGTTGGGTTTACCCACTCTGTCCCATCATGTTGATAGACTTTGTTGTTGTGGAAGTCGTAGTAGATTTGATCTTGAACACCACTTACTGCAGCTAGAGCTCCACTGCCGTACTGTGTCCGTTCAGGAGTATTTACAGACTGATTGCTGTAGATATACATATTTGCAGTGAACGAGTTAAACGGCTCGTTTGCAGTCGATGTAAAACTGAACGTTTTAGTAGCGTTATTTACAGTGACATTGCTGTAGATGTCCCCAAATATGGTCGTCTTAATTTCTGTACTATTAAGCCAATCTTTAGTGTCGTTCAGCCAAGTCGTCCAGTTCCCACCAATGATATCTGCCCTATGAGCGGCAGTCAGTTCACTGTATCCCGAACTAATACCATTAATTCTAATCCTCAACCCATTAGTGTAGTTTGAGTTTGGTTGCGAAAAACCAGCCACTACCTGGACATTCCATTTATCCTTTAGTGCCGTCTGTCCATTGGGATGACCATTCCCACTCTTAACTTTTACCGGCAGAGTAAACTTAAGGTTGTACTCAGTAGAATCAGCAGAGTTAACACCAGCTGTCCAAGTACCATCATCTAGATAACCCCTTTCGACACTCGGTGCATCACCTTCTTCAACAGTTGTATTGATTTCAATCTGCGGAGCAGGGAATACAGGCACATCCATATACATCTTAAATTTAGATGTAGGATCGTCTGCGTCGTCTCCTGTAATGTTTGAGTCTACATCTGACTTTGATTGTTGGTCAAGGTAGACAGCAAACTGCCCTTCGCTAGGATCACTCAGTGAGCCAACAACCCTAATACCGTCTACATAAGTATTTTCGTTGTATGTTTCAGTACCGCTTCCTACTTCAATCAGCGGTAGCGGCAGGTCAACGTTGATTACATAGTCGGAACTGAGGTCACCACCTGCATCATTGAACGTGACGCTTGCATCGCTATTGACGTTATCAGTTACGTTTACACTACCTGTAGCAAATGTCGGTGGGCCAGCTTTTTCAATGTTTAACTGCATTGTATGCAGCCTACTACTTCCATCGTATTGGAAGGTAGCAGACTCAGTTTCACCCTCTGTTCCCTCAGCAAACGAGGTAACAGTATGTCCATCGACTGAGATCCGAGGTGCTTCCAGTACGAGGTTCAATTTATAACCGTCACCAGTTAGTAGGTCGTCAGTAAATGTGGCAGAACCACCTTGACCAGCGGCAGCTGTTGTAACAGAACCCATAGATAGATATGGGGCTGGTCCGATTAGATACTCGGGATTCGTGACATCAAAGAACTGACCAGTCTCTTCAGCAGTACCGACACTAAAAAGACGGTACCTACCGACGAGTTGATATACATCTGCGAAGCCAACTTGGTTACTTGAATTGGATACGTTCCAATTCTCGATGATTTCTAGATAATTACTCGGTAGTGTGCCAGCACCATCCATGCCGTCGATTGCACCGAGATTGTGGTTAAAGCCACCCGGTGACCCGGGTGCTGCTTTGTATGCAAAAGTTGAACTGCCAATATAATCACCAGTGTCACCCTTGTTACCCTTTAATGATACATTGCCTACAAGGCTTGAACCATTTGTGAATTTATAGGTTGGTACTCCTGAGTTATCAAATTCAATCTCATTAATAGTACCACCAGATTTACCAGTTGGAATTCCAGCATCGATCTCATATTCATTTGAATTTGGATCATTCGGATCTTTCTTGCGGACATTAAATGTTGGGGTTCCTACTGAATTATCACTATTGATAACTACCTCTGTTACTGTACCAGCAGAAAACGAAGGCATCAGGTTGTCTACAGTAATGTCTAGATCACTGCTATCTCCAATAAGAGTCAGCTCCCACTTAGATGTCTGGTCGTTATACGTCCACTCTGCACTAGACCAACCACTGGGGGCAACATCTACACTAGAAAATGAAATAAGAGTAACCTCAAGGTTTTTGTCGATCCCGAACGGCTCATTATCAAGGATATCTTTTGCAATGTAGATCTCATTGCCTTGAGTAGCTGGACTTGCACGGTAATCCCCTTGAGAATTCGTGAATGGTTTCAGTGTCTTACCGTTAATCTGCAGAATATTGAAGTTGGCGGTGGAAATCGACAGACTCTGATTCGCGAAATGGTCAGAGTTAAGCGTGTAGGTAACCACGTCCATTGTCGTGTCGGTAGCAGTGTCAAGATTATTTAACCTAATATCTTCGCTAGAACCCTGTGGATAAATTGTTGTCCGAAAAGTGTTTAACGGGTTTACCTGAGCAACAACTACTTCATTCCAAACTGCATGGTAGGCTGTATTGCCGGTAGCCACAAGCATCCACATCTTGTTCTGGTAGAATGCAAGGGTACCCAACTCAGGCACATCCCCAGCGTTAACCTCGTTTACCTTATATTCAGGCAGAGTAGTAACGGGGCCAAGGTATTTCTCTAGGGTTTCTTGGGCAGTAGTTCCCAGGTCCGTGAATGTTGTCGCATATGCTGCAAGGCTTTGCTTGTTAACAGCATCTCGATCGTTTATTGGATCATCAAGTCCAGTAACTCTGAATGGCCCTTGGCCTGGTACGATATTACCATTGGCGTCATAGGTAGCCATCGCAATGTTACCTTGCATGGTATCGCCAGTCCTAGACCAGCGATCACCAGTGTTCTCCTGCACCACGTGCAGTGTTTGTTTGAAATTGCTATTCAGATCCTGAGATCTAATTGGTGTTCCAGGTACAAATTCAGCGTATACATTATCTGTACTGGTACGGCGTTCTACGCGGTACGCCTTATCCACCACTGGATTTACGATCTGAATCTTTTGGCGGTTAATGAACCTCCAAGTAGTAGCATCTTGATTAGTTGCTGGTCTTGGAAGTGCATCTGCTTCTCCCAGTTCTGCTACATGGAGATCATCTTCATCAATCCACTCAAAAGGGATATCAATATAAAGCAAGCCATCCTCATAAGTAGGGCTGACTACGCTTAAATTAGTTGTGTCTGACATTGATTGTTAGCGGTTAATGTTCTCAGGAGGAAGGAGTCCAGCTTCGACTTGTGATAAGTTCTGTTGTAGCTGCTGGCCACGTAATTGAAGCTCTTCAGCATTCGGCATCTCCTGTTCCGCTCTTCCTTTGGCGGTACGAAGTGCACTATCAATACGATCAAATAGACGTTGGTATTTATCTAGAGGTGCCGTCTTAGATGTCAGTCCTTTGCGACGTGCATCTCGCATTGTCTTTACAAATTCCCGTGCATCTGCACTCTCCATGATTGGTTTTAGTAGCTTCTTGAAGTAGCCTTGTTCGCCCATAATCTCATATAGTTTTGAGCGTTCCCTTGCTGTGTATTCAATTCCGTTCTCATTCTTGATAAATGTGGGACGGCTGTCATACTCAATATTCATCAGGAATTTAGATTCTGCTGACATGTCATCATGAACAGTAATCGGGCTGACTGCATTGACTAATCTTGCCCACATTGAGGTATTACCGTTAATCACATCACCATCAATCCAGTGGTATTTGTTAGGAAGTCTGCCCTCTGGATCAATTCTATCTAGCCAGTTGTTCCTGTTACGTAAGTAGTCCCAGAATTCAACCTCTAGTTCACGCATTTGTGGTTCTAGGATACGACTAAAATCACCCCTAAGACCACTCAATGGTACCATTGCAGATGCACTTGTAGCGGCAAACTTAAGTGATGTAGCTGGATTACCATTCATCATGTCGAACATTGGCTCTAGTCCGGCTAGTGGTGACTTGTTGACAACGGTAGAACCAAGAACAAAACCAATCTTCTGGGCAAACTCTTCGTGCCATGATGTTGTTAGTTGGTCGAAGTTATCTCCGACGTTAGCTATCAATGCAATGACATCAGAAATCGGTCCCATGTTTGCATAGCTGTACCATTTACCATCCCATCCTTTATAAGTACGAGGTTTCCATTTGCCATCTAGACGAGTACGTTGTACTTCCTTGTCGTAGTGACCATCGCCACGTAGACGATCGTCCATTAGCATCATGAATCCGCCCATTACACCTATAGTTCCAAGAGCAACTTTGCCTCTCACTTCAGCTTGAAGTGTTGCGAATCGTTCATTGATTGTATTGTCAATAGGAATACCACGTCGGTTGAAGATTTCTACTATCTCCTCTTTTGCGTAGTCACGTCTTTGTCCAACCTCATGGAAGTCACCAGCAAGTCTCCCAGCTGGAGTCCTGTTCCATGCTGCTCCTAACATATTCATTGATGTCCGTGGGAACATCATGAATGGTTTGAAGGCGGGTACAGTGCGTAGAACAGAATTCAATGTATCAACGACCGGATGGTCGAGGTTCATTGTAACCTCACGAGTTGAGTAATCAGTCTGACCATCAAGGAAGTATCCCTTTGAGTCCTTCTTCCCTTCGTATAGTTCTTTAGATAGTTTCTTAAAGTTCTCTGAATTCAACCTGCCTTCACGGGCAAGAACGTCGTAAGCCTCTCCCCTGGCGATTGCTTGTGCCATTACTGCACGTACGAATCCATCAGTGGCACTCAGGCCGTTTACACCTAGTCGTAGTACTGGGTGTTGGTTTAGCTCTTCTAGGTTCTGCACAATACCAAGCATTGCTACGGCACCGTCATTCTCTGAACCGTATGATTTTGCAATCTCTTTCAGCGCTTCAATCTTGTTGGCTTCTCTGAGTTGATACTCTTCACGCATCACATAGGGGATTTGTGTTGGATCCTCTGATGCCTTTTTGAATACCATACTCATGTGGCCAAAGCCATTCATCAATGTATCCTTGAACCCGGAATACATATACCAAGCTTTTGCTAGTTCCTCACGACGCATACCGGCTGGCAAGCTTGTTGCACCGAGCATGTGTTCCAGTGGTTTCTGGATCATCAGGATATTGTTTCCTAATGCAGCTTTGCCAACAGTCCTAAGACCACTCAGAATCGAGTTGTAATAGACACTCCATGCACCATTAACTACAAGCGACGGCATGTTCGGGTCGCTATCTACCAGTGCTTTACGACCAACACCAAGGCTTGCCCGTACGAACTGGTTCATCTTGTAGATGCTGTCGATGTTTCCATCACTGAATTCCCAAGCAAGTGCAAGACCCTTTAGTAGTTCAGGTCTCTCATTCATCACAGCTTCAAGCTCTTGGCGGAACTTCTTAGTACGAGGGACAATGTTTGACATTGCATCCTCAGTCTGCTCCCTTGCAGCGTTAGCCATCTCTTCTACTTTCTTGGGGTCAGTCCTCTTGGCTACATGCCAAAGACGCCTCCAAGTATTTAAGTAGTTAAGACCAGTAGCTCGTAGATAAGAAGCTAACCCTTTCTCAACCGTAAGGTATTCAATACGATCTAAGATTTGCTCACGTACTGAATCAATAGCCTCAGTACCATCCATTAACCGAGCTGCTTGTGAAAGGTCAGATATCTCACCACCCATTGAGTGAGCGATATATGCCTGAGCCTTCAGTGCATCCATATTGATGTACTCGTCCAGGTACCCCTTGATCGCTTTCACTGCTCCGTTGTATGCCACATCATTGAGGTTCTCCATGCCACGCACGGTGTCCTTCATGTCGCTTACAAGCTCCTTCAGGCTGCCCACATCCATAGATGGATCCAGCATGATCTCAGACAGGAATGTACCTGCATCATCGATCTCTTTGAAGGTAGTCTTTACACCATCTCCATAGAAGTCATACTTACCTGAGTCTTGGATGACCTGCTTAATACCCTTGATTAGTGTACGTTTGGTTAGATTGTCAGCATTCAATGCGTTCTTAAGAGATGCAGGAGTGACGAAAGAAGCAAGTCTTCCCCACCATGTACCCTTATTCTTCTGGATATTTGCAGCATCAACTGTTGCAGCAAGAACACCATTCTTGTCTGGTCCCCTTACACCCTGCTCTAGGGGGTCAAAGAACTCATTACCATGCACACCCTTCAGTGGTTGGTCTAGTTTCTTATTCTCAATAGCGTTCTGAATACCGATTTCATCAAGTGCATCGATACGTCTTTGAGCTGATTCTTCTACCCACTCTCCAACATTATCCAGAACACGTTGAATCTCGCTTCCTCTTTCTGCTGATGCAAGGTCTTCACGTGCAATACCAACCAGTTCATCTTTGACTGATAGGTCCTTCATGAACTTATCACCTGTAGCATCACGCGGTACCCATTTGGTTTCCTGCCACATCCCACTAAGTGCCTTAGATAGGCGTATTGCACCACCAATGAGATCGGTAAATATACCAAGACCAGCACCCTCAGCTACAGTCTTGCGACGTTTAATATCTGCAGAGTCATTTGGTAGTGTTGCAATATAGTCAGGTGCAAGCCACTTCCATTTATCTGGCAGCATCTCTCTGATCTCACCCATCATATTCATGTCGGTCTGAGAGTCAGCGTTGATCCAATCCACTGAGGCTCCAGTACCAGCAGCTAATGATGTGCCGCCTATAGCTTTCACCAGTGGATCCCTGAGGATTGCAGGACCACGAGCAGCCATAGCTCCGCTACCACCCATACCAGCTCTTGTCAGCAGGTATGTTGGTAGTACATAGGAGCTGATCTTACGTACTGATTGAGCTAGTTCATCGTCAAAATCAGATACCCTGTCAAACTTAGATGAGAATGGACCCATCTCATTCATGGCATCTACAGCAAAATCAGCTAACCCCATGCCTACGGAAGCCATTCTTTCCGAGACACGACTAGCAGTCATACCCACATCAGTCCATAGATCTGGGTGAGCACCACCATGGATGAATCCTGAGTAATCTGATGTAGCTAGTTTTGTTTCTTCTGAAGGTGGTGTTACCTCCTTCTCTTCCTCCTCTTTAGTTTTTGGAGCTGCTACTTCTATAGGTTGGGGTTTGTCCTTGTTTAGCTCGGCTTCTACTTGTGCCTTCTGCTCACCAGTCAAGGCACCGTATTCGTTTTCTTTTTGTTCTAAACTCATTGGTTACCTTGCTTGTTAGCGTACATCACCCAATCTGGGTATGCATTTTCTAGTAGTGTTCCGTTTGCTTTTGCTTGATCAATAAAACCAGAACGCATCATTGTTGGATGGTTGCATGCACGCACTCCTCCACCAAATTTACATCCATGGCTCATCACCTTGGGAACATATTCTCTGTTTTCTGTGTTGTTCTTTCTCGATCTCAAATACTCTAATGCACCATACACGCCTAGCTTCTTGACAAGGCCCTCTACCCTTCCCGGTCCGCTATTGTATGCGTACAGTCCAATTTCAATGTTATCTGTTCCTATGTAATCCATGCACCATCGTAGGTACTTAGCCGCTCCGTATACAGCTTGATTTGGGTCCATTGGATCAATACCCATATCAGCTGCTGTACTCCGAAGGAATTGACCAAGACCCACTGCACCTGAAACGGGGTTACGAGCAGTAGTGTCCCACTGACTCTCTTGTGTAATCAAACCAGTCACAATTGCTGGATCTACACGGTACTTTTTAGATGCACTCTGAATCTCTTTACCAAGACCAAGTGGTACATAACCTGCCTTCAGATCGAATAGTGGGTTTACGCCTGATTCTGTATCACCTAATTTGTACAGTGTTTCAACTGCTCCATCACCTCCACGACGTGAATCAACTTTCATGATCCCTCTGACTCGTGGTGCTGGACGACTGGCACCAAGAAGAAGTTTCTCCTCCAGAGTCAGGCCTTGCTTGATCTCTTCGTCTTCCTTGCTCAGCTTGATTGGCTTAAATAAACCACCACCAAAACCTTCTCCTAGGTCGTTGTAGAGATCCCATGGATCTAGTTTATACTCATGTGCATAGCTTCTAATTACTGGAGGTAGTCCCCAGCCTGGCTTACCAAATCCCTCACGGTGTGCTCTGTACTGCTCTTCATTCATCAGAACACCACCGACAGTTAATGCCTTGGTACCCGCATTGTTAATGTGCTCAAGAATCTGTTTCCTTCTGATGCTTGCCGTTTCAATAGACTTTGCTACACCCTGTCCTTCATATAGATTGGGGAATGTATTAAGGCCCTCGGTGTCTCTATAGAAGACTTTAGACTTATCTTGTTCTAACTTCTTAATCTCTTCAAACGTACTCTTGATTGCAGCATCTTGCAACGTGTGCTCATTTCCAGGTAGAGCTAGGTCTGGGTTGTTGGTCTTTAATAATGCCACCTGCTGTGCAAATAACCGCTTGGCTTGAACCACCCACTGGAGTGCTTCTTTACCTAGCTTGCCGTTATCTTGGAACTTAAACATACCGGCTGAACCAGCATGTGCTTCTAGCTGAGCAGTAGCTTCTTCATAGTTGTTAGTTGCTACAGCTGAACGTTCCATTCCAACAGCTTGATCCATATACTGAAGCTTTTCGTCATCAGTAATCAGATGATGCGGACGCAACAAGTTGTTAGCAAGTAGACTCCTGATCTCTCTTGTACGTGCTGCTTTCTCACGTCCCTCAAGTGTCCTGCCCTTAGTCATTGCCTCTGTGAACTCTGGATGATCCCCCCATCCGGGGAATCTGGTTCTCCAGTCTTCGTTCACACTATCCCACCAGGACTTGCTATCGGTACCAGCCTCTGCCCGCTCTGCAGCAATCTTGGCAGTAGTTACGCGATGGTTCTGCCTTCCAATCCTGTCGTTCTGCTCTTTCTCTTGCAGTAACCTTTTGTGTGCTCGCTGCATCGCTTGTGAAATTTCTGCGTATCTGGGCTGGAAGTCAGCAGCTGCAGTCTTATCTTTATTCCTCCAGCTCGGCTGCAACCAATCCTCTTGAGCCTGTTGCCAGGTCATTAAATCTGCATCCAACATATCTGTGTAATATCTTTGTATTGATTCCCACGCTTTGACTTTGTTCCCGTGGTATGCACCAAGAGTCCCGCTCCATAGTTTCCCTAGGTCTCGGTCTCCAAAAGCGAAGTTTCGTTGTGCATCAGCTACAGCTTCAGATGTCCTATTAGCGACATCTTGCTTCTCCATTCCTGCGTGGAATTTCCTTTCTGTTTCTCTGAGTAGTGGTGATAGTTCGTTCTGAACCATCGACGGATCTGTGTGATGAATGCCCCACTCTTTGAATTTATTGCTCCTGTGTTGCTCAACTACAGCAAGACGCTCTGCCCTGCTCTGTGCTTCACTTGCTTTGATCTCTACCATCTCCCCGTTACGGGGAACAATGAATGAAGAGTCACCGCCTTGAAACTCTCTTAGAAGAGATCCACCGTATTCTTCACCGAATAACTTATACAACTCACGAACATAGTGGACACCCTTCCAGGTTCCATCCAGTTGTCTGATGGTTTCAGCTTGTTCAAACGAGGCTCCTTGAGCACCTGCAGCTGCAGCAAACTTGTTCTGGGTCATGTAGTTGGCTTCTGCCAGACCCAATGATTTGCCGTACTGCTCCTGCTCCTTGAGGCTCGCCATTGTCTGGTGAGCAAGGTTTATAGCTTCTAGCTTTTCCTTCTCATCACTCTGCTTTTGCCATGCTTCTAGTGCTGATTTAGCTATTCCAGAATACTGTCCAATTACTGAAAGGTTATCTTTTTGTCTATTCTGACTTGCGGTGGAAGCCATATCCTCTTGCATCTTCTGCATGCGCTGAATTGCTTCTAAGGATTGTTGTGCATTAGCCATAGCTTGTTTGCTGTTGGCTTCCATCTGATCGTAATTAGGTGCCGGAACGTATCCCGGTTGGAAGGGAAGACTCTGCTTGACAGTTCCTCCCCTCACATTTTGTTGTGTCATTACCTGTCAAATCCTAAGTACTCTTCGTATTTGATGGACCTCTGGTTCATCGCCCATCCGAAATCAGGCTGCCTACTATTACTATTGTTTGACTGCCTGTTCCTATTAGTAATGCTCGGTGCTTTTTCAAAGAGGGCTCCTAGCCCAGAATTCAAAGCAATACCACCAATCTTCAAAGCGGCATTCTGACCCAGGTCATGTGGTGCCTGGAACGCCGGCATCTGTGTTGGTGTGAATGTAGGTAGTGTTGGTGCATCCTTCACAGTGTTCCACAGTGAATTCAACTTGTTCTGCCCCTCATCGAATGCCTGTTTTGAGATGTCCTCACTGTCTGAAAGGCTGGTTGCAAGCTGTCTCTGTAGTGGGATCTGATTCAACATTGTGGGTACTGCTTCCATCTTCGCTGCAATCTGTGCAGCGTTGTTAAGCATCCCACTCCCACTTTGTGAAGCAGCAAACGTTCCAGTATTCCTAGTTAACTCCATCCCTAAATCTAGTTGTGCTTGAAGGAACTCACTGACCATCGATGCCTGTCGTTCCATCTCTCTTGAGGTAACCTCACCAACAGCTTTTGCTACTGCTGGCACCATGTTCTGGTAGTACCTCAATCCCTCGAAGTATTGATCAAGTAGATTTCCTCTTCGCTCGATCGTCATTTCCATGCCAGCAAAATTTCTGGCTTCGTTTCTTTTCTCCTCTCTCTTATAGGCTTCTTCAGCTTCACGGTTGGCTGAGTTCATGCCCAACAAATTGAGACCGTAGTCGATCAACATTGGCGCAGCTTTTGTTGCAGCCAGCTTTGCTAAAGGTAAAAGTCCTGCCATTACAATCTTGCGTAGAAGTTACTATTTAGTCTCCCCTCCCAATTCAATGACTCAAGAGTCACAGGGAATGGGGTGTTACCGATAATGGCTACCGACACATTATCGTTGCGTTGGTAGATGGGTACTGTATGTTCTGAAGAATCGGTAACGTTTACTGTGTTGAGTTGGTATTGGCCAGCAGGTGTGAAGGTAACACTTGTCGTGTATGTATCACGTCCTAAAATTTTTACTTCATAATCTACAGGACCACTAACACCACACTTAACTTTAAGTCGGTGGATAATCAGGTTTGCAGAAGTATCTGCTTTTGTGTTCTCTCCTTGGCCATCCTCGTTGCGTGAGTAGAACTTAGGTAGCTCAACACGCATGTCATATGTATAACCAATGACTGCTTGGTATCCCCTCCAGTCACCAGGAATATCTAAGTACCACGATTCATCCGTGAATTCATCGGTATCAATTCCATTTGAAGTGTCACCATACCTATATGCCTGGGGGTAGAAGATCGGACTCTCTGCATTCTCTGCTTCACCAGCAAACAATACAATAGTCAATCTGCCAGTGTTCTCCGTGTATGTACCGGTCGGTAGTTCGTACCTTGTGCAGTCCTTGCTGCTGTTGTAAACACTGTATGGATTTCGTACCCAGTTGTCTAAGCGTAGGTCAGTGTACTGGCCATTAGGAAGGGCTAGAACCCCGTCCAAATTACTGGAGGAGTAATCGTAGCTGTGCAGGTGGTAAAGCCCCGTGCTGTCCCTTGTAACGGTCTTGTAGAGGCTTGCGTCGAAGAACTGGTGGACGATGTTCCCAGGCAGTTCCCAGCGATACCACGACTTAGTTACTTCTTTATTACCTACCTTCAGGAAGGTGTACAGGTACGCTATGTTTGTCCCCTTCTCAATGAAGGTCAAAGTACTTGCAGTACTAGAGACGACAACACTGTCGATAGTTTCTGGTAGTAGCTCTGGTACTAGTTTGGTTTGCTCCACATAGTCTGGTGCTTCAAGACTGTTCAGCTGTACCAGTTCAAAGAACTTGGTTGACTTCTCTGTCTTACTAAAGAATGCGCTGGTACCACCAAGTGACATAGCACGGAGATCCTTTGCGGACGAGAAACCTGTCAAGCTGTTGACCTTTGCTGTAATTGGTGACAGCAGGTCAGAGTCAGTTGTTAGTAGGAATTGTTGTGACTCACCAAATAGAAGCAGACCAGCTGTATCAGCATGCACATACTGCAGCTTCACTGGTTTATCTACAGACACTGCTACATCAATGGGGTCATCACTACCAACTGCAAGAGCTGACTTATTGAAGAAGTTAAAGTAGTCACCGGCACGTGAAAGTATCACGCTGTCGTTGCATAGGAATCCAAGACGGTTCCTGAACAAGAACATATCCTGAACGAACTTCAGGTTGTCACCACTTATAAACGATGGTGCTTTGTTTGTTTCCTCATCACCAACTCGTCGATCTTCCCACTTATCCCAAGGACCAAATGTATAAGAACCATCTGCCTGGCGTTGCAATACGTGTGGCATTGTTCTGGGGTCAATGACATAATCCCAACCCGGTTGGTTGGATTCCTGCCATGCTCCAAGACCAAATTCCTCAGACGGATCCTCAGTCCTGTACTCAACCCACATGTTGTCTTGTGAGGTATCAGCAGTATTAACTACTTTTACCTTGTACCCATTTTTAGCTTGTAGTGGAAGGTCACCGATAGTAATTACTTCACGACGGAATACCGTGATGCTGTTATCAATAGGACCACTGACTTCAATGTCAAATGCGTATTCGTGTTGCAGGTAGATACCAGTACCTACTGCCTGCCATCTAAAACCACGACTCTCTACATCAGCATTAGCGCTATTCTTGATAGTTGTACTTGGGAGATCATCCCATGCATCACCAGCTGCGGCGTTGATACTGCCGAGTAGTACATCAGATAGTTTTAGTGTTGTACTGTTAGTAATGTTATATTCTGCAATCAGTGTCGCTACCCTATCATTCAAGACATCCGGGTTGTTCTCCTCTGGTACCTTCAAGGTGATCTTTACTGTGTAATAACCGTCTTGCAGGATCAAGAAGTTTACGTATGCTTCGTTAGGTGTGTCTGATGTTTGATTATATTCCCCCGGTTTCCACTTGACTGCCTTGGCTTTGTTCAGAATGAAGGTGCTATCTTGAACCGAGAAGAGGTGTAGATGTTTCTGGGGGTCAAAATTTTCTCCCGGAATATCAGAGACAAAGTAGTTATTGAAATTATCTTGATCAGCTGGAAGGCTCGCGTAGTCAACTGGGTGAGTGGTGTTTCTGATTGATAGAAGTTTCTCGTTGTATACCTTAACTGCAGCTGCCCAAGCTTCTCTTTTTACACGTAGGAGATAGCCTGGAGTTTCAACTAAGTCATTGTTTTCATCGTACTTATCGATATCACTGAAGTCATCTAATACCCCATCACCAGGGATCTCTTCTACAAGTTCATATAGTTTATGATCTTTGCCTAATTCCTCCATCACCAGTGGGTATTCAGAGGTCCTGTCGGCACCCAGCCTCCACTTGGGATCCTGTGGTAGGTGGTCTTCATCTCTAATCCAAGTTAATGTTTGATCTGGATTTTCAATAACACCATTCTTTACGAACTGGTAAATATCACCTTGGTTATATGTGGTCTCAATTTCAAACCACCGATTTACTGTTGTCTCAATTGATTTCCTCTGTTCCAGGAAAGTTACCAGCTGATTATCGTATTCCTTCTTGGCATCTTGTACATCTTTGATCTCCTGTACAGTGTTGGTAAAGGCCTTGTATGCACTGTAGTCGTTATTGTCGTGGACGTATGTATAGTCCTCAATCAGATGCGCTGGTAATGTCTTGCCCGCGTATCCAGTATCACCAGCCTTCCACTCGACCCAATCATCTGTGCCGTGCTTCTTACGTTCAAAGGTGATAGGACTACGTGCCCAGTCGTACTTCTCAAACTCAGACTCCTTGAATCGGAGTACCATGTATAGTTTACTGAACTTATACTGAACTGTGTCTAGATCAGTATCAGTAAATGCGTAGTACCTAATCTTGAAATCTTCCGGCCCTGGTGTGTCACTGAAATCTGTTGGGTAATATATCCATTCAGACGAATTATCTACTTCCTGGGTGAATGTGTATTCTTCTCCCAGATATGGTGTCGTGATCTCCTGCTTTGCATGCACCGTAAAAGGTAGAGCATTGTATTCATCTAGCCTGTCATCTGTAGCTAAGCCTGGGCTTCTAATAAAAGATAACAATAATGATTCAGGATAACCATACCAAGCATCAGCGTTCTGGGTATGACCGTTGAGCCGTAATTGTCCTGGAATGTCGTTATAGGTGTACTGATTCACCTCGTACTGAATCTTGTTCAGTTTTTTATCAGTGATGGTCAGCCTGTAGTCATAGAGATTGTTTGTCTTTGGCCTCTCTCCATCTGCTGCTGGGTCGCCACTGTTTGTATCATTATTTGTGAACCATGTCCACGGTACAAGTACTTGCTTTGCAGTTGTATTATATAAAGAGTTGTAGTCAACAATACGTGGGATTCCGCTTTCCATTAACCAGATCCTGATGTCTGGGTGCGTACCCTCCATATTGATTTGACCTACATATTTCTCACCATCTTTGATAATTTCAAACCACGCACCATTATCTTTGGCGCCTGGTAGGCTGCACTCCCACATGCCACCTGGTCTTTTCATAAGACCAAGAGCATATTCAGGGAGTGTGTTTACTGAATCTCTAACTTGTCCTGCAAGCTTTTTTGAATCTGGTTGTTGACTTATACCTGCCAACAGGTTTGGAATCTTCTGTGTTGTTGCACTCATCGAATCAATGCTTGAAACGGTTGATAGCTGTTGTAGTTACGCTGGCCTTGACGGAACCCAAACATGGTGTAGTCACCTTGGTTGGTTTCATATTCCATCAGCGCTGCTTGTGTCATCTCCTCATCAAGTGCTAGGAGTTGAACAAGCTCAGTGTCACCAACCAATCTGGTGGCTACAATTCGCGATGCTTTAGCAATGATGTGCGATTGGAATGCAGTAGGTAGGTCTTCAAATAAGAACAACCAAACCACATCAAAGTAGAGGTCTCCCTCAAACTCATCTGTATGGTTATATCTATCGTAGATAACACCACGCCTACGTACTAGATCATATTGATCACCGTGGTACGTAGCACTGATATCCATTTGCAGGACATCAGCTGGGACTTCAATCTTTTTGGTAATATTATTAGGGGTGAACTTGTATGTAAGTTCTGTGTTGAATGTCCAGCCTTCTGCCTGGAGTTGTCGGCTGACTTCTCGCAGGGTAGACAATGCAGTGAACACCTCTGGGTTCTGCATGTCGAGCGTGGTGACAGCCGCCTGTCCCACAGAGCTAAGTATTTGATTTACAGCATCCAGTTCGGTGGACGCAGCTTTATTAGGAATCGGCATGTCGTATAGATATAAAAAAAGGGGACCCCCGTAATGGAGATCCCCGAAAGAGAATGATCAGTTACCTTGGGCCGTGTTTTCCCAATGACTGAAGTTGTTATTACCATCTAAGTGGACGTGGTGTTGAGTACCATTACCAGCAGAGACAGCTGCACCAGCCTGCAGGGAGATAGCACCAGCAGGGTTCAGAGTACCAGCACCCATGCTGACCTTACCGACGATCAGGTCGCCCTGATACATCACGGAAACGTCACCAGAAGTGGTCTGGACTTGAGGACCAACAGCTTCAACAACAGCACAGGAATCCTTGTGGTAAATGAGACCACAGGTACCAGCACCGTTACCAGCACCATCGGCACCAGTCACACGGTATTCGTTGTTCTCACCAGCAGCTTGCACGTGATCGAACTTGCCCTTCTTAACGTTGTTGGACTTCCTGATCTGGATGCCAGCAATCTGATAACCCCACTCACCAGACTTGACGGCAGTGCCGGTCTCGTCACGGTTGATTGGAGAGATGATGTTCTGGGATACCTGAGTGATCAGGGAGTAGTACTGCTCTGGGCAGAGCACAGCAACCCGGCCGTTGGCGGGGATGTTGTTCTCGTCGAAGATAGTTGCAGCACGATAGAAGGCTTGAACCAAACGCTCTGAGTTGTTCTCTTGGTTATTACCAAGGTACAGAACGTTACCGCCTTTCTGACCTTCGAGGCTACCAACAGCACCTTCACGAGATGCCTGAGCAATAGTCTTGAAGATGTTCTGGTCATAGCGATTGGCGAGAGCGTACGCAAGCTTGCGTGCGATTTCTCCGCGCAGATCGTAGTGAGCAAATACTTCGTCAAGGTTG
>MDTB01016936.1_pt1 | contig 26042 bp, 26 predicted proteins | sample 811161 | NCBI WGS metagenome assembly MDTB01 (sample SAMN05326650, study PRJNA326480) | marine metagenome | isolation source: seawater | place: Mediterranean Sea | collected 2009 | reverse complement strand
ATATCCAATTGATAAAAATCGGTAGGGGATCTGTCTGACCTAGGATCTTCATCCCTAAAACAAGGAGCAATTTGAAAATATTTATCGAAACCGGATACCATAATAAGCTGCTTAAACTGCTGCGGAGCCTGAGGTAACGCATAAAACTTTCCAGGATGTAGTCTAGATGGAACCAAAAAATCTCTGGCTCCTTCTGGAGAGGACGCGGTTATTATTGGTGTTTGAAATTCATTAAAGCCGCTCTCCCACATGCTTCTTCTTATTGAGGCAACAACATTTGAGCGCAACAACATGTTGTTGTGCAACTGCTCTCTACGCAAATCTAAAAAGCGATACATAAGCCTCGTTTCTTCTGGATATTCAACATTTCCAAAAATAGGCAATGGTAATTCTTCTGACTTACCATGTACTTGAAGATTCGTTACAAAAACTTCAATCTCTCCAGTTGGGATTTTTAAATTGATCAGATCCTGACTTCGTCCTTTTACTTCCCCATCAACACATATACACCACTCAGAGCGAACTTTTTCTATTGCTTCAAAAGCTCTGCTGTCAGGATCAGCCAAAACCTGAGTAATGCCAAAATGATCCCTAAGATCGATAAATAATAATCCACCATGGTCTCTCACCCGATGAACCCAACCTGACAATCTTACTTTCTGTCCAATGTTTTTTGAATTGAGCTGAGCGCATGTATGAGATCTAAAAGTGTGCATAATTCTATTCCTGCCCGGGTTATGTTGCGTGAGTTATCCTGCGATAATAATATCAAAGTAGATACAGCGTAACAATGAGATGATGTCAAGGCTAGTTCTTCATGTTAAACTAATGTAGGTGATTTGTAAGAAGCCATCAACATTTAGGCTTGCAAGGCACAGCAAGGTGTCTATAAACAGATCAGTTTACGTCTACAAAACACTAAAAAGTGTCAAATTTTGCCAAGGTAACAATGCCGAAAAGAACTGATATTTCAAGAGTACTTATAATTGGAGCAGGCCCAATAATAATTGGGCAGGCCTGTGAATTTGACTATAGTGGCACTCAAGCATGTAAGGCACTCAAAGAAGAAGGTTTCAAAGTAATATTAGTAAATTCGACCCCTGCCACAATAATGACAGATCCAGAGCTTGCGGACGCAACGTATATAGAACCTATCACCGTTCCCACTTTGGCAAAAATTATCGAAAAAGAACGCCCGGATGCCCTATTGCCGACTATGGGAGGACAAACAGCTTTAAACACCGCATTGCAACTTGACGAGACAGGGATACTAAAGAAATTCAATGTAGAACTTATTGGGGCTACGAAAGAGGCCATCGAAAAAGCGGAAGATAGAAAACTTTTTAGAGACTCCATGAATAAGATTGGTATTGAAAGTCCAAAGGCCTCCACTGCAAACAATATCTCAGAGGCGAAAAGAGGACTTGAAGCTATTGGACTACCAGCGATAATTCGCCCAGCTTTTACGATGGGGGGGACCGGGGGCGGAATAGCCTATAACAAAGAAGAATTCTATAAAATATGTGAAACAGGTCTTAAAGCATCTCCAGTGCAACAGATCCTTATAGATGAAAGCCTGATTGGTTGGAAAGAATATGAAATGGAGGTTGTCAGAGACACCTCAGATAATGCAGTAATAATATGCTCGATCGAAAACGTAGATCCAATGGGAGTTCATACCGGTGACAGTATAACCGTTGCACCCGCTTTGACATTATCAGATAAAGAATATCAATTAATGAGAACAAATTCTATAAAAGTATTGCGCGAAATTGGTGTTGAAACAGGAGGTTCAAACGTGCAATGGGCCATAAATCCAGATGACGGAAGAATGGTAATAATTGAAATGAACCCTCGAGTTTCGAGATCATCTGCGCTCGCCTCAAAAGCTACTGGTTTCCCTATTGCAAAAGTCGCAGCTAAGCTCGCAGTTGGCTACACCTTAGGCGAATTAAAAAATGATATTACTGGAGTGACTCCAGCTAGTTTTGAACCAGCTATTGACTATATTGTCACTAAAATTCCAAGATTTGCATTCGAAAAGTTCCCTGGATCAGAACCAAAATTGTCTACAGCAATGAAATCAGTTGGAGAAGTAATGGCTATTGGTCGCTCTATTCACGAAAGCTTGCAAAAAGCTCTAGCGTCCTTAGAAACCGGTCTATGCGGATTTGATAGAATAAATTTAGAATATAACGAAAAATCTAAAATCATTTCTATACTATCTCAGCCAACGCCTGATCGAATGCTTCAGATAGTCGAAGCCTTAAGAAAGGGGCTACACAAAGACGAAATCCAAAATGTGACTAAATTCGATCCGTGGTTTATTGATCGATTTGAAGAAATTATTTATCTGGAACGCTCCCTTTCCCAAAACGGGTTGCCAAAAACAGCAACTGAAATGCTTAAAATTAAATCATTTGGATTTACTGACCAACGTATTGGCGATCTAACTCAAAAAGCTGAAAGTGAAGTTCGTAGCTTAAGACAAAGTTTTAATATAGCTCCTGTGTTTAAAAGAATTGATACTTGTGCAGCAGAATTTGAATCCACCACATCATATATGTACTCGACCTACGAACCCAGTAACTTTGGGCAAACAGAGTGCGAGTCTCAGCCGACAACTAACAAAAAAATAATTATCCTTGGTGGCGGACCAAATAGAATTGGGCAAGGCATAGAATTTGACTACTGCTGTTGCCACGCTTGCTTTGCCTTAACTGAAGTAGGGTTCGAGACAATAATGGTAAATTGTAATCCTGAAACTGTATCAACAGATTATGATACATCCGATAGGCTTTACTTTGAACCATTAACTACGGAATCAGTTTTGGAGATAATAAGAAAAGAGAAACTTAGGGGGACACTGAGAGGAGTAATAGTACAACTTGGAGGTCAGACACCGCTCAAGCTAGCGAAGGATCTGCAAAAACAAGGCGTGCCAATACTCGGGACGTCTCCTGACTCAATCGATTTAGCTGAGGATCGTCAGAGATTTAAAGAGCTTCTCGAAAATTTAAAACTTAAACAGCCTGAAAACGGTATTGCTCACTCTGAGAAGGAAGCTTTCTCAATTGCAAATAAAATTGGTTTTCCACTAGTTATTAGACCTTCTTATGTTTTAGGAGGAAGGGCAATGGAGATAATCAGAGACAGAACACAATTAAAAAAATATATTCAAGAGGCGATTATTGTTTCAGGACAAAATCCAGTGTTAATTGACAGTTATTTATCAAATGCGGTTGAAGTTGATGTGGATGCACTGTCGGACGGAAGTTCTGTTTTCATCGCCGGGGTGATGGAACATATTGAAGAAGCAGGAGTTCATTCCGGTGACAGCGCATGCTCATTGCCACCGTATTCTCTAAGTGAGGAAATAGTCCAAAAATTGAAAAAACAAACAAAGAAGCTTGCACTTTCGTTGAGAGTAATTGGGCTTATGAACGTTCAATATGCAATAAAAGACGATATTATTTATGTTATTGAAGTAAACCCGCGAGCAAGCCGAACTGTTCCTTTCGTGGCAAAAGCTTCGGGGATACCGGTGGCAGGTATTGCGGCCAAACTAATGGCGGGCTATCGTCTAGAAAAATTTAACCTTTCTGAAAAATCCTACAAATATTTTTCTGTAAAAGAAGCCGTATTACCATTTGATAGGTTTCCTGGCACCGATACTATTTTGAGTCCTGAAATGCGATCTACAGGAGAGGTTATGGGTATTGCCAAGAGTTTTGATCAGGCTTTTTTAAAGTCACAATTGGCAGCTGGGGTTACCCTACCTAGCTCAGGCGCTATTTTTATTTCTGTAAAAAACTCTGATAAGAACGAAAAGATTATCCAAGCCGCAAAAGATCTGACTCAGTTAGGTTTCAAAATTATCGCAACGAAGGGAACTTGCTCTTTTTTAGCTCAAAACGGAATGTCACCAATTCCAGTTAACAAAGTATATGAAGGAAGACCTAATATAGTAGATTTACTTAAAGATGATAGAGTTTGTTTGGTTTTCAATACAACGGAGGGAACACAATCGTTGGAAGACAGCAAAGAAATTAGAGCAACAGCCTTAAAAAATAAAATTCCTTATTATACAACGATTTCGGGCTGCTTAGCCGCCTCCAAGGCCATAAAAGCTAATATTAGAGACGAATATACTGTAAAATCAATACAGGAAATACAAATGCTTAACTAAATTCTTCACTTACTACTCTGCAATTAGAAACCGAATAACCCTATTTAACATATAAAAATGGCAAAACTATATTTCAATTACTCGACAATGAATGCAGGAAAATCAACAGTATTACTCCAAGCAGCTTATAATTATATCGAACGGGATATGAATCCATATCTTTTAACAGCTAAGCTTGATAACAGGGCAGGTCTTGGAAAAATAAAAAGCCGAATTGGTATCGGCCGTGACTCTGAAGTATTTGCGCAGGCCGATAACTTGTATGAAAAAATTTCTATAGCTCACAAAAAAAAACCTATTCATTGCGTTTTTGTCGATGAAGCACAATTTCTTTCGGAAAAGCAAGTGTGGGAGCTAGCTGACACAGTAGATAATTTGCAATTGCCAGTTCTTTGTTTTGGATTGCGAGTAGACTTTAAAGGAAAATTGTTCTCTGGTTCAAATACTCTTCTAGCAATATCTGACGAAATCAGAGAAATTAAAACTATTTGCCACTGCGGTAGAAAAGCTACAATGGTAATTCGTAAAAACCAATCTGGTGATATAATCACTTCTGGAGCGCAAATTAAAATAGGAGGAAACGAGACTTATGTATCCTTATGTAGAAAACATTGGAAACAATCAACCGATAAATCTCAGTAAGTCCGAGCGCTACAACATCCGCCCTCCTATCAAAGCTTCTGAGTCAGGAACAGCCAAAATTACCCCTTTTTTATCCAAATCAGTAGTACCAAGAACAAGAACTTCAGACATAAAATTACCTATCTGTTTTGGAAAAAAATTTACAACAGCAAAAATATTCATTCCAATCAAGAGTTTTGGACTGTAGTTGTCGCAAATCTGTGCAGAAGATTTCTTTAGGCCAATTTCTGAACCAAAATCTATTAGCAGCTTTATCGCCGGGATACGAGCATTACTAAAAATCTCTGCTTCACAAATTTTTCCCAATCGAATATCAACTTTTAGAAAAGTATCAAAATCTATTTTTTCCATCTGTTACCCCTTAAGCTTGTGAGCCAAGCTCTATACTTCTATCAACGGCAGCCTCAATGGCCTTTTCAAATAATTGGCATAGCCCACTTTTTTCATCCGTTAGTATATTCATTGCGGCAGCTGTTGTCCCCCCTGGGCTAGTAACATTTTCTCTCAGTTTGTGAAAAGGTTCTTCACTTTGTTGTAGCAGAGCTAAAGCACCCGACAATGTTGAAATGGATAAATCATGAGCGACGGACTCTGAAAGACCTTTCATTTTTGCAATTTTAATTATAATTTCTACCAGGTAAAAAACATATGCAGGACCTGAACCTGAAACGGCCGTAACAATATCCATTAAATTCTCATCTTCTAACACTAGCACTTTTCCAACTACTTCAAAAAGACTTCGAACCATTAAATATTCGTCTTTTGAAGCTAAAATGTTTCCAATGATAGCACTAACACCCTCTCCAACAAGCGCCGGCGTATTTGGCATAACTCTAAATACCGTAGCTTCACTCACAAAAAATTGTTCTAGTGTTTTTATTTTTGTTCCAGCAAGAATGGAAACAAAAATAGTATTAGAATTATTTACATTTTCGATAAGCACAGTTAACGAACTTAACTTTTGCGGTTTCACCGCAACTACACAAAAAGTTGGGTTTTTTGGTGCTGCAGTATTTAAATTTAAACCTTTAATTTCTAATGATCGAAGCCATGATGAAGGATTTGGCTCAATCACGTAAATATTTTTAAGCTTGATACCGCTCGTTAACCAGCCAGCTAACAATGCACTGCCCATTTTCCCACATCCAAGCAGCAGTATGCTTGATTCTAGCAACTTTCTTTGTAACATAAAGCTTGTCACCAATTCTTACTATAAATATTATCTATGCTCTTCCATAAGTTTGCTCAAACGCAATATTTATCGCTATATTTGGAGCCTCATTACCCCAGCAAGTTAATTGAAAAGCAGGATAAAACCTTTCACAAACTATAATGGCTTCTTCGACAATACTATTTAACTGCGAAACAGACACCGTGGCACCCCCGTTAAGGTTTATTCCATCCCTAAAACTCATCATTTTTTGTTCAACAGAATATATAAACGATCCGTTCCAGCATTTACTATTGGCCAAATTCAAAACATCAAAAAGGTCGCTATATTTTTCAGACGGTGGATCGATATCAAAACTGCAAACAAACCTCAACATCTCGCTATTAGCACACCACGACAAAGTTATTGAATATGTTCTCCAGCTACCGTCAATGACCATAGCAATCTGATCGTCCGCTATACGATCGAAGTCCCACTCATTATACTCTGCAAGAGTCTCGACAACATCTATCGGATCACAGTCGTCATCGACATGTAAGCGTTCGACTAAACTCATCTTTTCTTTACCCTATCCTAATACCAGCAGTAATACTTTATTCAACAACTAGTGCTATAATAAAGATTTACACTATATATAGTATTATCGAATACGGGATCGGTGTAAAGAATTTTTTTATTTCTTATCTCTAATCAGTTTTTTTTACTTGTACCTTTCCGAGACACTTTCGAGCCTGCTGTATTACCTATATTTTGGACAGACTCTTGCAGAAGCTCTAATTTTTCAACTAATTCTTTATTTTCTTCTCTTACTTTTTGGCACATTAGCTTTATTGCTTCAAACTCATCTCTTGATACAAAGTCTCTGTCGGCCAGCCAACGGTCTAAAATAGATTTGATCGCCGTGTCCATTTCAACTCTAGCGTTCTGAGCAACCCCAAATGCGTTCGTGATTAAACTAGAAAGGTCGCTTAAAAAAGGATTTTTACTCTGCATTTATTTTTCTCCCAAATTTCTTAAATAACATATGAACTTTTTAATTGCGCTTGCCAAGGAATACTTGACATACCAGTGTAAGAAAGTGACTTATATATTGTAGCACGAAAGAAATTACAATGAGCCTAAAATTTCCAAATATCGACCCAGTAGTCTATACTATTTCGGTCGGCGACTTTGACTTTTCAATTCGATGGTACGCCTTATCATATATTGCCGGCATACTTATAGCGTGGCGCTTGATGCTTTTCTTTACAAAAAAGAGAACTCTTTGGGGTAGCACATACCAAACAATCAACTCAAGCTTAATCGAAAACTTCATGACTTACATCATTCTTGGAATTATTCTAGGAGGGCGCCTCGGTTATGTATGTTTTTACCAGCCAGTTTACTTCTTAAACCATCCACTTGAAATTTTTCAAATTTGGACTGGAGGTATGTCATTTCATGGTGGTTTCTTGGGTGTAATGTTAGCGACCCTATTATTCTCTTGGAAAAACTCTATCCCAATACTAACCGTTGGTGACATTGTTGCTGTTTCAACACCTCCTGGCATTTTTCTTGGACGAATCGCTAATTTTATTAATGGTGAATTGTGGGGAAAGCCGACTACATCTTCTCTCGGAATTGTTTTTCCATCTGCAGAAGCCCGAAAGTGTCCGATAGATTGGCGCACTGAATGCGCACGACATCCATCACAGCTCTATGAAGCAGTTTCAGAAGGCCTAATACTTTGGCTATTCATGTTAATAATTGTTTTTTATTTAAAAGGCTTTAAGAGACCAGGACTCATGATAGGAACTTTTTTGTCAGGTTATGGCATATCAAGACTTATAGTAGAAATATTCCGCGAGGCAGACAGACAATTCGTTTCTCCAGAAAATCCCTATGGCTACATAATATTTGTTTCTCAAAATTTCGGCATTTCAATGGGACAGCTTCTCTCAATTCCAATGATAATTACCGGCGCAATATTCGTAGCAGTTGCTATAAAAACAATTAATAGTAAAGATAATGTGTGAATTGAAAAGAATTATTGCAAGAGAAATACGCAACGCCGGACCAATATCAATAGCAAGATATATGGAAATATGTATGCATAATGAGGAGTATGGCTACTATTCAAAGAAAAACCCAATAGGTGCTGAAGGCGACTTCATTACGTCTCCAGAAATTTCTCAAATGTTTGGCGAGTTAATAGGTCTTTGGTTAATTCAAGTTTGGCTCGAACATGGTGCACCAAAGCCTTTCTCATTAATTGAGTTAGGTCCTGGACGCGGAACTCTTATGGCAGACATTTTACGTTCGTCATCAATTATACCTTCTTTTAAATTAAATGCGTCGATTATCCTTTTAGAAAAATCAGAAACTTTAACTATTATACAAAGAAAATCTCTACAAGGTTTCAATATAACATGGCACAAAAATATAGAAGATATTGACTCAAAACCTCTTTTCGTAGTTGCTAATGAATTTTTTGATGCATTACCAATACGACAATTTATAAAAAAAGAGAATAAGTGTTTTGAACGAATGATTAATATTAAAGAGAACGAGAAATTATTTTTTTGTTTACAAGAGATTGACTTGGCTGAAAGCCACCGGTTGCCTTTTTACTTCATAGAGAGAGACAAAGTTTTTGAAACATGCGAACAAACGAGACAGATAGTATCTAAGGTAAGTAAAAACATCTGCGCCTATGGTGGTGCTGGTCTTTTTATAGATTACGGACATTACGGGCAGCAGGGGGATAGCCTTCAGGCTATATTTAAACATACCTACTCTGATCCACTTTCAAATCCTGGGAGTTCAGACTTGACAGCTCATGTAGACTTCAGAGCGATTGAAGACATTGCGACGGCGACAGGCGCCAGGACATCGAAACTTTTTACTCAAGGGAATTTTTTAACCGCATTAGGGATAGATTTACGAGCAAAAAAACTTGAAAAAATGATGACAACTAAACAAAAGATTAATAACACAATTGCAAAAAATCGACTGATTAAACAGGATAAAATGGGACATTTATTTAAGGTAATTGGCTTAACAAACCAATCTGCACCAAAATTACCAATTTTAGAAACGTAATGCTTGAAAAAATTATCTCTCCAGAAATTTTTAAAATAAAACATGGGTTTTATACAAAAAAAACCACTAGAATTTTATCTTTAGAGGAAAGAAGGGAAATTAACAAGGTTTCGGACACTAAATTTAAGGGTAATTTGAAAATTGTAAGACAAATAGCTTTACAAGAAGGTCTCGAATTTAGAAATATGCATTACATAAAACAAACTCATTCCTGCAAGATCTACACAGTAAGAAATAAGATCACCTCAAATATTGATCAAGCTGATGGTCTTGTTTCAAAAATTCCTAATACTAGTATTTGTATTTTTAGCGCTGATTGCGCGCCAATTCTCCTAGCCGACGAAAAGGAAAAAGTTATTGGCGCAGCTCATGCTGGCTGGAGAGGAGCTCTAAATGGCGTAATTAAAAATGTTGTAAATGAAATGATATATATGGGAGCGAAAAGGGAAAACATTGTAGCAGTTGTGGGCCCGTGCATTAGCCAAGAACATTATGAGGTACAATATGATTTTTTTAAAACATTCTTGAATGAAAATAGTCAAAATGATAGCTTTTTTTTAAAAAATCGTAGTGGAAAAATCTTTTTTGATTTGCCTAACTATGTGCTAAAAAAGTTGCAGATAGAGACTCTTAAAAAAACTCTTTGGACAGGGCAGTGCACTTATAGCGACGAAAAAAGGTTCTATTCTTTTCGTCGCGCTTCCCACTCTCGTGAGGAATTAACGGAAAGGCTAGTATCAATAATTAGCCTCGAACTCTGAAACTTTATATAATCATTTTAATTGTGTAGAAAAAATCAGTTGAAATAATCGGACTTAAATTAAATAACTATAGTATATTTGTGACGCTTTAGTTTATGTAAACGTGAAATTTGAGGATACCTAATGCAAAAAACTCATCACACTCAATTATTGATAATTGGTTCTGGACCAGCCGGATATACAGCCGCAGTATACGGATCTCGAGCTATGTTGAACCCAAGTTTGATACAAGGAATACAACCAGGAGGTCAACTTACTATTACTACTGAAGTAGAAAACTGGCCAGGAATCAAAGAAGTTCAAGGCCCAGATCTAATGTTACAGATGGAAGAACACGCTAGAGTTACCGGAACGAAAATTTTTTCAGATCACATTAGCGGTATAGATTTACAAAGTCGTCCATTCAAAGCTGTGGGAGACTCTGAAACCATTTATACTTGTGATGCTTTGATACTTGCAACTGGAGCACAAGCAAAATGGTTGGGAATAGACTCTGAGACATTTTTCAAAGGCTTCGGCGTTTCAGCTTGCGCCACGTGCGATGGTTTTTTTTACAAAAATAAAGAAATAGTGGTAATTGGTGGAGGTAATACCGCAGTTGAAGAAGCGCTTTTCCTAACCAATTTTGCATCAAAAGTAACCCTAATTCATCGAAGAGATAATCTGCGGGCAGAGAAAATCTTGCAGCATAGACTGTTTAATAATAAAAAAATTGAGGTATTGTGGCTGCATGAAGTTGATGAAATTTTAGGGCAACAAACTCCAAGATCAGTAGAAAGTATAGTAGTGAAGAATGTTAAGACAAATGTAAAAACTAATATACCTTGCGCCGGAGTTTTTGTCGCAATAGGGCACGCTCCTGCATCTGAGCTCGTCTGTGAACAAGTAGATACTCATTTAGGAGGATATGTTGTAACAAAACCTGACTCAACGGAGACTTCTGTTAGGGGTGTTTTTGCAGCTGGCGATTTAACGGACCATCTTTATAGACAGGCGGTTACATCCGCAGGAATGGGCTGCATGGCTGCGTTAGAGGCTGAAAAGTTTTTATCCGATAGTTAAGTGATCAGAATTAAATACTTAAATTAAAGAATTATCTTACTAAATTGCTTTTCTGATATCACAATTTAATTAATATGTTATCTTATGTTTTAATCTTAGGAAGCCATGAATGAAAATTCCAGCTAAATTAACATTAAAAGAAATTCTTGCGGTACAGGCAAGACAACTAAAAAAGGAACATTTGGAATTGGAAAAAAAAATAGACGCCTTATCATTCAATGGAATTTGCAACTCTCTAGAAATACAACGCTTAAAGAAAAAAAAACTGGCACTAAAAGATAAAATAGCCAAAATAAAAAATAATATTACGCCAGACATAATTGCTTAATTGTATTTATCATTACCTATCTGTAAATGTAACATTTTAGGAATTTGGAGTACATTATGTCAAAACCAATCGTAGGAGTAGTAATGGGTAGCCAATCAGACTGGTCTACCATGAGAAAGAGTGCTGAAATACTTAAGCAATTTGAAATAGATTTCGAAACAAAAATTGTGTCCGCTCATAGAACTCCAGATCGATTATTTGAATATGGTAATACAGCACTAAAGCGAGGCCTAAAGGTAATTATCGCAGGTGCCGGCGGCTCGGCTCATCTACCTGGAATGATTGCTTCAAAAACTACGCTTCCCGTTGTAGGTGTACCAATACAAAGTAAAGCTTTGTTAGGAGTTGATAGTCTTTACTCTATTGTGCAAATGCCTGCGGGCTTCCCAGTAGCCACAATGGCAATAGGGGAGCCAGGAGCTACCAATGCAGGACTGATGGCTATTTCAATATTAAGTACAACAAACTCTGCAATCGAAGAGAAACTTAAAATATGGCGAAAAAATTTATCTCAAGCCGTAGCAATGGAACCTATAGATGAGTAGCACTGAAACATCAAGCCCCGTTATCGGAATTTTGGGGGGTGGACAATTGGCAAAAATGCTTTCGGTAGCGGCATCACGACTTGGACTAAAATGCCATATTTTTGATCCTAACGTCTCATGCCCTGCAAGTGATGTAGCCAAGTACCATACGGTAGCAGATTACGGAGATGCAAAAGAACTCGAAACTTTTGCCAAAAAAGTAGACATTATAACTTTCGAATTTGAAAATATACCTGTGCAGTCTCTGGAGCAGCTCACTAAATTTTGTATTATAAGACCTAATACTAACTCACTTAAAATTAGTCAAAGCAGAATACTCGAGAAGAAGTTTTTTAATGATCTCGGACTACACACCGCTCCCTTTACAGAAGTTAATGAAACAAAAGAATTGCGGACAGCTTTAAAACTAATTGGTACCCCTGCAATATTAAAAACAAATACTTTGGGTTACGATGGTAAAGGCCAATCGACTATCAACAACTTTGATGAACTAAAAGATTCCTTTTACAAATTAGGAAAGAAAAGTTGTATTTTAGAAAGGAAAATTTTATTTGATAAGGAAATATCGATAATTATTTGTCGAAGCGCTGATGGCAAAGTTGTAAGCTATGATCCTGGAGAAAATATTCATACAAAAGGAATATTAAGAAAAACGGAAGTACCAGCAAATATATCAACCGAAATTAAGATTGAAGCCGTTATCCAAGCTGGGAAAATTTTAAATAGCCTTGACTACATTGGAATTATGGGAATTGAATTCTTTTTACATGACAATAAGCTGATTATAAATGAAATGGCACCAAGAGTTCACAATTCTGGGCATTGGACGCAAAGTGGATGCACAATTGACCAATTTGAACAACACATTCGGGCAATATGTAAGTTTCCACTTGGCGACGGTCGACGCCATTCAAGCATTATAATGGAAAATATTATTGGAAATAGCGGCAAGCAGTTCCTAATGGATCAAAATATCTCCCTTCACCTCTATGGTAAAACTGAAGCAAATGAAGGTAGGAAAATGGGGCATGTTAATAGGATAAAAAAAATGGGGATGTAAATCCCCATTTCTTGTAGTCATATGATGAGCTTATTAAGCAAATTACATCATGCCGCCCATGCCGCCCATTCCGCCCATATCAGGCATAGCGGGAGCTCCACCACCAGCACCTTTTGGCTCAGGCTTATCAGCAATCATTGCCTCAGTAGTAATCAGAAGACCTGCTATTGAAGCAGCATCTTCAAGAGCTGTCCTTGCAACTTTAGCAGGATCAATAACGCCGTACTTGAACATATCTCCATACTCTTCAGTCTGGGCATTGAAGCCAAAAGTAAGATCATTTGATTCTCGTATCTTGCCAGCTACTACACCTCCGTCAACACCAGCATTTACTGCTATTTGTCTCAAGGGTGCCTCTAATGCTCTTCGAACTATATTAATGCCGGCTTCCTGGTCAGGATTACTACCCTTAACTTTCGATAAAGTTTTTGCCGCTTGAACTAGAGCAACTCCGCCCCCGACAATAATACCTTCTTGAACAGCGGCTCTTGTAGCGTTAAGAGCATCATCAACTCTATCTTTGCGCTCCTTGACCTCTACCTCTGTCGAACCACCAACTCTTATCACTGCTACGCCACCGGCCAACTTTGCAAGTCTTTCCTGAAGCTTCTCTCGATCGTAATCAGATGTAGTTTCTTCAATCTGAGCTTTTATTTGCGACACTCGAGCCTCAATCTCAGCCTTCTCACCAGCACCATCTATCACCGTTGTCTCATCTTTGGTGATTGTAACTTTCTTTGCAGTTCCAAGCATATCAACTGTAACATTTTCAAGCTTCATACCCAAATCTTCAGAGATTAATTGTCCTCCGGTAAGTACGGCAATGTCTTGTAACATCGCTTTTCGTCTATCCCCAAAGCCGGGAGCTTTTACAGCAGCTATCTTTAGACCACCTCTTAATTTGTTTACAACCAACGTTGCTAATGCTTCGCCTTCCACGTCTTCGGCAATTATCAATAACGGCTTCCCGGACTGAATTACTGTTTCAAGTAATGGAACCATCGGTTGTAGTGATGATAGCTTCTTCTCGTGCAATAGAATAAGACACTCATCTAGATCAGAAATCATCTTGTCAGCATTGGTTATAAAATATGGTGACAAATAACCCCTGTCAAATTGCATACCTTCAACCACCTCAGTTTCAGTTTCTAACCCTTTATTTTCTTCAACGGTTATCACACCTTCATTACCAACTTTCTGCATAGCATCAGAAATTTGACTTCCAATTTCTGCTTCCCCGTTTGCTGAAATAGTTCCAACCTGGGCTACTTCATCAGAGTCTTTGACAGGTCTCGACATTTTACCAATCTCTGAAACTATTTTCTCAACAGCAGTATCTATACCACGCTTTAAATCCATTGGATTCATACCAGCCGCTACAGACTTTAACCCTTCATGTACAATCGCTTGTGCCAAAATGGTAGCCGTTGTAGTTCCATCCCCGGCAGTATCATTGGTTCTCGACGCCACTTCCTTTACCATCTGAGCACCCATATTCTCGAACTTGTCGTCAAGTTCAATTTCTTTCGCAACAGTTACTCCGTCTTTAGTTATACGTGGCGCCCCAAAGGACTTGTCGAGAACTACATTTCGACCCTTCGGTCCAAGAGTTGTTTTCACTGCATCTGCAAGTACATCCACCCCGCGTAACATTCTGTTTCGTGCGTCAGTACTAAATTTAATTTCTTTAGCTGCCATCTTTTTTAGCTCCTAATTATAAATTTCGTTATTTAACAAATTCCAGTTTCGTTTCAGCTTATAATCCCTAAAATGTCACTTTCCTTCATTATCAACATATCTTCATTTTCAATTTTAACTTCTGTACCAGACCATTTTCCAAATAAAATTTTATCCCCAGATTTTACGTCCATGCTTATTCTATTACCGGACTCATCACGAGCTCCAGCTCCAACAGATACTATTTCTCCTTCGGCAGGTTTCTCCTTGGCTGAATCAGGGATAATCAAACCCCCAGCCGTTTTCTCATCACTTTCTAAGCGACGCACTACCACGCGATCGTGTAATGGTGTAAAAGACATTGAATACACTCCTTCAATTTTCTAGTTGTGGTGACAAAAATTTTTCTAGCACTCGCCACCGTAGAGTGCTAACAAGGTGCATATATGCATCCTTGTGAGCAGTGTCAACACTTCACGCAAAAAAAAAATGCATTTATACTGAAATCCTTACCGTGTAACCAAAATTCATATTTTGTTACCTGAAAATCCTATGTAGAAAGAGCGTCTATGACACTACTTTTAAAAAAGTTTAAAGAAATCTCTGATAACTACGAAGCCATTTTTTGTGATCTATGGGGTTGCATTCACGATGGGAAAAAAATATTCCCAGAAGCAGCTCAATCGCTAGCAGAATTTAAAAAAACTGGTGGGAAAGTAATTCTGCTGACGAATGCTCCCAGGCCAAGTCACGAGGTCTCGAACCAGCTTCGTTCGCTCGGTTTATCAGATACTTTGTATGATGATATTGTAACTTCAGGCGACGCCACACGAGAACAAATGTTTGAAGGGCTAGCAGGAGAATTTATATTTCACCTTGGTCCAGAAAAGGACCTTTCTTTTTTTGACTCAGGCACCTATGATTCTCAAACAAAAAAACAGGTCTCACTTGTCCCTCTTGAAAAAGCTTCTGGAATAGTTTGCACGGGATTATTTAATGATCTAACAGAGACACCGGAGAACTATTCTGACCTTATTAACTTCGGTGTGAAACAGAAACTTAAATTACTTTGTGCGAACCCCGATATGAAAGTAGATTTTGGAAGAAAAAGAATTTGGTGTGCTGGCGGCATTGCAAAAAAATATTCTGATGCTGGAGGCAAGACATTTTACTTTGGCAAACCATATAGCGCAATATATGAAAAAGCCTTTCAAAAGCTCAAGCTTCTAAAAAAAAATGTTGAAAGAAAAAATATTCTGTGTATCGGCGATGGCATAAATACCGATATCAAAGGTGGGATAATGAATGGGTTCAAAACTCTTTTTATTTGTGGCGGCCTTTCAAATGAAGAACTTCAAGTTTTTCCTGAATCACCTGAACCACAACAAGCTATTTTAAAAAGGTTTCTTGAGAGCTACAATTTAACTCCTACTGCTGCCATCGGATACTTACAATAAAAAGACATAAATCATTAATGTTGCAAATCTTGAATGCACATGTATATCTAACTGAAAACCTGAGAGAAATTTTTAAATGAGCAAAGATAAAAAGCTTAAGCATTTGGCAAGTACCATTTTCCTTGAGGATCTCAAGGTTGGATTGGAAAGATCTATATCTAAGAAGATAGGAGAGGCAGAAATTAAAATGTTTGCTGAAATATCAACCGATCACAATCCTTTACATCTAGATCTCGAGTATGCTCAGAAAACTATGTTCAAAGGCAGGATTGCCCATGGAATGTTAACAGCAAGCTTGATTTCAGCAGTAATCGGAGAACAATTACCTGGACACGGCTCAATTTATTTACACCAAGACTTAAATTTTTTGTCACCAGTCCGAATTGGAGATACTGTTGAGGCAACAGTTTCGGTGCAAAATATTGAGCTTAAGACTAGGAAAGTTACTTTAGATTGTAGTTGCCGAGTAGAAACTACTGAAGTGATCAAGGGTGAAGCTTTGGTATTAGCGCCCCGAAGGCACCCCTAAGAGAAACAAACTTTGAGCCATTAATGATGGAAATTTTACAGACTTACACCAGAGGACATTTGATCACCAAAGGATCTACTTTGGCCATAGGAAATTTTGATGGGCTGCATTTAGGCCATAAAAGCATACTAAAAGTTGCCCAAAACGTTAGTTTATCTCCCAAAGTCGGAGTGCTTACTTTTGAACCTCACCCAAGAGAATTCTTTGGAAAATCTTCTGCAGCTTTTAGACTGATGAGTGCTAAATCTAGACGACACTATTTAGAAAAGGTAGGTATCAAAATTTTAATCGAGCTTCCATTCGATAACAAAATATCTAAATTGAGCGCAGAAAAATTTTGCGAACTAATTCTCAAAAATTCTCTGCAAGTGAGTCACGTCGTTGTTGGGGCTGACTTTAAATTTGGTAAAGGTAGAGACGGCACGACTCAAACTTTACATGAATGTGGAAGTAGATTTGACTTTAAAGTAACAATTGCGCCAGTAATAAAGTCAGGCAAGTATGAAATTTCTTCAACCGCAATAAGATTGGCATTATCGGAGGGTCGGACTGAAGATGCAAAAAATATGCTTGGCCATTGGCATTCCATAGATGGTGTTGTCATTCACGGAGAAAAGAGAGGCAGAACCTTAGGCTTTCCAACAATAAATTTGTCATTAGATGGTCTTCACTTACCAAAATATGGAATATATTCAACAAAAGTAAATATATTATCGGGAAAGTTTAAAGGATCAGTTAAGGGCGTTGCATCCCTTGGAGAACGTCCAACTTTCGGTAAAAATGCACCAAATTTTGAGGTTCACCTTTTAGATTTTTCGGGAGATCTTTATGGAACTGAGGTCTCCGTGGAACTCATTAAATTTCAACGCAAAGAAGAAAAATATACAGGCTCTCAATCATTAATAGAACAAATGTCATTGGACTGCGAAATAGCCCGGAAGACCCTCAAAAAGATTTTACTTAAGTAATGAAAAAAATTCGTAACAAATTCTGGGAAGTCATTCCATTAGCCAAGATGAACTCTGCGGAATGGGAAGAAGTTTGTGACAGGTGTGGGAAATGTTGTGTTGTCAAGCTAACCACTGAAACTAATCCTGAAATATATTATACAAGTATTTCATGTAAACTATTTGATATCAGTAACTGTTCTTGTAAAGATTATAACACACGAACGAAACTTGTTGACGGATGTATAAAATTGACGCCAGAAAATATTAAAGATTCAATAAAGTGGATGCCTGACAGCTGCGCCTATAAGTTACTGTATAAAGGTAAACCATTACCATCATGGCATCATTTAGTAAGCGCTTGTGCGAATTCAATACATTTAGAGGGGGAGTCTATGCGAAATAAAACAATTTCTGAAGCAGAAGTACCGAAAAAAGACTGGGAAAATTTTATAACCAAAAAGATAGTTTAATGTTTTTTGAGTCAGATAACGCTGGTCCGGCAGCCCCAGAAATACTTCAAGCATTGAAAGATATAAATTTTGGTTATCAATCTAGCTATGGTTCTGATCAACACACAAAAAAAGTGTATTCAAGAATTAAAGATATTTTTGAAGCACCTAATGCCTCGATTTACTTTGTAACAACCGGAACGGCTGCAAATGCACTAAGTTTGGCCTGCCTTTCAAAACCTTGGTCAAAAATATTTTGCCACAAAGACTCACACATTGAAAACGACGAATGTGCTAGCCCAGAATTTTATACTGGTGGCGCAAAGTTGAGTTTTGTTCCAGGAGAAAATGCAAAAATAAGTTCAGCGCTACTAAAAAAGGCGTTAGAAAAATCACCTGCAGGAAATGTGCATAGTGCGCAACCCGGAGTACTTTCAATTACAAACGCAACCGAGTATGGAACTGTCTACAGTCAATCTGAAATAGAAGAGCTTTGCGAAATCGCAGCCTTTCACCGTGTGCCCGTTCACTTGGACGGTGCTCGGTTTGCTAATGCACTTGTGAACACTAAGGCTAGCCCAGCCGAGTTGACCTGGAAAGCCGGAATAGACGTTGTTAGCCTTGGAGGAACAAAGAACGGATTAATTGCTGCAGAGGCGGTAATTCTTTTTGACAATGACAAATCTTGGGAATTTGAACTTCGACGAAAGAGAGGCGGGCACCTTATTTCCAAGCATAGATATCTTACTGCGCAATTCGAAGCATATTTTCAAAACGACCTTTGGCTAAATCTTGCAGCAAAGGCAAATGAGGCAGCGCAGACTTTAGCAAGAAAAATATCCACAATCAAGAATGCAAAAATTGAGTACCAACCTCAAGCGAATTCCGTTTTCGCTTCTATGCCAAGAGCAATGCATAAGCGTGCAATAGAAAACGGTGCAAAATATTATTTTTGGCCAGATGATCAAACCATGTCTGGTTTACTCAATGAGCGGCTCCTGGCACGCTTTGTTTGCAACTGGTCTACCTCTGAAGTTGAAATTAAAAATCTTGCGAGTGCCTTTGAGTAAACTTAATTAAAAAAATGTTCACTATTTTCAATTTGAAAAATCACTCAAATCATCTATGCATTACTTAAATGATAAAAAATATTCTCTTTCTATAATTTAAAATGAAGGCTCCTAAATGAAAAATGGAAAAGAACCAAAGATAATGTCTGGTAACTCCAATATGACTATAGCTCGAGGCATTGTAAAACGAATGAGTATTCACAGGGGTATAAAAGTTGATTTAGTAAAAGCACGTGTCGAAAGATTTAACGACCAGGAAATTTTTGTGGAAGTGTTTGAAAATGTTCGCGATGAGGATATGTTCATTATCCAGTCTACTTCAAACCCTGCTAATGACAATCTGCTTGAATTACTTATTATGGCAGATGCTTTACGAAGATCAAGCGCTCAAAGAATTACTGCCGTAATACCCTATTTTGGTTATGCCAGACAGGATAGGCGCACAAAAGCTAGAACACCAATAAGTGCAAAGTTAGTAGCTAATTTGCTTACAGAATCAGGCATTGAACGAATATTAACCCTTGACTTACATGCGGCGCAGATCCAAGGTTTTTTTGATATTCCTGTCGATAACCTTTATGCTGCACCTCTTTTTTCACTTGATATCAGGCACCATTTCAATGATCCTTCAAAACTTACAGTAGTTTCTCCGGATGTTGGAGGCGTAGGTAGAGCTCGCGAACTTGCGGAACGCATAGATGCTGAATTAGCAATAGTTGATAAGCGACGAGCTTCTCCGGGTGAGATTGAGTCAATGACCATAATCGGACATCCCAAGGATCGTATTTGTTTAATAGTTGATGATATTTGCGATACTGCGGGAACTCTTGTAAAAGCGGCCGATCTATTAATGGAGAAAGGAGCCCTTGAGGTTCACGCATACATTACTCATGGAGTGCTATCTGGAGGTGCCGTAAATAGAATAAATTCCTCCTGCATCAAGAGCTTTGTCTTGACAGACTCAATAGAAAAAACACCCTCAGTAAAAAAGTCGAATAAAATTAGATCTGTATCATCGGCACCATTACTAGCTCAAGCGATACTAAATATTTCCCAGGGGAATTCGGTCTCCTCACTATTCGATGACGGGACTTTAAAGCCAATATATGAGACATATTATCCAGAATTATACTAAGTTTTCTTTCGAATTCATCGTTTTCCACAGTGGCAAAATAGTGATAAGACACAAAATCGAAGCGAATAAAAAAGGCGCCCCTGGCAGATAAACAATCGAATCCGGACGAGAGAAAAAATTAAAAGTAACGGTCATCAAAATTGGACTTATTATTGATGTGATTGCAGAGAGACCGGCAATAACACCTTGAAGCTCTCCTTGCTGTAGATCTGAAACCTTATTTGACATGTATCCATTTAAGGTTGGCGTCAATAACTCTGACATAGCCGAAAATGGAATCAAGAGAAATACTACCCAACCAGCAAAACTAAAACCTAGCGCAAACAACGAAAAGGATCCGACCAACAAAGAGAGCACAACAACCCGAGGAGCACCAAGATTGGAAACAAATTTCATTCGAATTACAAACCCCTGTACAACGGTGATACCAACACCGTAACAGGCCAAAGAAAGCCCTATCATCCCAGATGTCCAACCGAAGACCTCTTTGCTCCAAAACCCCCAAATTGCAGGATAAACCCAATGAGCAATAGATATTAAAAACACGCAAGACAAAGTTATTCTTAGATTTGAAAATAAGAACACTTTCTGAATGGTTAGAAACGGATTTAAAGAAATTAATTTAAAGGGTCGGCGCCTGCCCTCGGGCAACGATTCCGGAAGAACAAAAAAGCCAAAGATGCAATTTGCAAAAACTAAAAATGCTGACAAGAAAAATGGAGCCCGAGAGCTAATTTCTCCTAAAATTCCACCCAATATAGGTCCAAAGATAAATCCAATACCAAAAGCAGCACCAATTAGACCAAAATTCTTTGCCTTTTCCGCCGGAGTAGAAATATCAGCCAAATAGGCCGTAGCGGTAGGAACAGTTCCACCAGCTATACCAGCAATAAGTCTACCGACAAGTAAAATCCAAAGGGTTGAAGCTAATCCCAAAATTACATAATCAATAGATAACGTCAACAATGCGAAAAGAATTATTTTTCTACGTCCAATTGAGTCTGAAATACTTCCAATTATCGGGGAAAACAAAAATTGCATTCCAGCGTATGAGGCTGACAAAACCCCTCCCCAAATCGCAGCCGTAGAAATTTCAGTGTAGCCAAGTTCCTCAAGTAAATTTGGCATTATCGGGAAGATTATTCCAATCCCAACTATATCTAACACTACAGTAATAAAAATGAAAGTTACTGCTCTAGATCGGTTGACAGGCTGTCGATCAGAACTCATTCAGGCCTACCGTTATTTGCAAGCCATAAAAGTAAAGTCAAATAAAAGTTTAGGTATTCTTACCATTTGACCAGTTTCGCCAATTTTCATGTGAAAGAGCCCGCTAGAATCCTTAAATCGTTTAGCCTAAGTTCTAGTATAGAACCGGAGTCCTCAGGCGCATTTTCAAGATCTTTTTCTAATTCAACTACTAATTGTTCTATCATTTCCGCGGTTGCTTCAGACTTCTTTACAGACATCTCGGCCAAAACTGTTGCGCCAGACTTTGAAATTTCTACAAAGCCACCAGTGACAAGATATTCCTCCACAGCATTTTCTAGGGTAACAGAGAGAATCCCAGGTCTTAACGTAGTTAAAAAAGTTGCATGATTTGGTAGTGCAGTTATGTCTCCCTCATTTCCAGGAATAACAACAGACAGAGCTTCGGCAGAGGCAACTTTCTTCTCTGGGGACACTAAATCGAACTGTAACATTTCAGCCATGAAAATATCCTCTATGCCGCCTTTTCAGCTAGCTTTTCAGCTTTAGCTATTACATCATCAATTCCACCAACCATGTAAAACGCTGCTTCAGGCAGATGATCAAACTCTCCAGCAACCACGCGTTTAAAACTATCAATTGTCACGTCTAACGGAACTTGGATACCGTCTGATCCGGTAAAAACTTTTGCTACATCGAAAGGCTGTGATAGAAACCGTTGAATTTTTCTAGCCCTGTTAACAGCTAACTTGTCTTCTTCTGATAATTCATCCATTCCAAGTATAGCAATTATATCCTGCAATGATTTATATCGTTGCAAAACTTCTTGGACGTCTCTCGCAACTCTATAATGTTCTTCGCCTACTATCTGTGGATCCATTATCCTACTGTTTGAGTCTAATGGGTCGACCGCAGGATAAATTCCAATTTCCGAAATCGCTCGACTGAGCACCGTAGTAGCATCAAGGTGAGCAAAGGATGTTGCGGGAGCTGGGTCGGTCAAATCGTCTGCTGGCACATAAATAGCTTGAACAGAAGTTATTGAACCCGCTTTGGTAGACGTTATTCTTTCCTGCAAAGCACCCATGTCAGTTGCCAATGTAGGCTGATAGCCAACAGCAGACGGGATTCTACCCAAAAGAGCAGACACTTCTGAACCTGCCTGAGTGAATCTAAAAATATTATCCACAAAAAATAGTACATCAGTTCCTGACTGATCCCTAAATTGCTCTGCTAATGTTAGCCCAGTCAATGCGACTCGGGACCGAGCCCCTGGAGGTTCGTTCATTTGACCATAAACTAAGGCGACTTTTGATTCCTCGAGATTATCAGGATTGATTACGCCCGACTCTATCATTTCATAATATAGGTCATTACCCTCTCGAGTGCGCTCTCCCACACCGGCAAATACAGAAAACCCAGAATGTACCTTTGCAATATTATTAATTAATTCCATGATCAGAACTGTCTTTCCAACCCCGGCACCCCCAAATAATCCAATTTTTCCGCCTTTCGAGTAAGGAGCAAGCAAATCAACCACCTTTATCCCAGTGACCAAAATTTCCGTTTCAGTCGCCTGCTCTGCAAATTCCGGAGCTTCTCTATGAATGGGACGAGTTTCGCTAGAAACTACTTTACCTTTTTCATCAACGGGATCGCCGACTACATTCAAAATTCTTCCCAAAGTTGCATTACCGACCGGAACAGAAATAGGCGCTTTCAAATCAATTACGTCGGAACCCCTAACTAAGCCTTCGGTACTATCCATGGCAATAGTTCTAACAGTATTCTCACCCAAATGCTGAGCAACCTCTAAGATCACCTTCACACCATTATTAACTGTTTCCAGTGCGTTTAAGATCTCAGGAAGAGTACTCTCAAACTGCACGTCTACAACCGCACCAATTACCTGCGTAATTTTACCAATATTTTTGGCCATGTTTAACCTCCACTGATCAAAGTGCTTCCGCACCAGAAATAATTTCAATAAGTTCATTTGTGATCGCCGCCTGTCGCGAACGATTATACTGTATTGTTAGTTTATCTATCATCTCTCCAGCATTTCTCGTCGCATTATCCATCGCAGACATTCTAGCTCCCTGTTCTGAAGCACCGTTTTCTAAAAGAGCAGTAAAAATTTGCGTAGATATTGACCTGGGTAATAAGTCTGCCAAAATTAAATCCTGTTCAGGTTCATAATCATATGAAGCTGCCGGTGCAGACTCACTGACGTCAAATGTGGCAGGTATGAGCTGCTGCGACATTGGAGTTTGAGCTATTATCGACTGAAATCTAGCATAAAAAATTGTTGCGGAGTCAAACTCGCCAGCATCAAAGCGAGTTAATAAATCTTTTGATATTTCAAGAGAATTTGAATACTCAACACGCTTAATTCCGGACAAATCAAAATGATTTATTATTAAATTCCCGTATTCTCGAGATAGCTGCTCTCTCCCTTTCTTACCGATGGTAATAAGTTTGACCTCTCTACCTTCAGAAATTTCCTTAGCTATTCTATTTTTCGCCAATTTTACAATTGAAGAATTAAAACCGCCGCATAAACCTCTTTCAGAGGTCGCAACAATCAAAAGTTGTACCTTATTACTACCGCTCCCGGTAAGAAGTCGTGGGGCATTGGAACCTTCACTTATTCCTTGTGCAAGATTAGTTAAAACATCGTTCATTTTTTCGGCATACGGACGACCACTTTCTGCAGCTTCTTGCGCTCTGCGCAATTTCGCTGCAGCAACCATCTGCATTGCTTTAGTAATTTTTCGCGTCGACTTGACACTTTCAATTCTTAATTTCAGGTCTTTAAGACTAGGCATTAGCCCATTCCTTGTACATCTAAATTTCTAGTTAAAATCTTTTGCGAACGTTTCAATCTCAGCCTTAATTTTTTTTTCAAGCTCACCCTCAACCTTTCGATCATTACTAGCCAAATCGTTGAGCAAAGTTTGGCATTTATTCCGCAAATGCTCTAATAGACCCTTCTCAAAATTTTGCACGTCGGAAACGGTGATCGAGTCCAAATATCCGTTTGTACCAGCGTAAATCACGATAACCTGTTCCGCTATCGTAAGCGGAGAATATTGTGGCTGTTTTAAAAGTTCTGTTAAGCGTGCACCTCTATTTAGCAAAGCTTGCGTAGATGCGTCTAAATCAGAACCAAATTGTGCGAAGGCTGCCATTTCTCTGTACTGTGCCAAGTCTAACTTTATTGAACCAGCTACCGATTTCATAGCCTTGGTCTGCGCAGAAGAACCAACCCTTGATACCGACAGACCAGTGTTAACCGCAGGCCTAATACCCTGATTAAAAAGCTCGGTCTCTAGAAAAATTTGTCCATCAGTAATCGATATTACGTTCGTTGGTATAAAGGCAGACACATCACCTCCTTGGGTCTCAATTATCGGTAATGCAGTCAAAGAACCAGCTCCATGGTCATCATTTAATTTCGCTGACCTCTCTAATAACCTTGAATGCAGGTAAAATACATCTCCTGGGTAAGCCTCTCTTCCAGGAGGCCTGCGCAGTAACAATGACATTTGCCTGTATGCTACAGCTTGTTTCGACAAATCATCATAAATAATTAGAGCATGTCTTCCATTGTCCCTAAAATATTCGGCCATTGAGGTAGCAGAGTAAGGTGCTAAAAATTGTAGTGGAGCAGGATCCGAGGCCGTAGCCGCCACAATTATAGAATATTTTATCGCTCCACTTTCTTCCAGCTTCTTGACCAGCTGCGCCACAGTAGATCGTTTTTGACCAATAGCGACATAAACACAATAAAGTTTCTTACTTTCATCATTTCCGGCAGCATCATTATAAGTTTTTTGATTTAAAATGGCATCAATCGCTACGGCTGTCTTTCCTGTCTGTCTGTCGCCGATAATCAATTCCCTCTGTCCTCTACCAATTGGTATTAAAGCATCAACCGACTTTATCCCTGTAGCCATCGGTTCATGAACCGATTTTCTAGGTATTATTCCTGGTGCTTTTACATCAGCAATTGAACGCTCAGAGGTTTTGATAGGGCCTTTCCCATCTATCGGATTTCCCAATCCATCTACAACTCGGCCAAGCAGCCCTTCTCCCACAGGGACGTCAACGATTGAGTTTGTCCGCTTAACCACATCTCCTTCCCTGATAGATCTGTCTGAACCGAATATCACTACCCCAACATTGTCTACCTCGAGATTTAAGGCCATTCCACGGATATTACCAGGAAACTCAACCATCTCTCCGGCTTGCACATTATCTAAACCATAAACCCGGGCAATACCGTCGCCAACCGACAATACCCGTCCAACTTCGGCAACATCAGCCTCTTCTCCGAAGTTTTTAATCTGATCTTTTAAAATTGCAGAAATTTCTGCCGCTTGGATACTCATCAACCTACCTCTTTCATCATAGTTTGAAGTTTCAATAATTTCGATCTAATTGATGTATCAATCATCTTCGATCCTAATTTTATCACAAGGCCTCCCAGAATAGCTTCATCAATGCTTAATTTGAGCCTGACGTCTTTTCCTAAATTTTTTTTCAGAACTTGTTGCAAACTATTTTCTTGAGCCTTGGTTAATTTTTTTACCGATGTTATCTCAGCCAACATTTCTCCTCGCTCATTCTGCGCTAGAGCTCTAAAACTACTAATCATCGGACTAATTAGCAACAAACGCCTCTTGTTAGCCATTAACTTTAGGAGATTTATCACTTGTACAGCT
>MDTB01069011.1_pt1 | contig 26044 bp, 24 predicted proteins | sample 811161 | NCBI WGS metagenome assembly MDTB01 (sample SAMN05326650, study PRJNA326480) | marine metagenome | isolation source: seawater | place: Mediterranean Sea | collected 2009 | reverse complement strand
TAAAAAGTAAAATAGATATAAATTTGGCTGAGTGGCAGAGTGGTCATGCAGCGGACTGCAAATCCGTCAACGCCGGTTCGATTCCGACCTCAGCCTCCAATTTATTTAATTTTTGGCATTTAAATACGTATAATAATCTTCTTCAGAGGAGATTTATTTGCTCTGCCCGGGTGGTGGAATTGGTAGACACAAGGGACTTAAAATCCCTCGATAGTAATATCGTGCCGGTTCAAGTCCGGCCCCGGGTACCAATTAATTTTCTAGATTCTCATATTGAAGTTAGATAAAAATATCTACTTATTTAGATTTGTTTAGTATTATTGATATTTAAGATTTCATTAAAGGAGAAATAGTGCAAAAAGACATTCAAAATGAATTTCAATATGATAACTATATTGACTTAAAAGAATTAATTAGTGTTTTGTGGTCTGGGAGAAAAAAAATCTTAGTTGTTACTTTTTTATTCGGGTTAGTCTCCGTAATTTATGCTCTTTCAATACCAAATCAGTATAAAGCAACCGTATTACTAGCCCCTGCTCAATCAAGTAGCGGAGGACTCTCTGGAGCTTTAAGTGATTTAGGTGGACTTGCTTCTTTAGCTGGAATTAATGTCGATAGCGGAGAAAGTGATGAATCTTTGATAGCTCAAGAGATAATGAAATCTTGGAGTTTCATGGAAGAATTTATTTTGGAAAATGATCTTATGGTAAAAGTATTTGCTGCAGAAGGATGGTCCAAAAATTCCAATCGACTCTTAATAGATAGTGATTTATATGATGAAGAAAATAATCAATGGTTAATTGAAAGTGAAGATTCAAATAAGTTTCGATCTCCCTCAAGCTGGGAGCTTTATGAATCATTTTCTGAAAGGCTTGCAATTTCAGAAGATAAAAAATCTGGATTAGTATCTATTTCTTTTGAATATTATTCTCCTCTAATCGCAAAAGAATTGCTGGATATGTATGTAGCTGCTATTAACGAACATATGCAAAAGAGAAAAATTGATAAGGTAAATAACAATATCCTTTATTTAGAGGAACAAATAAAGAATACTTCTCTTGCAGAAATGCGTGATGTTTTTTACAACCTAATAGGAGAGCAGACAAAAAATAAAATGTTAGCTGCTGCAAGTCCAGAGTATGCATTAGTTGTGGTAGGGCCTAGCATGGTTCCTGAACTGAAATCTAAACCAGAGCGTGCATTAATTTGCATCTTTGGAAGTCTCCTAGGGGCTGTTCTGTCGGTCCTGCTTGTATTTTCCTTGCATTATTTAAAAAAAGAGTACAAGTCTTAACAATTAATAGTTTACATTTAGTATGCGGAATCTTACTTTCAAAGTATTAAATAGACCTAAATATTTATTTCTAAATTTATTAAAAATTCTCTAATATGGAAATGCTTGTTCTAGCTGGCGGATTTGGTAAAAGATTGAAGAAAAGCCTCAACAATGTGCCCAAACCATTAGCCCCAATCAATGATACTCCTCTATTAAAACTTTTATTGAAAAATTGGGTTAGCCAAGGTCAACAAAAATTTATATTTCTTCTGCATCATCAAGCTGAAAAGATCATCGAGTTTTTGTCTCAACAATCTAGTTACTTTGGAAACTTTGTTGATATAGATTGGATAGTTGAGAAAAAACCTCTAGGCACAGGTGGCTCTGTTTCTAATGCCATCAGAGTTAAAAATTTGTCTGGTTCAGTCTTGATTTCGAATGCAGATACTTGGCTTGATGATGGGCTCAGCAAAATAAAGAATATTCGTTCAGCTGCAATAGCAGTTGTCAAAGTAACCGATACAAGAAGATTTGGTTCTCTTTCAATTGATAACGAAGGTAACATTTTTCAGTTCTTTGAGAAAAATACAAATGCATTTGATAACATCCCCGGTATGATAAATGCTGGTCTTTACAAATTGCCTACTAAAATTTTTTTAGATGTTGATGAAGATAAATTTTCTCTTGAAGAAAAAATATTACCGGAGCTATCAAAGAAAAGATCACTAAAATCAGTGATATTAGATGGAAATTTTTATGATATTGGAATCCCAAAAGATTACTCAAGATTTTGCGAATGGTATAACCAAAAAGTTAATCTATGAAAAAATCTAATTATGTTGTTTCAGAATCGTCAACAATAAGGGATGGTTTAGAAAAAATTAAATTAAATTCTATTGGAATGGTTTTCGTTGTGGATAAAAATGACAAAGTAATTGGAGTCGCCACGGATGGCGACATAAGGTCTTCTTTGTTAGACAAAGCCTCCTTATTAGATAGTATAAAAAAATGTTTTAATCCTGATTTTATATGGAGTAAAAATTCTGATAGTCGTGAATCAATACTTAAGTTACTTGATTCAAAGATAAAAGCAGTTCCAATTTTAGATAAAAATATGGAGCTTGTTGATGTTATAACTTCTTCTAGGTTCCCAATTGTTATTGAAAAAGATATATATGCTAGATCTAAAGCCCCTGTGAGAATAAGCTTTGCAGGAGGCGGCTCAGACCTTACCCATTATTTCATGGATGATGGCGGGGCTGTTTTAAATGCCTCTATCTCTCTTTATTCTCATGCAACTTTAAGACCAAGGAGAGATTTCAAGATTAGAATCAGTTCATTAGATTTGGGCGAAACTAACGAATATGAAAATTTAGATAGTATGTTGATTTCTAGGGACAATTTTGGATTGTTTCGTTCTCTGCTCCAATTAATTCGACCAGATTTTGGTTTTGATTTATCTATAAATTCTGACTTTCCTTTTGGATCAGGTTTAGGAGGCTCCTCATCAGTTATGATCGCAATTTGTGGTTGTTTCAATGAATTAAGAAAAGATAGGTGGAGCGATCATGAATTGGCAGAAATAGCATTCCAGGCAGAAAGAATTAGTATGAATATCTCAGGTGGCTGGCAAGACCAATATGCAACAGTTTTCGGGGGGCTTAATTTTATTGAATTTAAAAATGACAATAATCTCATATCCCCCTTAAGATTAAGAGATAAAAGCGTATTTGAACTTGAAGAATGTTTATACCTGTTTGAAGTGACTTCAGGGCGCAATTCAGGAGACATTCACGATGATCAAGAATCAACTATGCGTGATCCAAAAATACAAGAGCTTGTTAGAAAAAATGTTTCGCATTGTTATTCAATGAGAGACTATCTTTTAAGAGGAAAATTAACTGAGTTTGGGGAAGGGCTAAATTTAGCTTGGTCTATGAAGCGCCAGTTTAGTAAAAAAATTTCAAATGATTTGATTGACGAAATGTATAATTTTGCTTTAAAAAGTGGAGCCTCTGGAGGAAAACTTCTTGGTGCTGGAGGAGGAGGTTTCTTTTTATTTTTTGTTCAGCATTCTAAGAAGAATGATTTTTTACTAGCAATGAAAGAAAACGGGCATGAAGAAACTCGATTTAATTTTGATCAATCTGGTATGCAATCTTGGACAAGTCGTGAAACTTATGACTAAGAAAAAGAGTACAAGCAATGAAAATTGGTAATATAAATGTAGGAAATTCTCATATTTTTGTTATTGCAGAAATTGGTAATAACCATAATGGAAGTATAGAAAGAGCCTTGAAAATGATTGATTCAGCAGCTGATTCTGGCGCGGACTGCGTGAAATTTCAAATGCGCAATATGACTTTTGCTTACAGAAAAAAAAGTTTAGAAAAGAAGGGAGAAGATTTAGGGACTGAATATGTGCTTGATCTTTTAGAAAAATTTGAATTATCAGTTGACGAGCATAAAAAAATCTCTCAATACTGTAAATCAAAAGGTATTTTATATATGTGCACCCCATGGGATTTAAAAAGTGTTGAAGTTTTGGAAAGTTTTGAAGTTCCTGCATACAAAGTTGCATCAGCTGATTTAACAAATCTTCCACTAATAAACAGCCTTATTAAGACTGGTAAACCAATAATTTTATCTACGGGAATGAGTTCTGAAGAAGAAATAAAGATTTCTGCTAATTTTTTAAACAAAAAAAAAGCTCAATATGCTCTTCTTCATTGTAACAGCACTTATCCAGCTCCATTTCAGGACATAAATCTAAATTGGATAAAACGGCTAAAAGCCATAAACCCATTAGTTGGTTACTCTGGGCATGAACGCGGTATTGCTGTTTCTTTGGCAGCGGTTGGCTTAGGAGCAAAGATAATAGAACGACACTTCACTTTTGATAGAAGCATGGAAGGTCCTGACCATGCGGCAAGCTTAGAACCAATGGAGTTTAATGATCTAGTTTCAGGCATAAGAGATTTAGAAAAAGCTCTAGGAGATGGTTCCGAAAGACGTTTATCTCAAGGAGAAATGATTAATAGAGAAAATCTTGCTAAGAGCCTAGTTTCAACTTGTAATTTAAAACAAGGGACGGTGATCAAGCCAAAACATGTTAAAGCGTTAAGTCCTGGACAAGGACTATCAGCACAATTTTTTGAAAAAATAATTGGTCTAAAACTAAAAAGAGATATGAAGGAAGAAGACTATTTTTTTCCTTCAGATTTAAACGAAAAAAGGATAGAGCCACGAGAATATTCTTTCAAAAGACCTTGGGGAGTACCAGTTAGATATCATGATTTTTCTGAATATGAGTCAAAAATTAAACCTGATATCTTTGAATTTCACCTATCTTATTCAGACCTTGAATTAAACATTGAAGATTATTTCTCTAAAACTTATGAATACGGTTTAGTAGTACACGCTCCCGAATTATTCGCTGGGAGTCAATTGATGGATTTGGCTTCAAGCGATGATGAATATAGAAAATATTCAATAAAAGAGACTCAAAAAGTCATCAACCTCACTAGATCTTTAAAAAAATATTTTCCTTCTACAGAGAAACCCATGATAGTTGCTAACATTGGAGGTTTTTCAATGGATGAGCCTTTGCAAGAATCTGATCTTGAAGTTTGTTTCTCAAAGTTCTCTGATAGCTTATCAAAGCTTGATATGAAAGAAATTGAGTTAATTCCTCAAACAATGGCACCTTTCCCATGGCATTTTGGCGGTCAAAGGTATCAGAATTTGTTTCTTCAATCAGATCAGATCCTACGATGGTGTAAAGAATTTAACCTAAGGATATGCTTTGATATTTCACATTCAAGACTTATGTGTAATCATTTTGGATTAGATTTTTATGAATTTGCAAAAGAAGTAGCCCCATTAACAGCTCACTTACATTTAGGAGATGCTAAAGGAATAAATGGAGAGGGTCTTCAAATTGGGCACGGAGACATAAACTTTATTCAATTGTGCACAATTTTAAATGGGTTATGTCCAGATGCTTCTTTTATTCCAGAAATTTGGCAGGGCCACAAAAATGGAGGCGAAGGATTTTGGTTGGCCCTTGAGGATCTAGAAAAAAAATTTAGAATGTAGGTAACTTAATGCTTACAAAATTTTTCGATTTAGATTAAAAAAATAGAAAATTAAAATATGAAAACAAAATTAGTTCATCAACAAATATCTGAATCAATAAAAGTTAAAACTATGATAATGGAGGATCCGATTATTTTAGAAAAGATAATTGATATAACTAAAGCATGTATTTCTTCACTTAGTAACAATGGAAAAATAATTTTCTGTGGAAACGGTGGAAGTTTTGCTGATTCTCAACATCTTTCTGCTGAATTTACATCTAAATTTTTATTTGATCGTCCTGCTCTAGCATCTATTGCACTTGGAACAAATAGTTCTGGCATGACCGCTATGGGGAACGATTACGGTTACGATAACGTTTTTGCAAGAGAAATAGAAGCTGTAGCTAAGTCAGAAGATACTCTTATAGCTATAACAACAAGCGGAGATAGCATGAATATTCTAAAGGCAGTAGAGGTAGCAAAAAAAATGAGCATACAAACTTTTGTCCTTACTGGAGAAAGCGGAGGAAAGATTAGCTCTAGAGCCAATTGCATAAAAGTTCCTTCTAGCGATACTCCTAGAATTCAAGAAAGTCATATATTAATAGGTCACATAATTTGCGGATTTGTTGAGGCAGAGATGTTTAAGAATCACAATAATTAAGGTCAATAGTAATTTTTAATTTAAAGTAGGGGCAAGTTTGTGTAGGTGCGATAATGAATGATTCAAAAGGTAAATCTGAAAATGATGAATATTTAAAGGTCATTTATTCTGAGGAAAGAAAACCAAAGAATGAATATCCAAAATCATTAGCCAGTTACTTAAAAGAACTTAATATCAATGATGAAGGAGCAATTTTAGACGTTGGGTGTGGTAGAGGAGATTTAATGCGAGCGTTTCATGAACTAGGACACAATGTCATGGGATTAGACATCTCAGAATCTTCTATAGAGTTTTGTGCTCCACTTGCCGTAGATGTTATAAATTTTGATAGCGAGAAGTTTCCCTTTGAGGACTCAAGTTTTTCTTCTCTTTATTCAAAATCAGTAATCGAGCATTTAAGAAATCCTTTAAATATGATGAGAGAATCACATAGAGTTTTAGAGGAGGGAGGGAAGGCTATTTTTTTGACTCCAAGTTGGGTCCATACGCATTCTAAATCTTTTTATATTGATCATACTCATGTAACGCCTTTTACTTTACCCTCATTACGTGACGCATTGCTTATGTCGGGATTTAAAAATGTAAAAGTTACATACTTTACTCAGTTACCCTTTCTTTGGGGTAAACCTAAACTTGACTTATTAATCAGATTATTGGCTAAAATACCTTTTCCATATTCACCTGTTAATGATGTAAAACTTCCTGAATCACTAAATAAATTCATAAGGTTTTCAAAAGAAACTATGTTGCTTGCAACTTGTAATAAATGAAAATTATCGCTTTGATACCTGCAAGATCGGGCTCAAAGTCAGTTCCTAATAAGAATATTAGAAAACTTGCTGGTAAGCCACTATTATCTTATTCAATTAAAACAGCCTTAGATTCTAGTTTGATAGATAGGGTTTTCGTTTCTACTGATGATAAAAAAATAGCAAAAATTGCTAAAGAATATGGAGCCGAAGTACCTTTTTTACGTCCAAGAAAAATTTCCGGCGATAATTCTTTGGATATTGAATTTCATCAACATGCTCTAAATTGGTTATTTGAAAATGAAAAATATATTCCAGATTTAATTGTAAATTTGAGACCAACAAATCCAATAAGAAAATCAAAGACAATTGATAGAGCAATTCAATGCCTGATTGAAAGTCCTGATATGGATTCATTGAGATCAGTTAGGCTTTCTAATCATAGTCCATACAAAATGTGGACAATTTCAGACCTAGGAGTTCTTAAACCCATAACATCTGAGCTTAATATAAAGGAACCTTTCAATATGCCAAGACAACAATTACCAAAATGCTATTGGCAAGATGGTTATGTTGATGTGACTAAGTATTCAACTGTTGTAAAAAAAATGTCAACTACTGGAAATAATATTCTTCCTTTTTTAATAGAAGAAGAATCTATAGATATCGATTATGAAGAATCTATTAAACAAGTAGAAAATATTTTGTCTGGTAAGCCTAAAGATGAAGGAATAAAGGACATCAGTTTTTCAGAAAAAATAAAAAGGAACCCGTCATAAAATTTTTAATTTGCGGCTTAGGCTCAATAGGACAAAGGCATGTTAGGCTATTAAAGAAAATAGATAAAGATGCTGAAATCGTAGCATTTAGAAAAAGAAGAAAAGAATTGGTTATTAATGATGATTTGAGTGTTGAAAATAAACTAGATTTATCGTCACATTATGATATTAAAGAAACCTCAAATTTAGATAAAGCTTTGAATGATAAATATGATGCAATATTTATTACTAATCCAATTTCTTTACACATTAGCTATGCTCAAAAAATTGCAAATAAGGGGCATAATATTTTTATAGAAAAACCTGTTGGAGATACTTTAAAAGGAACAAAAAAGCTTTTACGAACAATAAAAAATAAAAAACTCAAAACTTTTGTTGGATATCAAATGCGTTTTCATCCAGCAATAATTAAATTAAAAGAAATTATAGAAAAACGCTATTTAGGACATGTTGTAAGTGCAAATACACATTTTGGTGAGTGGCTTCCTGGGATGCACAATTATGAAGATTATAGAAATACACACATGGCAAGAAAAGACCAAGGAGGTGGCGCTATATTGGCATTAAGTCATGAGATTGACTATGCAATTTGGTTATTCGGACCTCCAAAAAGCGTTTATGCCATTGGTAATCACTATACTAATTTAGAAATTGATGTTGAAGATTCGGCAGATGTAATATTAAAAGTTCCATCTCCTATTGGGGATATTCCTATCGGCTGTCATGTTGATTTTATTCAATCCCCTCCAAAAAGATTTTGTAACATTGTTTTTGAATATGGGACGGCTAGTTGGAATTATTTTGAAAACACAATTTTAGTTACAAATTCTAAAAATAATACAAAAAAAAGCTATGAATTTAACAAATTTGAGCGAAATAATATGTTTATTGATGAATTAAAACATTTTTTATCTTGCTTGAAAGAAGATAAAAAAGCTTTGATAGATTTCGAAAATGGTTTGGAAGTGCTTAAAATATGTTTATTAGCAAAAAAATCTATTAAGACTGGGAAGGTAATTTATATTAAATGAAAAAAAATTTATTTGATTTAAAAGGAAAGATAATTGTTATATCTGGAGCAGCCGGTTTGTTAGGAAGAAAGCATGCAGATGCCGTAGCTAGTTATGGAGGCACTCCTATTTTGCTAGATTTGTCACAGAAGGAAGTAGACAAATTTGCTGATAAATTGAATAAAACTTATAAAGTAAATGCCATGGGTTTTTCTGTTGATATCACCGATGAAAAAGCTATAAAGCAGAATGCTAAAAAAATAATTAAAGAATATAGTAAGGTTGATGGGCTTATAAATAATGCTGCTATTAACCCGAAATTAGAAAACGATAAAAAGAAAAATTTTTCTAGGTTAGAAAACTTTCCATTGAAAACTTGGAACGAGGAATTATCTGTTGGGTTAACAGGATCATTTTTATGCGCAAAATATTATGGTTTAGAAATATCAAAGAATCTTAATGGTGGATCGATAGTAAATATATCTTCAGATTTAGGACTGATTTCACCTGATCAAAGATTGTATGCCGTGAAAGGCCAAAAAAAAAATTCACAGGCTGTAAAACCGATTAGTTATTCTGTTGTTAAAACTGGATTGATAGGCTTAACAAAATATTTAGCGACATACTGGGCTGATAAAAATGTACGTTGTAATGCGATGTGTCCAGGAGGAGTAGAAAATGATCAACCCGAAGACTTTTTGAGAAAAGTTAAATTTAGAATACCTTTGGGTAGAATGGCAAGTTCTGAAGAATATCAAAGCACTTTAGTATGGATGTTATCCGATGCTTCAGGTTATTTAAACGGAGCAATTGTGCCAATAGATGGTGGTAGAACTTCGTGGTAACTTTTAAAAATTAATCAAAGGAAGAAAAGATTTGGTAAATACATACACAAAAAAAGTTATAAAAAATTTTTCTTGGCTTATGTTGGATAAACTGGTTTTGGCTTTTGTAAGCTTAATAGTTTTACTCAATGTAGCGAATTACTATGGACCTTACGATTATGGGCTCTATCAGTATGCCCTGAGCTTAAATCTTATATTTGGTGTAATTATTTTTTTTGTTGACGGGAGAGTTGTAATAAAATTCTTCAGTAAGGAAGACGAATTTCAAACTTTGTATAACTCGGTTATTGCAAAAGTTTTCTTAAGTGTAATTTCATTAGTAATAGGAATAATTTTATTGGCCATTATTGATGCGCCTCAAAAATTTAATTTAATTTATTTATTACTTCTTTTAAATAATATTATCGTTAACATCGCATTTGGTATTGAGTGCTATTTTAATTTCCATTTAAAATCTAAAAATATAGTTATCGCTTCTAATGTATCTAACCTTGCTAGTGCAGCAATGCAATTAGTAGCAATAAGTCTTAATTTTTCAATTGTAGCTATCATGTCTGTAGTTTTAGTTTCATCAATTATTAAATCGTTCATAATTTTTTTTCAATTTTTTAAAATCTATGATGGGTCAATGAGTTTCAATATTCAAAAAAACCTGATATATCGTATTGTTAAAGAGAGTATTCCCTTGGCAATTGCCGCCGCTGCCGCAATGATATATGCGAGAACAGATATGGCCATGATTGGAGCTATGCTTGATATAGAGCAGGTTGGAATTTATTCAGTATCTGTGAACATTTTATCGGTGATGATTATCGCAATAGTGCCAATACAAGTATCAATTTATCCTAAGATGCTTGAATGGTATGAAGAGAGTAGAGAAGTTTACTATGAAAAGTATCAGATTATTTCTTCACTTGTTACTTGGTTATTTATTTTTGCAGCTTTTTTTGCTGTTTTATCGGCTCCAATTTTTTTTAATACTTTATTCAGTGAAGAATACTCAAAAAGCTTAGATGTCTTTATGATACATATCATTGGAGCTTTCTTTATTTATAACTCAATTCTTAGAAGTAGTCACTTTACAATTACTGGCTTCACAAAAGTTTTAATGATTTCTCAGGTGTTAGCAGTATTTATTAACATTTTTCTAAACTATTTTTTAATTCCTAACTTTGGAATTATTGGAGCAGCTATAGCTACTACAACCACTCATTTTTTATCTTTATTTTTTTCAAATTTATTTTTTAAAAATAGTAAGAAAATTTTTTGGATCCAACTTAAAGGAATTAATCCGTTAAGTTTCATCAAAAATGATTTAAAAAATTTACTTTAAAATCACACAATTATTGAATGATAGATAATTTAAATTAGATCTTCTAAAAATGAGATTAGTAAAAGACTCAAATATTTTAAAAAAAACAGCGACCTTAACATTCCAGAATTCTGAAAATTATGGTGCATTATTACAAGCATATGCTTTACAAAAAAAATTATTTAGTATCGGTGTAGAAAATGAAGTTTTAAATTATCGTTGTGAGTATTTAGGAAAACCATATGGATTTTCCGCATTAAAAAGAAAAGGGGTAATTAGATATTTTTTAGGGATAGCCTATTCCTTGGTTAGAATTCCAAGAAAATCTAATTTTAAAAAATTCAGAAGTCTTATTAAAATGACAAGGGTTCTCAAATTAGATGATCTTAACTCTTTAAATGAAAATTATGATGCTTTCATAGCAGGCAGTGATCAGGTTTGGAATGATTCTATAACTAATTTTGATTCCTCTTACTATCTTGACTTTGTGGATTCGCCAGAAAAAAAGATGAGCTATGCTGCTAGTTTTGGATTTGAGACTATTCCTGAAAATTTGAAACCCAAATATAGAAAACTCTTAAAAGAATTTAGCGTTTTTAATATGCGAGAGGAATCAGGAGTTAAAAATATCAAAATGCTGTTAAATAAATCTGCTAATTTAGTTTTAGATCCAACAATGCTTTTATCCAAGAAAGAATGGGATAAGGTCGCCTCTTCCTCTGTTCGAAAAAATAAATATATTTTGGTTTACCAAACTACAATATCTTCTTTTTTAGTTAACATAGTAAAAGCACTATCTATTTCTACTGGATATAAAATAATATGTATTCCTTTTCCGCTTGGAGGATTTTTGAAATCAAAATTTGAGTTAACAGCTGGACCTGGCGAATGGATAGGTTTGATTCGAGATGCAGAAATTGTAATTACTGACTCATTTCATGGAACTGCTTTTTCAATTTTATATAATAAAGAATTTTATGTTTGTTTAACTGATGGAGTAACAAGAATAACTAATCTGCTAAATTTGTTCGAACTTGATAATAGAATATGCATTGAATATCCAAAATTAAATCTTAATAAAAAAATTAACTGGGACAGAGTGAACAAAAAGCTTATTGAAGAGAGGCATAAAAGTACCGAATGTTTAGAGGCTATGTTGAATTATTAAATAAATTTTTGAAATATTAATAAATTTATTAGAGAGATAATTTGGAAAATAGAAGATATATATTTCTTTGTTCAACAAAATTTACAATCTTTAATTGTATAAATGTTGTTCTTAATGATCCTGAAAAATATGAAGGTAAGGCTGACATTGTTCTTTTCCATCAAACAGAAAGTACAAAGAAATTATCTTTAAAACTTAATGAAAGCAAAATATTTAATAATATTTACGATTTTCCCTTCATAAATAATCTTAATTCAATTTTTCTTATAATCTTATTTGCCTTGCCAAGATTTATATTAAATAAAATATGTCTCAACGAGAAAAAAATTTATTTTAAAAAGAATAAGTACGACTCGATTTTCTCTCAAAGTTTATTGTACGCAGCTTTATTTAAAGTATTCAATAAAAACTCAGAAACCTATCTCATAGAGGAAGGTCTAAGTTCTTACACTAGCAGAACATTAGATGTAAGAAGAAGATCAACTTTCTATAAATTAGTGAATAAAACATTTCTTAGTCGTTTTTTTCTAGCAAATATCAAAGGCCAATTACTTTATAAGCCAGAACTATACTGCGGTGAAAAAGATACAAAGATTTATTTACCTATAGTACCTCCTACTCATAATTCTATTTTTGAAAGGATTTTTGATTATAAAAAAAATAGTATTTATAGTTCTCATAAATTTGTATATTTAGGAGCTCCCTATTGGGGTTTAAGGAAATTAACTTCTGATCCAAATTTGACTGATAAGGTCGATAAAAATTTAGAAAAAAAATGTAAATTTCTTGTAGATCGTTCGATGAAAAGTTTGAAAGAAAGTAACTTTATATATCGTGTCCATCCCATTGAGAAAATAGAAAAGGATTTTTATAACAAATTTTGTGAATTAGATGAATGTGTTAATTTGTGGGAAATTGAATGTCAAAAATCTTTAACCGACGATCATGTTCTTATGAGTTTTCTTTCCACAGCATCATTTACACCAAAGTTATTATATGGGAGAGAGCCTTATTTAATTTTTTTGGATAATTTAACAGGATATGAATTTTTAAATTCTGATGATTTTATTAATGGTTTAAAATCTTTGTATAAAAATCCTAAAAAAATAATGCGACCTAAATCTGAAGACGAACTATTAAAAATTATTGAAAATTTGTCTTAAGGCTGTCAGTTTTATATATTAAATCAATTAATCTAACTTAAGAAAGTGCTGTCTCATCGCATAAACATTTGATTAAGATGCTGAGCATAAATTTATAAGGCTGAATATAAACTTAATAACTGTATATTAAAATTATTGAACGATATGAATGCAATAAATTTAAATACTTCAAGAATAATTCTATTTTTAATTTTTTTTCAAACAGGTTTTTTTGTATGTTTATTATCAATATTTTCACTTTCTGAGCTATCTCCAGATGTTTATAGAAATATACTTTTTTTGACATTTGTGGAATGTGCAATGCTGGCGTTTATCGATAGTAAAGATTCTATCTACAAGATATTTTTGTTTATGATGTTTTTATTCAATATCGCTTTACCCATCTTTGTTCTTTTTGATTTGTATAGTTATCCAATAGGAAATCGAATTATGCTAACAGATGGTGTAACGACAGTTGTTTCTGATAAAACTTTATCAGAGACATACCAAGTTTTGATGATGATGATTGTTGGGACTTCAGTAGGTTGGCTAATTGGAAAATACAATTTCGATAAGAATAATAATTTTAATTTTCGTATTTCTTCTTCAATTTATAGCCCTCGTTTTATAGCAAATTTTAAATTCATATTTTTTATTTTGACTGTAATGGTAATTTATAGAAATTCTGCATTGGTTTACTACTCATCCGTTTATGATTTTATAGAGGTAATGCATGTTCGTTCCATAGATTTGGGTGCTCCTTGGTTTTTTAATTTCGCCGATGTTTTATTCAAAGTTTTTGGATTTATATTGCTTTACCAAAGTAGAAATAGGAAAGAATATATTAAGTACGCTACTATCTTTATGATCCCTTTTATCATTCAGGCTTTAACCGGAGCAAGGGGAGAAACGATAGCAATGTTAATTGTTATTCTTTTTATCTATTCTCATTTTTATAGCCAAGTCAGACTTGCAAAGGCTTTCTTTTACGGAGCTATGTTGTTTTCAGCCTCTATCGTTATTGACGCTGTGAGGTTTTCTAGAGAGATTGGAGACGTGCTAGCAAACATATCTATTTTTGATTTAATAGTGCTTGCAGTGACTTCTACGTCTGGAAGTATTGGTGTAATTGCTTATACAATTGAACTTAAAGAAAAGTTTTTTAATAGCGTTCCTTTTTTGTTTGGTTATGTTCAAGGAATTTTTTCCTTTTCTCCAAACTATACTCTTGAAGGTATTTTAAATAAAAATTATTTGGCACAGCATATTACTTACATTATAGAGCCCACTAAACTATTTAATGGTTCGACAATTGGAACTGCAATGGGAGCGGAGTTTTATGAATTTGTAGGAGGCTCCATGTTTGGCATTTTTGTTTTAAGTATTTTATTGCTTTATGTCACTAAGTATTTGATCAGTAGACTCAATACAAATTTAATTATGTTTTATATAGGTGCGATCTATATAGAGGCTTTGATACTTTCACCAAGAGGATCAATAATGAAGATATTCAGTAAGGAGTCTTTGATAAGTTTTTTGGTATTAATATTTATTACTTTGATTGTCAGGAGATATAAAAAAGTTGAAAATTAAAAAAATTTTTAAAATTTTCTTCTTAATATCGATATAATATTTCACTCATTAAATCTTTCCTACGATGAAGCGAATATTGATATCTTCAACTGATGTAATGATGTATCTATTTCTGATACCTCATTTAAAAAGATTATCAAAAAAAAATTATCACATAGATGTTGCTTGTTCATCTGCAGACGAATATAAATCCGAAGGATACGAAAAGATAATCCGTGATCAACTTCCTGTAAATTCTAAATACTTTCATATTTCATCTGTCAGATCACCTTATTCAATTTCAAATGTAACAGCTTATAAAGAACTCAAATCTATAATAAAAAAAAATAATTATGATTTAGTTTGGACTAACGAACCAGTAATGGGCGTAATTACTCGCTTTGCATCATCAGGCTTTAGAAAAAAGGGTTTAAAAGTAATGTATTTAGCTCATGGATATCATTTTTTCAGGGGAGCTCCAATATTAAATTGGATATATTATCCTGTAGAAAAATTTTGTTCATATTTGACCGATTTTACAGTCTTGATTAATTTAGAAGATTTAGAATTTACAAAAAAATATTTCTCTGGTACGAAGGCTCGTCATATTGACGGCATAGGTTTTAATTTAACCAAATTTACCGAAGCTGAAGTTAATATTGAACAAAAACGAAAGGAGCTTGATATTGAATCAGACGACTTATTAATTTTATCAGCTGGAGAATTAATGAGTCGTAAAAATCATGAAGTTATGATCAACGCTTTATCAAGGGTTAAGAATCCAAAGATAAAATATATAATTTGTGGCATAGGCGACAGATTAGAATATTTAAAAAAATTAACTTTAAAACTAGGCTTAAAAGGCCGCGTAAGCTTTATTGGTCTTAGATACGATTTACCCGAAATTCTGAAAGCATCTGATATCTTTGCTCATCCATCCAGGAGAGAAGGATTAGGGATTGCGCCTTTAGAAGCCATGGCCTCAGGACTACCAATTTTGACATCTAACGTTCAAGGAATAAAAGATTATTCTATAAGCGGAGTTACAGGATATTCATTAGATCCTTATGATGTTAAAGGATTTTCTAAAGCGTTAGTTAAATTGGCTGGCAATAAAGAACTTAGAAAAAAAATGGGCAAACATAATATTGAAAGTGTAAAAAAATGGAGCATAGAAAATAGTCTTTTTCAGCTTGAAAACATAATTAAGGAAATAATTGGTTAATTGTATTTAATTTAATTTGCGTAATTTTTTTATAAATTTTAAATATATATAATGGCAGACTCATGAACAAATCTGACGATATAAAAAATGTTTTAGTTTGGCTAAAGTCAGAGTTAATTGAATATAACCAATCCGTCAAACTTTCTGATTTTTCTTGGTTTAAGACTGGCGGTTTAGCTGATTTAATTATTTTTCCAAATAATAAAATCCAGCTCTCAAGCTGCATTAAACGATTAAGTGAGAATGAAATAAAATTCAAAGTCATAGGAGAAACATCTAATCTTATTTTTTTAGATGACATTAATTATGGAGTTTTTATTTCTACTACTAAGATTAATTCATTAATCTACGATCCTGATAAAAATATAATTTCGGCTGAGTGCGGAGCCTTGTTGCCAGAACTTTCTAGATACGCACTTTCTCTTTGTGTAAAAGGATTTGAGGGTTTCGAAGGAATTCCTGGCACTATAGGCGCGGCAGTTTTTATGAATGCCGGAGCATATGGAGACGAAATAAAAGACGTAATTAAATCCGTAGATATTATAAATCTTAAAGGGGAGGAAAAAACTTATAACTTGAATGATTTGGGTTTATCACATCGAAATTCAAAATTTAGATCAAAAACAAACGATGAAATTATATTATCGGCTAGTTTTAATGCTGAAAAAAGCGATCCATTAAAAATCTATAATCGTATGTCGCTTTTTCACAATAAACGACATAAATATCAAGAATTTATGTATCCAACACTAGGAAGTATTTATTCAGGATCGATATATAGATCTTTAGCGAAGAAAGATATATGGTTTAGATTCGTATCCGCAATTTATTATCTTGTATTTTATAAATGGAAGATTTTTAGAAGAGAGGCTCCGGATAATAGGAAATGGTTAAATGACTTTACAGTCTCACGATTCGGTTTTTTATACAAAAATCAGCCCTTTTCTAATAAAGATATGAATACTCTTATAAATAATGGACACCACACAGATGAAATTTTGAGTTACATTAATCAACTTAATAGCTGGATTGAGAATGATGTAACAATTGAAAATGAAATTGTCGAGAAATTCTAAAAAAGGTAAATCTTTATAATTTTACTAATAAATAAAATGTATCAAAAATGAAAAATGATTTGAAAGGGTTATCTGATCCAAAAAAGTTTCAAGATAAGATAAAAATTTACAAAAAAAATCCAGGCGAATTGAAAAATATGTTGAAACTTATGCTTACTATAAGAAAAACAGAAAATCAGTTGGCGCTTGGAAGAAAAAATGGACTTATCGGCGGCCCAGTTCATCTTGGTGTTGGTCAAGAGGCTATAGCTGTAGGAGTTTCTAAAAACTTAAAAAAAACCGATCGTGTTTTTGGTACACATAGATCTCACTCACACCTATTAGCATTAAATCCAGATATCTATCGTTTATTTGCAGAAGTTCTTGGAAAGGAGACTGGATTTTCAAAAGGGATGGGTGGTTCGATGCATTTATTTGATCAGCCTAATGGATTTTATGGCTCAGCACCAATTGTAGCCGGAACAGTACCTCTAGCGGTAGGAGCCGGAATGGCAGCGAAAATGCAGGGTAAAGAAGACGTTGGAATTGCTTACATAGGCGATGGAGCTGTGGAAGAGGGTATTGTTCATGAATCCTTTAATTTTGCAAAGATACAAAATGCTCCAGTATTGTTTGTTATTGAAAATAACTTGTTTGCTAGCCATATGCACATAAAGTTACGTCAGCCTAGTGATAAAATTTCAAGATTTGCTGTAGCTAATGATATTCCTTTTAAAGTGGAAGATGGGAATGACGTTATAGCAATTGAAAAAGCGTCTCGTAAACTTTTAAAAGATATAAGATCAGGAAAAGGGCCTGGTTTAATAGAATTAGTAACTTACAGATGGTATGGCCATGTAGATTGGCGAGATGACATAGATGTTGGAGTAGAACGCTCTTTAAGCGATATTGACAATTGGAAAGCCAGAGATCCTATTTTAAGATTATCGGATGCAATGATAAGTGCCAAAATTTGGACAAATAATGAAGGTGAGATACTAAGTAAAAGTTTAGACAAGAAAATTAAAGTTGCTTGGGAAAAGGCAATGAACGACCCCTATCCAGCAAAAGAATCTACTTTAAAATATGTATATGAGTAAGAATGAAATCTGAAAATCTTAATTACGGAACCGCTATATTGTCTGCATTTGAATATCTCTTGGAGAATTATGAAGAGGTATTCGTTATCGGACAGGGCCTTTGGAGTCCTTGGTATGTGGGCAATTCAATGACAGACTTAGATAAAAAATTTGGTGTTGAACGAATCATAGATACTCCAGTTTCCGAGTCAGCTTGCACTGGAGCAGCGGTAGGAGCTTCATTAGCAGGAATGAGGCCTATCGTAGTTCATCCACGAATGGATTTTATGCTTTATGCTATGGATGGTGTAGTTAATCAAGCTGCTAAGTGGTCTCATATGTTAGGAGGACAATCTCATCCTAGTCTAACAATTAGAACTATAATCAATCGTGGAGGAGAACAAGGAGCGCAACATTCTCAAGCTCTACATGCATGGTTTTCGCACGTTCCTGGTCTAAGGGTGGTTATGCCTTCTTCAGTAATTGATGCACGTGACTTGTTGATAGCATCAGTCTTATGTAACGATCCGGTAATGTTTATTGATGATAGATGGTTATATGATCAAGAAGATGTGTTACCTCCAATAGTTGAGCTTGATTTAAAGGAACAAGGTCCAAAAATAAGTATCAAAGGTACTGATATTACAATTGTTGCTTCTGGACATTCTTCTCTTCTTTCGAGAGAAGCGGCTTTAAATTTAGAAAATAAAGGAATATTTCCTGAAATTATTGATGTCAGAGTGCTTAATCCCTTTAACTCAGAACTAATAGTCAAATCAGTTAAAAAGACTAAAAATTTATTGGTGGTTGATCCAGGTTCTATTTCTTGTGGATTTTCAGCCGAGATAATTGCAAATGTAGTTGAAAAGTTACCTCTTAATTGCTTAAAAAAACCTCCATTTAGAATTGCTCTACCAGACGCCCCAGCGCCAACTTCGAGAAATCTTGAGAGTACTTATTACACTACTACTGGAGATATTGTAGAGGCAGCTGTTAACATTTTGTCTAAATAAAGATTAAGGAGTAAGAATATGAAAAAGCAGATACCATTTTTTGAATATCCTAGATTATGGCAAGACGACAAAGATAATCTTATATCCGTTATAGATAAGGTTTCTTCAAAAGGTGGTTTTATTCTCCAAAAAGCATTATCTGATTTCGAGTCACAATTAGCTGAATACACTGAAGTAAATTACTCAGTGGGGGTAGGAAATGCTACGGACGGCATGGAAATATTTTTAGAAGCAATTGGCATTAAATCGGGAGATGAGATAATAATTTCTTCCCACACAATGTTAGCTACTGCCTCAGCAATTAAAGTAGCAGGAGGAGTGCCTGTTCCAGTAGATATTGGGGATGACAACTTGATATGTGTTAAATCTATTGAGGATGCTATTACAGAAAACACTGTGGGAATTATGCCAACTCAATTAAATGGCAGGATCTGCGATATGGACTCTATATTAGCCATAGCAGAAAAGAATAGTTTATTTGTTGTGGAAGATGCAGCACAAGCGCTAGGCTCAAGATACAAAGGAAAGCACGCAGGCACTTTCGGACTTGCATCTGATATCAGCTTTTTTCCAGCAAAAGTTCTTGGATGTCTTGGCGATGCAGGAGCAGTTCTTGTAAATGATGCCGATTTATATCACAAGATTTATCAACTTCATGACCATGGAAGAGATATCGATGGAGAAGTTAAACGTTGGGGTAGAAACTCGAGACTTGATAACATTCAGGCAGCTATTTTGAGCTACAAACTTAAAAGTTACGATGATGTCATAAAAAGAAGAAGAGAAGTTGCAAGTATTTATGAAGATCGATTATCTGAATTGGAAGAATTGTCTTTGCCACCATCGCCCGATTCAAGTGAAGATAATTTTGATGTTTATCAAAATTATGAATTAACTGCTAGGGATAGAGATAGTTTAAAAAATTATCTTTCAGAGAATGGAATAGGATCTCTAATTCAATGGGGGGGAATGGGAATTCACCATTTTAAAAGTTTAGGCTTTAATCAAGAACTACCCTCAACTGATAAATTTTTCAAAACGTGCATCATGTTACCTATGAACTTATTCATAAGTAACGATGATATACATTATATTTGCGACACAATTAAAGATTTTTATAGAAGGTAAATGTTAAAAAGGTCTTTAGATATTTTGATTTCTCTTATGGCATTAATAGTTTTTTTTCCTGTCCTAAGCATTTTCTCATTTTTAATCTTTATTCAAGATTTTAAGAGTCCATTTTATGTAGCTCCGAGAGTAGGTAAAAACGAAATAGATTTTAAAATGATTAAATTAAGATCAATGGTAGTTGATGCTCATAAAACTGGTGTAGATTCTACTTCATCCAATGATATAAGAATTACAACTATAGGAAAAATAGTAAGAAAGTTTAAACTAGACGAACTAACTCAATTGATTAACGTTTTTAGAGGAGAGATGAGCCTAGTTGGCCCTCGTCCAAATGTTTTAAATGAAACAAAACTTTATTCAGAAAAAGAAAAGATGCTCTTATCAGTTAAGCCCGGCATAACAGATTTTGCTTCTATAGTTTTTTCAGATGAGGGTGAAATTTTGAAAGACTCTAAAGACCCTGATCTTGAATATAATCAGCTTATAAGACCTGGTAAAAGTCATTTAGGTCTTTTTTATGTGAATAATTATTCAATGTTTATGGACATAGCATTGTGTTTTTTGACCATATTATCTTTTTTTTCAAAAAAAACTTCATTAGGATTAATTAAGCATCTTCTTCAAATTTACTCAGCTGAAGAAATGCTTATAAAAATTGCTTCAAGGGATGAAAAATTAAAGCCTTCCATTCCACCCGGGATGAATTCAATCGTAACAAAAAGATAATCTTTAAGTGCTTATTTGTATCCTTCAACAAAAAAAGAGATTTCTTTTTTAATTTTCTCTAAATCTGCTGATTCAATTAAATGTTCAATGGAATCTTTCAAATTAGAAATTTTCGATAGATCATAACTTTTTTCAATACCTTTTTTGATTTTTGGATTTTCAGTATCATAAAAATCACCACTAAGGAGTAATTCTTCGTACAGTTTTTCACCAGGCCTCAAACCTGTAAATTTTATTTCAATTCCTTCAGGATTATTCTCAGATTTTAAAGAATTGCCAGAAAGCCTAATCATTTTTTCTGCTAGCCAAATTATTTTAATTGGCTCACCCATGTCTAAAAGAAAAACCTCTCCTCCTTCCGAGAGCAGACTAGCCTCTAACACTAACGTAGCTGCTTCGTCTAAAGTCATGAAATAACGTGTTATATCTTCATCAGTCACTGTAACTGGGCCTCCATTAGATATTTGATCCCAAAAAAGAGGCACAACTGAACCCGAAGAATTCAAAACATTTCCAAATCTCACAATTGAAAAACAAGTTTTATTTCCGTTTTCTTTTTGAAAAGCTTGAAGGGAAAGTTCAGAGAGCCGTTTAGACGCGCCCATTATATTCGTAGGATTTACTGCTTTATCAGTTGATATCAAAGTAAAATTTTTTATTTTTTTTCTATGTGCCAATTCACAAAGAGAATAAGTGCAAAAAAAATTATTTTTTAACGCCATTGAATAATTTTTCGCGGATTGCAAAAGCGGAACATGTTTGTATGCTGCCGCATGGTAGATAGAATCAATATTCTCCTCATCAATAATTTTTCCTATGTCTTCAATGTTCTGAATATCTCTTAAAAAGAATTTACATTTTACTTTTGAAGAATCTAAGTGAAGCTTCAGTTCTAGATCGTATAAATTGAATTCTGAAAAATCTACAAAAATTATTTTTTCTGGCGATAGTTTTAATAATTTCTCTGCTAAAACACTTCCAATAGAACCGCCAGCTCCCGTGACTAAAATTCTTTTATTAAAAAAATTATCTTTATTATTTTCTTTATTTCTGGAAGGTTCTCGATTTAGAAGATCATTTATATCTAGGTTCTCAAGACTTAATTTACTTTTAAATTTATCGTAATCCGATGGGATTGTTTTTACATTTACTTCATATTTTTCAAGTTTTGAAACAATATCTGCTTTAACACTAGATTTTTTATCAAGTATAGAAATAACTACCATTAAATTTGGGTACTTATTTTTGATTTTAGGAATTTTTTTTATTCCTCCTAAAACTTTAAGTCCTAGTATGTGAAACTTATTTAATTTTTTATTATCATCAATAAAACCTAATACTTTATAATTTTCTTTTTGACTCAAGAAAGCTGCTGTTTCTCTTCCTGCTTGCCCAGCTCCATACAATATTATAGGGATTTGATGAGAATAAGAGTATTTAGACAATACAGAGTAAGCTAATGTCCTGATCATTACTAAAAAGAAAGTAATTTGAGTTATAAGAAAGAAGCCTATTGCAAGGCTAAAAAGAAAATCTAAATAATCTATGTAAATTAATATGGCAGAAGAAAGACAATAGGCTAAAGTACCAAAAAACCTTTCGATACCTATATAGCTTTTCGCTGGATTTGATCTGAAAAAAGACTTATAGCCATCAAAGAAATAAATTAAACCTATTGAAAAAATATTTATAAGAATTATCGAAAGTAAAGAAAAATTCGATAATGTTGAAATTAATGGATAATCATTAAAATATTCAATAACTGTATTTATCTGAAATATAGTCTTATGAAGTTTTGCTGCTATAAAAGTAACATTTAAAGCAACGACATCACTTAAAACCATTAGAAAAATCTTTTGATTTCTTGTTCTACTAATTAGATAGTTTCTTAAAATGTTTATCATGGAAGAAATACTGTTTGAATTGTTTTTGATTTATTATAGTCAATATAAAAAAAATAATTTTGAAAAAATTAGAGAAAGTAATCATTCCCATTGCAGGATTAGGCACAAGAATGTTGCCTGCTACTAAAGCCATTCCAAAAGAAATGCTTCCAATAGTTGATAAACCAATCATTCAATATATTGTAGAAGAGGCTATCGAAGCTGGTTTTAAGGAAATTATTTTCATTACTCATTCAAGCAAGTATTTAGTAGAAAACCATTTTGATACTAATTTTGAATTAGAAACAACGCTAGAAAAAAGAGTTAAAAGATCTTTATTAAAAGAGATTAGATCCATTTCTAGACTTAAAATTTTGATTCATAGCATTAGGCAAGGTGAGCCTAAAGGTCTAGGGCATGCGATATTATGTGCAAAGCATTTAGTATCAGAAGAACCTTTCGGTGTAATGCTTCCAGACATGGTTATTTTAAACAATGACGATAGAAAAGATTTTTGTCAAATGAAAAAAAAATTTGATGAAGTAAGAACATCTTCTATTCTTCTTGGAAAAGCAAAAAAAAATGAGTTAGATAAATATGGGATAGTAAAATTAAAAAAATCCTCAAAAATTAAAAACAACTACATATCAAATATTGTTGAAAAACCTTCTCTAAAAAAGGCTCCCTCAAACCTTTTTGTTGTTGGAAGATATATTTTCAATAATAACTTGATGAAATATTTAGAAGAAGTAGATGAGGACAAATCTGGTGAAATTCAATTAACAGATGCAATAAACCTGGCTTTAAAAAACGATGAAAAAATTTCTGGGATTAATTCAAATGGCCAAATTTTCGATTGCGGAAATAAGTTAGGCTATTTATTTGCAAATATTCAATACGCAAAAAGAGATCCAGAAATTAAAAAACATTTACTTGATTTCTTAAATAAGAATTAATTATTTAATTAAAACTTTTATAACTTAAATTAGATAATGAAAAATACACTTTTAAAAAAAGTATACTTAATAAAAAATTATCTAAATTTCTTCAAAAAAACAAAAGAAAGACATCAATTAAATTTCGAGGCAGATAAAGATTTTCTTTTCTCTGAAATAAAAAACAAAAAAATAATTGCTATAGACACAGAGTTTGATTGGAGAAACACTTACTTTCCAATTTTATCAATGATCCAAATAGCAACTAGAAAGAAAATCTTTTTAGTTGACTGCCTTGAAGCTGAAAATTTACAAGAGTTAAAACATATTTTTGAAAAAATAGACCTGATAATTTTTCATTCAGTTAGAAGTGACTCTACAGTTCTTTCAAGTGTTGCAGATATAAAAATAGAAAATGTTTACGATATTCAAATCGCAGAAAAAATTATCTCTAAAGGCAATCAAGAAAAATATGGCTCTATTGTAGAAAGATATTTTCCTATAAATTTAAAAAAATCTGAGACTAATTCTAATTGGCTTCAGAGGCCTCTTTCTCAAAAACAACTAGACTATGCTGCAGAAGATGTTGAATTTCTTATTGAGATATATGAAAAACAAAAAAAGAAAGTAGACAATATTATTTTCGAAGAAATTTTAAAAGAATCTCGAAAAGAGGCTTTTTTTGGAAATAGAGAGTTGTTTGTCTCAAGACTAGCTAAACTGGGAAGGGCAAGTAAGCTTGAAAAAAAAATTTTTTTGTGGAGAGAAGGCATTGCGAAGGAAAAAAATGTCCCTACTTCTTACATCATTAAAGATAAAAATTTTAAAAAAATTTTAAAAATTTGCGAGTATGATAAAAATAAAAAAAATCTTACTGAATTATTAAGAAGTGAGGATTTAGCAATAAGCCTTTTGAAATCTTTAGAAAAATGATCTTTTTTTGGATAATTTATCTTCTCATATCAATTATGATTTCGATTTCTTTTTATAAAGTAATTTCTAATCGTTTTTTTGGTTTAATTATTGCATCAATAATTTTAGGGAGCCTTTTAGGCGTATGGTTTATCGAGCCAGAAAGTAGAAATTTGGCGCCTATCATTTCAATAATCTTCATGGAAAATACTCTTATAGAGAGCAACGGCCTTGCTAGAGTCTTGAGGCCATTGACAGCATTCATTTTGTTAGTGTTAATTTCAGTATTAATATTTCTTTTCTTAAAAAAAGTAATTTTTAAAAAGAGATAGTTTTAATTTCCTCTTTTTTAGAATCAAAAAGACCAACTTTATTTTTCCCTTTTAAAAATCCTGCACATTCACCGGGATTAAAAATCGTAGTCTGTTTGAGGAAATCTAATCTGTATCTATGCGTATGGCCATGGAAAATGTAATTAGATTTTTTTAATATCGAATCATTTATTTCACTGGGGTCATGAATAAGAGTGATCTTTTTATCATTAATTTTGAAAAAGAATGGATCATCATAAAGCTCACAATCAAATTCATTAGCGACTTTTAAAAGATTTCTTTTTTCATCAATATCGTTGTTTCCAAATACTCCAATTAATTTTGTTTCTAAGCTTTTAAATTCTCTTAAGGCTTTGGGAAGAGTAATGTCTCCGGTATGTAAAACTAAATTAACTTTCTCGAAATTAAAGATTTCGCAGATTTTCGAAATATTTTTTAAATTATTATGAGTGTCCCCAACTATTCCAATCAGCAACTTATTAATTAGTTTTTTCTAAAATATGAATGCCACAAGCTGTTCCAAGACCAATTACATGTGTCATCCCAATCTTTGCTCCTTCAACCTGCCTTTTGCCCGCTTCGCCTCTTAGATGAGTACAGATTTCATATATATTTGCTATGCCTGTAGCCCCTAGAGGGTGCCCTTTAGAAAGAAGACCTCCTGAGACATTCACTGGAACTTTTCCACCTAATTCTACATGACCTTCATCAATCATTTTGCCAGCATCTCCGTCTTTACAAAGACCTAGATTTTCATAGTGCAACATTTCAGCAGTTGCAAAACAATCATGTAATTCAACAAGATTTATGTCTTCAGGGCCTATACCGGCTTGATCATAGGCATCTTTTGCAGCTAATCTAGTACAAGCATTAACATCAGGCATTACCAAATCTCTGTCAGTATAAGGATCACTCGCCATTGCAGATGCTCTTACTTTAACTGCTCTAGCCATACCTAATTCTTTTGCTTTTTTTTCCGAAACTAACACTGCAGCTGCAGAACCATCTACATTTACAGAGCACATGAGTTTTGTGTTTGGATAAGAAATCATTTCTGCATTCATAACATCATCTAAAGGAGTTTCAATTTGATACATTGCTTTAGGATTCATTGTTGAGTGGTGATGATTTTTTACAGAAATCTTTGCAAATTGCTC
>MDTB01146597.1_pt1 | contig 26048 bp, 24 predicted proteins | sample 811161 | NCBI WGS metagenome assembly MDTB01 (sample SAMN05326650, study PRJNA326480) | marine metagenome | isolation source: seawater | place: Mediterranean Sea | collected 2009 | reverse complement strand
TTTAATGAATTTTAATAGATTTTTAAAAACTATATTTTTAACTGAGTTTTTTTTAGCAATAATTAAAGCAATAAGAGAAATATTTAGACCAAAAAAAACAATTAACTACCCATTTGAAAAAGGTCAAATTAGCCCAAGGTACAGAGGAGAACACGCCTTAAGAAGATATCCAAATGGCGAAGAGAGGTGTATAGCTTGTAAGCTCTGCGAAGCTGTGTGTCCTGCTCAAGCAATTACTATTGAATCTGAAGAAAGAGGAGATGGTAGTAGAAAAACCACTAGATACGATATCGACATGTTGAAATGTATATATTGTGGACTTTGTCAAGAGTCTTGTCCTGTTGATGCAATTGTACAAGGACCAAACTTTGAATTCGCTACAGAAACAAGAGAAGAACTTTACTACAATAAAGAAAAATTATTAGACAATGGAGATAGATGGGAGTCTGTATTGGCAAAAAATTTAAGAACAGATAAAATTTATAAATAAATGTTAGCTCATGCAATTTTTTTCTACTTTTTTTCTATTTTAGCAATCTTTTCAGCTTTAATGGTAATTACTTCTCGAAGCACAGTTAATTCTGTTTTTTTTCTAATTTTAGATTTTATCTCAGTTGGCTGTTTATTTATAATGGTTGGAGCAGAGTTTTTAGGAATGATATTATTAATCGTTTATGTAGGAGCAGTTGCTGTATTGTTTTTATTTGTTGTTATGATGTTAAACGTTGCACAACAAAAACAATCTTGGTTTGTTGGTCAAAAGTCTACACACATACCATCTGGATTAATTGTTTCGGTTTTAATACTTCTTGAGCTTTTAGTCGTTGTTGGTGGTTGGAAATATAAAGAAAATATAATGACCAGCTCTAATTTAGTAATCGATGCAGCTGTAACAAATACTCACTCAATTGGAAGTGTGATGTACACAGATTATGTTTTGTACTTCCAATTATCTGGTATAATTCTACTTCTCTCGATGGTAGGAGCTATAATCTTAACATACAGAAAAAGAGAAAATGTAAAAACACAAAGTTATTTAAAACAAATTTCAAGAGATAAATCTTCTGCAGTAATTTTAAAAGATGTTGAATTTAATAAAGGAGTAAAAACTGATGATTGAAATTGGTTTAGGACACTATTTAACTTTAGGTGCTATTATTTTTTTTCTTGGAGTAATTGGAATTTTTTTAAATAGAAAAAATGTAATTGTGATTTTAATGTCAGTCGAATTAATTTTATTATCTGTAAATATTAATTTAATTTCTTTTTCAATTTTTTCAGGAGACTTATTAGGTCAAATATTTACAATGTTAATTTTAACGGTTGCTGCAGCCGAAGCTGCTATTGGTTTAGCCATAATAGTCATTTTTTACCGAAATAAAGGCTCCATAAGAGTTGAAGATATCCACGAAATGAAAGGTTAGATGGAATATTCAGTAATATTTTTACCTTTAATAGGAACTATCATTGCTTACTTTGGAAAAAGTATAGGAAACTTATTTTCCCAAATATTTTCTTGTTTAATGATTTCTATATCAGCTGTAATTTCTTTTTTTATTTTTTACGACGGCCTTATTAATAATAACTACGGAAATTATTTAGTTTTTGAATGGATAAACTCCGGAAACTTGAATGTTAATTGGTCAATAAAAATCGATCCATTAAGCTCAATAATGATAATGGTAGTAACGTCAGTATCAGCATTAGTCCATATTTATTCTATCGGTTATATGTCTCACGATCCTCATAAACCGAGATTCATGTCTTATTTGTCCTTATTTACTTTCTCAATGTTGTGTTTAGTTGTTTCGGATAATTTTTTACAATTGTTTTTTGGATGGGAAGGTGTTGGTTTATGCTCTTATCTGTTAATTGGTTTTTGGTTTAAGAGAGAAGCAGCTAACAATGCTGCTATTAAAGCTTTTATAGTGAACAGAGTAGGTGATTTTGGTTTAGCCATTGGAATATTTATTATATTTGTTATTTTTGGAACATTAAACTTTGATGAAATCTTTTATCTTGTTCCAGAGTTTACTAAAGCGAATTTAAGTATTTTTGGTGGAGAATTTAATGTAATCACATTAATTTGTGTATTTTTATTTATTGGGGCAATGGGAAAATCTGCTCAATTTTTGTTACATACATGGTTACCAGACGCAATGGAAGGACCTACACCTGTCTCAGCTTTAATTCATGCAGCAACAATGGTCACTGCTGGAGTTTTTTTAGTAGCCAGATGCTCACCAATTTTTGAGTACTCGCAGTTTGCAATGAACCTTGTTGCTATTATTGGAATGATTACCGCTTTATTTGCCGCCTCTGTAGCTATGGTTCAAAATGATATTAAAAAAATTATTGCTTACTCAACTTGTAGTCAGTTAGGTTATATGTTTTTTGCTGCTGGTGTTGGAGCATATCACATCGCTATGTTTCATTTATTTACGCATGCATTTTTTAAAGCACTTTTATTTTTAGGGGCTGGTTCAGTTATTCATGCTTTTCAAGATGAACAAGATATCACAAAGATGGGAGGAGTTTGGAAAAAAATTCCTTACACAATGATACTTATGCTAATTGGGACGTTAGCTTTAACAGGCTTTCCTTTTTTATCAGGTTTTTATTCAAAAGATGCAATAATTGAATATGCTTTTTTAAAGGGCACTTCTTTAGGCTATTACGTAAGCTCTGTAGGTATCTTTACAGCGTTTTTAACTGCAATTTATTCCTGGAGGTTATTTTTTAAAACTTTCTTTGGAAAATATAATAACAAGTCAATTCCAATAGAAAAAACTCACGAGTCTCCATTAGTAATGATAGCACCATTAATTGTTTTAGCTATTGGAGCTTTGTTAGCTGGACATTTATTTAAAGATTTATTTATTGGGAACAATTCTACTTTTTGGAATGACTCAATTTTATTTTTAAACTTCGTTAAATTAGAGAATATTCCTTTATGGCTTATGACAATAACTCCAATAGTAGTCATCATTGCTATACCACTATCTTATTACTTCTATATAAAAGATAAGACAGTTCTTGATGGCATTAAAAGTTCAAATTTACCGCTATATAATTTTTTACTTAATAAATGGTATATAGACGAAATTTATGAATTTATTTTTATAAAACCTCTAAAAAAAATAGGAGTATTCTTTTGGAAGAAAGGGGATCAGGATACTATAGATAGGTTTGGTCCAAATGGAATTTCAAAAGTTATAAAATTTATTTCTGATAAAGCCGTACAGTTTCAAAGTGGTTATATTTATGACTACGCATTTGTAATGTTGATAGGTCTTTCAGCATTAATAACCTACTTAATTTTAAATTAAATGGATTTTCCTATTTTATCTACTATTATCTTTCTTCCTCTTCTTGGAAGTTTATTTATATTTTTATCAAATCAAAAAAATGAAAACATCAGCGCAATCTATATTTCTTTGTTTACGTCTATAGCAAATTTATTATTAGCTCTTTTCTTATGGATTTCTTTTGATAAGAGTTTTACTGGCTTTCAGTTTATAGAAGAGAAACACTGGATAAGTGGTTTAATAAAATTTAAGCTTGGTGTAGATGGAATTTCTATTTTATTTATAGTCTTAACAGCTTTTATCACCCCAATATGTATAATTTCTTGCATTAATAGTGTTAAGAAAAGACTTAATGAATTCTTAATAGCAATTCTAATTTTAGAAACCTTTATACTAGGTGTTTTCTGTTCTTTAGATTTAATTATTTTTTATTTATTTTTTGAAGCAGGACTTATACCCATGTTTTTAATTATAGGTATTTGGGGAGGACCTCGAAAGATTTATTCAGCATATAAATTCTTTCTATTTACTTTACTTGGTTCAGTATTAATGCTTGCTGCTATTATTTTTATATATTGGGCTATGGGAACTACCGATTATACAGAAATTTATAAATTAAAAATCCCACAAAAGTATCAATATTTATTATGGTTAGCATTTTTCAGTTCTTTTGCAGTTAAAACTCCCATGTGGCCTGTTCATACTTGGTTGCCCGATGCGCACGTTGAGGCTCCAACTGCAGGTTCAGTAATACTTGCAGCAATACTTTTAAAAATGGCCGGATATGGCTTTTTGAGGTTTTCTTTAGGGATGTTTCCAATAGCATCAGAATTTTTTACACCTTTAGTTTTTACTCTCAGCGTTATCGCGATTATTTACACTTCATTAGTAGCTTTAATGCAAGACGATATGAAAAAGTTAATTGCATACTCTTCAGTTGCACATATGGGTTTTGTGACATTAGGTATATTTACTTTTAATAAACAAGGCATTGAGGGCAGTATGTTTCAAATGATAAGCCATGGAATAATTTCTGCAGCTTTATTTTTATGTGTAGGTGTTTTATACGATAGAACAGGTTCAAGAATGATTAAAAGTTTTGGCGGAGTTGTTAATTATCTACCTAACTTCTCATTAATATTTATAATATTTGTACTTGGGGCTTTAGGATTGCCTGGAACAACAGGTTTTATCGGCGAGTTTTTAGTTTTGTTGGGAGCATTTCAAATTAATTATCTTGTTGCAATTTTGGCTAGCACAGGAGTCGTACTTTGCGCAGCATATATGCTATGGATGGCAAAAAGAGTAATTTTCGGAAAAACTAACAATACAATTGTCTCAACACTAAAGGATGTTAACTATTTAGAGGCATTAATCTTAATTATTTTATGCTTAGTTAGTGTATTTTTTGGATTTTATCCTGAACCGTTGCTAAATACTATGGATATCTCAGTTAATGCAATAATTGAAAATCATCAAAATGAGCTGACGGTAAATTTAATTAATAAATAATAATGGAAAATGTAAATTTAATATTGCCTGAAATTACTTTATTTTTAGGAATTTGCTTAGCCTTAATGGTAGGTGTTTTTTTTAAAAATAGTTTTTCTATAGTTACAAAATTATCAATTTTAATTTTGATAGGTGTAATATATTTAATTTTAACTGATTGGGGTGGAGAACAAGAAATATTTCTAGACTCATTTAAAAATGATAAATTTTCAGATTATTTTAAAATATTAATTTTACTATCAAGTATATTTATCTTTTTTTCTTCAGACCAATTTATAAAAGATAAAAAATTAAATAAATTTGAATATCCTATAATTATAATGTTTTCAGTTTTAGGTATGTTTTTCATGTTAAGTGCTAATGATTTAATACTTTTTTATCTTGGTTTAGAACTTCAATCACTAGCTTTATACGTTCTTGCAGCCATTGATCGTGATAATACAATCTCCTCTGAAGCGGGAATAAAATATTTTGTTTTAAGTGCATTATCGTCAGGACTTCTTTTATATGGCTGCTCTTTACTATATGGGTTTACCGGATCAACTAATTTTGATGAAATAAGTACAAACCTTATCTCACAAAATACCGGGGCTGTTTTTGCGATGGTTTTTATTTTAGTAGGCCTAGCCTTTAAAATATCTGCAGTACCATTCCATATGTGGACACCAGATGTTTACCAAGGTGCGCCAACTTCTATAACAAATTTTTTTGCTGTAGTTCCTAAAGCTGTTGGATTAGCTGTGATTATAAGATTTATGGATTTACCTTTTAAAAATATTGTAGAGGAATGGCAAACAATCATAATCTTTATATCTATTGCCTCTATGATTCTAGGAAGTGTTGCAGCTATAGGCCAAACAAATATTAAAAGACTTTTAGCCTATAGTTCTATAAGCCATATGGGTTACGCATTAGCAGGTGTTGCTACAGGAACAGTATCTGGTTATACATCAACGATTATTTATATAACGATCTACATTATTATGAATATGGGAACTTTCGCTTGTCTCTATCTAATGAAAATTAATGGGAAGTATACAGAAAAAATTGAAGATTTATCTGGCCTTTCTAAAGAGAAACCTATATTTGCTTTTTCTTTTTTAATACTATTTTTCTCATTAGCAGGAATTCCACCATTAGGAGGGTTTTTTGCTAAATTTTTTATTTTCATGTCAGTAATAGAAAGTGAACTATACGCCTTAGCAATTATTGGACTTTTAACTACCGTAATTTCAGCTTTTTATTACCTTAAAGTAATAAAAATTATTTATTTTGACGACAATAAAGTCAAATTTGATGACATTAGAAATGCAAGTATCAAAGCAACAATATTTTTGAGTTGTTTAGTTTTATCGTTGTATTTTATATCACCTTCTTTAATTTACTCTTTATTAAACGGACTGTTTGTTTAATGAAAATACGAACGATAAAATTCGATACTGTTGACAGTACAAATAACGTAGCGATCAGAAGAATTCAAAAAGGAAAAATTAAACCAACACTGATTATAGCTAACGCACAAAAAAAAGGGAAAGGTCAATATGGAAGAAAATGGATTTCATATAAAGGTAATATTTTTGTTACAATTTATTTTGGATTAAAAAAGAATATTGAAATTAAATCTTTATCTAACAAGATATACACAATAATTAAAAAAAGTTTGGAAAAATTTGTCAACGAAGAAATTACTGTTAAGCAACCTAATGATTTACTAATAAAAGGCTCTAAAGTTTGTGGAATATTGCAAGAGACTATTACCTATAATAAAAATAAATATTTTGTGGTTGGAATAGGCATAAACCTGATAAAAAGTCCGAAAATATTAAATAAACAGGTTTCTTTTTTACAAAAATATAATAACAATAAAATTAAAAAAATTGATATTTATAAAAACATTAAAATTAACTTTGAAAAATTTATTTAAATTATAATATGTACGTAATCGGTGATATAGGAAATACAGAAACTAAAATTTGCTTATTTAGTAATAAAAAAAAACTTATAAAAAAGAATATTTTTGTTACTGGAAATATTAAAAATTTTAATTTTAATAAAGATTTAAAATTTATGAATTTGCATAGTAAAAATATTGAAAAAATAATATTTAGTAGTGTTGTTCCTGAGGTCTTTGAAAAAGTTAAAATAGTTATTCAGAAGAAATTCAGATTAAAAGTCAAAGAACTTAAACAATATAATTTAAAAAAGATTTTAAAAATTGACGTTAATAAAAAACAAGTTGGCTCAGATAGACTTGCAAATGCAATAAGCGTTATAAATAATAAAGATAATTTTATAATTTTAGATTTTGGAACAGCCACAACTTTTGATGTAGTGCTAAAAAACAGATACAAAGGTGGTATTATTGCACCTGGCGTAAATCTCTCCTTAAAAACGCTTATAGAAAAAGCAAAATTAATTCCAGATACCAAACTTAAAAAGATAAACAATATTATTGGGAAAAATACTCAGAATGCTGTTAGATCGGGTTTTTATTGGGGTTATCAAGGTTTGATAGAGAATATAATAAATCTAATAGAAAAAAAAAATAATAAAAAATTTAAAATTATATTTACTGGAGGACTCTCGCATCTTTACAAAAATACTATAAAAAGAAAAATTAAAGTTGACAAAGATTTAACAATAAAAGGTTTATTGAGATTGGTAGATTTAACATGAAAGAAAATTTATTATTTTGTCCTCTCGGAGGTTCTGGTGAAATTGGCATGAATATGAATCTTTATGCTTATGGAAACGAGGAAAATCAAAAATGGATAATTGTAGATATGGGAGTCACTTTTGCTGATGACTCGGTTCCAGGTGTGGATCTTATTTATCCAGATGCAGGTTTTGTTATCGAAAAGAAAGATGAACTTCTTGGAATAATTTTAACTCATGCTCATGAGGACCATATTGGTTCTATCTCACATATATGGCCAAAATTAAAATGTAAAATATTTGCTACTCCTTTTACTGCAGTTTTAATTCAAGAAAAATTTAAAGAAAAAAAAATTGATATCACCAACTACTTAAAAATTGTTGAACTAAATAGCCAAATAAAATTAGGACCTTTTGAAATAGACTTTGTGACATTAACACATTCAATTCTAGAACCTAACGGATTAAGTATCACAACTCCAGAAGGGGTTATTTTGCACACAGGTGATTGGAAAGTTGATCCAAATCCACTTATTGGAAATAAAGTAGATGAAAAAAAATTGAGATCGATCGGTGAAAAAGGAGTAATTGCTATGATTTGCGACTCTACAAACGTTTTTAGTCCTGGTAGAGCAGGATCAGAGAAAGACGTAAGAGAAAGCTTATTAAATATTATCTCAAAACAGAAAAAAAGAGTTTTAGTTACGTCCTTTGCTTCAAACGTAGCTAGAATGGAAAGTATTTTTTACATTGCAAAACAAACAAAAAGAAATATTTCATTGGTAGGTAGATCCATGAATAGAATTTATAAGGCAGCTAAACAATGTGGCTATCTAAAAGATTTAATTGAGCCAGTGGATCCCAGAGATGCAAATAAGATATCTAAAGATCGTATTTTATTTTTATGCACTGGTAGCCAAGGAGAACCTATGGGAGCCCTTAATAGAATAGCAAATGAAATTCATCCAGACGTTAATATTGAAAGCGAAGATACTGTAATTTTTTCATCAAAAATAATTCCAGGTAATGAAAAAAAACTTTATGCCCTTCAAAACTTAATGGTAAAAAGAGATATTGAAGTTATAACTGAAGAAAATGCATTTGTTCATGTATCGGGGCACGCTAATAGGGAAGATTTAAAAGATATGTATCAATGGGTAAAGCCTAAATGTATAATACCTGTTCATGGTGAGCATAGACACATGAAAGAACACATTAATTTTGCAAAAGAAATGCAAATACTTTTTAATTTGAAAGTTGAAAATGGAAACATTATTAAAATTTCCAAAGATCAAAAACCGGAAATAATTGATCAGGCGCCAACTGGAAAAATTTATTTGGATGGAAAAGTTGCAGTAAGCTTAGATTCTCAGTCAATTAAAGAAAGAAAAAATATAGCTTTAAATGGATATTTAGAAATTACTATTATTACTACTACTAGCGGAAATATAAAAAAACCAGTTGTTTCATTTAAAGGTATACCTGAGGATGAAGCAAACGAAACAATCAAATTTGATATAGAGGATGAAGTACTTAAAATCTGTAAAAGCTTTTCAACGCAAAACAAAAATCAAGAAAAAAACCTAATTGAAACAGTCAAACAAAATTGTAGAAAAATCGTTAAAGAAAAAACAGGAAAAAAACCCTATACGAATATAAATATTGCTAGAATTTAATGAGTATAACTGGATCAATAGTAGTTTACGTTATAATATGGTGGATTATTTTTTTTTCATCACTACCAATAGGAATAAAACATAATAATCAAAAATATAATGATAATATTGCCGGCTCTGATCCAGGGGCACCAAAAAACCCAAATATTTTGAAAAAGTTTTTATACACAACTGTTTTAACTTCAATAATTTTTGTGGGAATTTATTATATAGTAAGTAATAATCATTTTAATTTAAGAGAATTTATAAAATAATGTTTTTATCAAAACTATTTGCCCCAATTACAAAAGACTTGCCAGCTGAAGCAAAAATAAAGTCTCATCAACTCATGATTAGAACTGGAATGATTAGACAAGCCTCAGCAGGAATTTACTCATGGCTTCCACTAGGCTTAAAAGTAATGAAGAAAATTGAAAATATTGTCAGGGAGGAACAAAATAAAATTGGCGCACAAGAACTTTTAATGCCAACTATACAATCTGCAGATATATGGAAAGAAAGTGGAAGATATGATGATTATGGTGAAGAAATGTTGAGAATAAAAGACAGACAAGATAGAGAAATGTTATATGGGCCTACCAACGAAGAGCTAATTACAGACATTTTTAGAAACTCTGTAAAATCATACAAATCTCTACCTCAAATGCTCTACCACATACAGTGGAAATTTAGAGATGAAATAAGACCGAGATTTGGAGTAATGAGATGTAGAGAATTTTATATGAAAGACGCTTATTCTTTTGATCTAGATGATAATTCTGCAAAAGTTTCTTATAATAAAATGTTTTTCTCTTATTTAAAAACATTTAAAAAATTAGGCTTAAAAGCCATCCCAATGGCAGCAGATACTGGACCTATAGGTGGAGATTTGTCTCACGAATTTATAATTTTAGCTGAAACGGGTGAGAGTCAAATATATTCAGATAAAAAAATTTTTGAAATTGATATCGATGACTATCAATTTACCTCTACCTCAATGGAAAAAATGAGAAATGATTTTTCTTCTTACTATGCAGTAACGGATAATAAATTTGATAAAAAAGAATTTGATAAAAAAGTTTCAAAACAAAATCAAGTGATTAAAAAAGGTATTGAAGTCGGTCATATCTTTTATTTTGGAGATAAATACTCCAAGCCTCTTAATTGTCATGTAGATAGTCAGGAAGGAAAAAAAACTTTAATTAAAATGGGATCTTATGGTATCGGCGTATCAAGGTTAGTTGGTGCTATCATAGAGGCAAACTATAATAAAAACATTATGAAGTGGCCCAAATCAATTTCCCCATACGATGTGGTAATAATTCCGAGCTTAAGTAAAAACAATAACGAAAATCTAACAAAATCGATCAAAATTTATGAGGATCTAAAAAAACAAAATATTGACGTATTGTTAGATGATGTTGATGAAAACATGTCTCAAAAATTTAAAAAGCACGAATTAATTGGAGTTCCATATCAAATTATTGTTGGTTCAAAATCTACTAATAATAAATTTGAATTTAAGGAAGTCAATTCAGAAAGTTCTTTTATTGATTTGAGCGAAATAAAATCAAAACTGAATAAATAAATTGTTTACTTATACCGAAAGATTAATTGCAATAAGAAATTTAAAACCTAAAAGAAAACAAGGGTTCTTAAAAGTTATATCCCTATTTTCTTTTTTAGGAATAATGTTAGGTGTTGCAATCTTGATTATTGTAATGTCTGTAATGAATGGTTTCAGAACAGACTTAACTAATAAAATTGTTGGCTTAAATCCACATATAGTTCTTCAAATAGATAATAAATCTGATTTAAATAAAATAAAAAGATCAATTAAGAAAAAATTTAACAATTTTAAATTTACAGAGTCAATAAGCGGTGAAGGTATAATACTTGCGAAAGAGAATGCAAAAGGAATTTTAATTAAAGGGATTAAAGAAGAAGATAAATTAAAAGTTTCAAGTAACAAAAAGATTGTAAATGGTTCTTTGAAAGATTTTCAAAAAGGAAAAGTCATGATAGGAGGTGAACTAGCTTTTGATCTTGAGTTGGATGTTGGTGATAAAATTAATATTATATCAACAACTTTTATAAACACTCCATTTGGCAATGTCCCAAAACAAGATACATTTATTATTTCCACAATTTTTAATAGCGGCTTTCATGAGTTTGACAAGAATCTCATTTTTTTATCTTTAAATGACGCAGCTTCAATTTTTGAAAGAGATAAAAATAATATTGATTTAGAAATTTTTCTTAATGATCCATTTAATGCAAATAAATACAAAAATGAAATACAAAAAATTTATAATAATATATTTATTTACACGTGGTCAGATCTTAATAAATCATTATTTAGCGCATTAAAAGTTGAGAGAAATGTAATGTTTATTATTTTAACTTTGATAATTATTGTAGCTGCTTTTAATATTATTTCTGGTCTTACGATTTTAATTAAAAACAAAACTAAAGAAATAGCAGTTTTTAAAACATTAGGATTATCTAACAAATCAATTATTAAATCTTTTTTTTTAACCGGCTTTACAATCGGTTTTTTGGCAACATTAAGTGGTTTAATATTTGGAGTTTTATTTTCGATCTACATTGATGGTATTCGTAATTTTTTGTCAACAGTCTTTAATATAAATATTTTTCCATCTGAAGTTTATTTTTTAGAAAAAATGCCAAGTGAAATTAATTCTTTATCAATAGTGGTGATTTTTTTCCTTTCACTTGTTATCACATCTTTAGCATCTTTTTTTCCTGCTAAAACAATTTCTAAAATGAAAACAGTGGATGCTTTGAAATATGACTAAAAATATAATTAACATTAAAAATTTAAAAAAAAATTATAACCATAAAAATGGCAAAATCGAAGTTTTGAAAAATATAAATTTTTCTATTAAAAAAGGTGATCTAGTTGCATTAATAGGACCATCAGGATCAGGAAAGTCTACTTTACTTCATTTGATTGCTTTATTAGATAAACCCACTAGTGGAAAAATTCATATTTTAAATAAAGAAACTAGTGAGTTAAATCAAAATGAAATTAATAATATCAGACGTAAGAATGTTTCATTAATATTTCAAAATAACAATTTAATTTCTGATTTAACAGTCGAGGAGAACGTTATACTACCTTTATTGATTAGAAATGAAGATCACAACAAAAGCAAATTAAAATCTCAAAAAGTTTTAAAATCAGTCAAATTGACAAATAGAGTAGAATATTTTCCCAATGATCTGTCAGGAGGAGAACAACAGAGAGTAGCAATTGCCAGAGCCTTAGTTGCTGAAACAGACATAATTTTAGCAGATGAACCAACTGGAAATTTAGACCACAAAAGGTCTAGTGAGATTTTTAATTATTTTAAAAATTTAAAAAAATTAAATAAAACAATTTTGTTTGCAACCCATAATAGAGAACTTGCTAACAAAGCAGATTATAAGTTGAGTATTTCTAATGGTATTATAAAAAGAGTGAATGGATAAAAATGCACATCAATTTACAAACTTTAAAATTCATTCTCAGTTTTCAATTTGTGAAGGTGCCGTCAAAATAGACGAATTAGCAAAATATTGTAAAGAAAATAAAATTAAAGCTATCGGTATATGTGACAGCTTCAATTTGTGTGGCGCGCTTGAATTTGCTGAAAAAATTAGCAAAATTGGAACACAACCAATAATTGGGACTCAGATAAACTTTATTATAGATAATGAAATTTCTAAAATTCCGATATTTGCTAAAACTGAAGAAGGCTATCAAAATTTAACAAAATTGTCCTCTATGAGTTATCTAGATAGAGATGGGACTACTGAGCCATATTGTAAATTTGAAGATTTGTACAAACACAACAAAGGTCTTATAGTTTTATCCGGTAGCACATACGATCTCTTTGGAAGATTATTTAAATTAAACAAAATATCAGTAATGAGAAAATTATTAAAAGAATTATCTCAAAAATTTATGAACAATTTTTATCTTGAAATACAAAGACACCAAGAAGATGACGAAAAAAATTATGAAGAATTTTTAATACAAATATCATCAGAACTAGATTTGCCATTAATTGCCTCACAGGAAGTCTTTTATATTAATGAAAATATGGCAGAAGCACATGATGCACTTATTTGCATTGGTGAAAAAACATTTATTGATGATAAAAATAGGAAAAAATATAAAAAAAAACACCATATTAAACATACAAGTGAGATAAAAAAAGTATTTGAGGATATACCGGAAGCTTTAATTAATAATTTTAATTTTCCTTATCGCTTTAGCTTTAAACCAAAAAGATCAAAACCTAAATTACCGAATTTAATTGTAGATAAAAATAGCTCTGTTGAAATTGAATTATTAAAACAAGCAGAAATAGGACTAAAAAATAGATTAGAAAATTTTATATTTATTAAAAATAAAAGTATAAACCAGGAAAAGTTAAAAAGTATTTACGAAACTCGTCTTAAACACGAGATAAATATTATTAATTCAATGAATTACCCAAGTTATTTTTTGATAGTTTCCGATTATATAAAATGGGCAAAAAAAAATTCAATCCCGGTTGGACCTGGAAGAGGATCAGGTGCAGGTTCTTTAGTAGCTTATAGTTTAGATATAACAGATTTAGACCCTATAGAATTTGATTTAATTTTTGAAAGGTTTCTCAATCCTGATAGAATTTCTATGCCAGACTTCGATATAGATTTTTGCGAAGAAAAAAGAGATCAAGTTTTTGAATATTTAAAAAATAAATACGGTAACGGAGTTGCACATATAATTACATTTGGAAAATTTAAGGCAAGAATGGCTCTACGTGATATAGGAAGAGTTTTAGGACTTCCGTACGGTCATGTTGATAAAATATGTAAAATGATCCCTTTTGATCCCTCAAGACCTTTAACTCTTCAAGAGTCAATAAGTCGAGAACCGAGGTTTCAAGATGAAATAAAAAAAAGTAATAAAGTTAAAAAATTGATTGAGCTTTCACTAAAACTTGAAGGACTAAATAGAAATATGGCCACACATGCAGCTGGAGTAGTAATTTCAGGAAATGAGCTCTCAAATTCTATTCCTCTTTATATTGACCATACTTCAAAACTACCTTTGCCTTCAACACAATTTGATATGTATTCATCTGAAAATGCAGGTCTCGTAAAGTTTGATTTATTAGGTTTAAAAACATTAACAGTAATCGATAAAACAGTTCGAATGGTAAATAAAAAAAGTCATTTAGATATTTCAAAAATAGATCTTAATAATCAAAAAGTTTTTGAATTACTTTCAACTGGTGAAACAACAGGTCTGTTTCAACTTGAAAGCACCGGTATGAGAGAAGCGATCAAACAAATGAAACCTAATAAATTTGATGACATAATAGCATTAGTGGCGCTTTATAGACCTGGACCAATGAGCAATATTCCAATTTATAATGATTGTAAAAACGGAATTAAAAAACCTGATTACATTCATCCTAGTCTAGAAAATATATTAAAACCAACTTATGGAATTATTATTTATCAAGAACAGGTAATGCAGATTGCTCAGACCTTAGCAGGTTTTTCAGCAGGAGAGGCGGATATATTAAGACGTGCAATGGGTAAAAAGAAGAGGGCAGAACTAGAAAAACAAAAAGAAAGATTTATAAATGGTGCACTGAACAAAGGAATTAAAAAAGATTTGGCAAATTATATATTTACAAAAATCGAGCCATTTGCTGAATATGGATTCAATAAAAGTCATGCAGCCGCATATGCTTTAATAGCTTATCAAACTGCTTATTTAAAAACTTTTTATAAAGAAGAATTTATAGCTGCGACTATGTCCACAGAACTTACAAACACTGGCAAGCTTAGAGAATTTGTTGATGAACTCAAAAGACTTAAAGTTGAAGTAGTAAGACCAAACATAAATTTTTGCTATGCTGATTTTAAAACAGAACACAATAAGATATTATATGGGTTAGGTGCAATTAAAAGTGTTGGGTATGAAGCTATTTCAAATGTAGTAAATGAGAGAGTAAAAAATGGAAAATATACCTCTTTAATTAATTTCATCAAAAGAGTAAATCCAAAAGACATAAACAAATTACAGTTAGAAGGACTTGTAAAGTCGGGAGCATTCGACATTTTAGATAAAAACAGAAAAGCTATATTTGATAATATACCTAAATTAATACAATTAAATAAAATTTACTTCGAGGAAAAGCAAAGCCAACAAAGCAATTTATTTGGGAATGAAAGTGAAAATAAAGATGAAACTTTTATTTTAAATAAAAATGAAACTTGGGATAAAAAAACACTTTTAAGTGAAGAGTTTAAATCTTTGGGATTTTATATATCTGATCATCCTTTAAATGATTATAAAAAGATATTTTCACAGCTCAATATAATTTCTTTTAAAGACTATATTATTAATAAAAACAATGAAGGTTTGATTGCCGGATCACTTATGACAATTCAGGAGAAAAAAAGTTCAAAAGGTACACCTTTTGCCATTGCAAAATTCAGTGACACCACTGGAGAGTACGAATTATTTATTTTTTCTGAAATATTAACAAAAAATCGAGAAATTTTAAAAGAGGGAGAGTCGTTTATTCTTACCTTATTTAAAGATCTTAATAACAAACAAAGAAGGATCAATGTAAAAAAAATAATTTCACTAGATGAGATGATTAATTATAATTATAAAAGAGTATCAATAGAGGTTGATGAAAAACTGAATTTTAACGAATTTAAAAACCTTTTGGATGAAAAAGGAGAGACTGAAATTAAAATTATATTAAGGCAAAAAAATAAAAAAATTACATTTATTTTAGAAAAACCAAGAAAATTTGATTTAAAATTATTTAATAAAGTGAAAAATAACGAATTCGTAAAAAAAATAACTTTTTAATTGCTTGCTTTTTGGTACAATTGTAGATATTAAAACTTAATTTCGCACACAACTTTTAGGGTGTATACCCCCCGGTCCAGAAATGGAGTAGTTGTGGTGGATTAACCGGAAAAAAAATGAAAGTACCTGAAGTAAATATAAAACAATTGCTTGAAGCTGGAGTTCACCTAGGTCACAAAACTTTGAGGTGGAACCCAAAAATGAAAAAGTTTATCTTCGGTGAGAAAAACTCAATTCATATTATAGATCTAACCCAAACTGTAAATTTTTTAAAACATGCTTTGTCAGAAGTACACAAATGTGTTGCGGCTGGTGGAAAAATTCTAATAGTATCTACAAAAAAACAAGCTTCGGAACAAGTGAGTGCTTTAGCGAAAGACACTTCTCAATATTTTGTTAATTATAGATGGCTTGGTGGAATGCTTACAAATTGGAACACAATTCAAAATTCCATTAAAAGAATGAAAAATTTAGAAGATCAACTATCAAAAGACAATATGGGTTTTACAAAAAAAGAAATAATTAAATTTGGTAAAGAAAGAGATAAGCTTCAACGTTCATTAGGTGGAATAGCAGACATGAAAAAATTACCAAGTTTAATATTTATTATAGATACAAATATTGAGTCTTTAGCAGTCAACGAGGCAAAAAAATTAAATATCCCTATAATTGCTGTTCTTGATACGAACTCTGATCCTACAGGTATAGATTTTCCAATACCAGGCAACGACGATGCTAGAAGATCAATCAATTTATATTGTGATTTACTTAAAGACACAATTAAAGATGCCGAAAAATTAATAGAAATCAAAGATGCAAAAGAAAAAACTAATCAAGAGCCTAAAAAACCTAATAATAAAAACGGTAAAAGCGAGCAAAAAAATTCTTCAAAAAAATAAAAAATTCTTAGATTAAATGTCAAATAAAAATGTTTTAGAAAATGTAAAAAAATTAAGAGAGCTTACTGGTGTAGGTTTCAAAGACTGTAAACTAGCGATTGAAGAAAACAATGGTGATTTAGAAAAATCAGTTGAGTATTTAAGAAAAAAAGGTATTGCTAAAGCCTCAAAGAAAATGAGCCGAAGTGCATCAGAAGGACTAGTATTGGCTCATGAAAGTTCAGGAGAAGTTTCTGTGATAGAGATCAATAGTGAAACAGATTTCGTTGCAAAAAATAAAGATTTTATAAATTTTTGTAAAGAAATATCTGAAATAAATTTTAAAATCTCAGGAAATTTAGATAAACTCAACGAAAGTATGATGAAAAACAATATATCTGTTAGAGAAAATTTAATAAATTTAATTTCAAAAATAGGTGAAAAAATAACTATAAGAAGAAGCAAATTTTTTAATAAAGAAAATGGGAAAAATTATTTCTATACTCATTCAGCATTAGAAAAAAATATTGGAAAAATTGTTTCTGTTGTAAAATTATCAAACACAGCTGATAGCGACTTAGGACAAAAAGTTGCAATGCATATTGCTGCATCGAACCCTTTAGCTATAGACAAAAATGGAATTAAAAAAGAAATAATAGATAAGGAACTTGAAATTATAAAAGCTGAATTGTTAAATTCTGGAAAATCAGGTGAAATAGCGGACAAAATATCCAAAGGTAAAATAAATAAATTTATTTCGGATAATACATTATTAAATCAAATTTGGATAATTGATCCAAAAAAAAAAGTTACGGACATTTTAAAAGAAAATAAAAAAGACAAAGATATTCAGATAATTGACTTCATAAGATATAAAGTAGGAGAAGGTATTTAATAATGAGTGAAAAATATGATCATAAAAACTACTTTTCCAAAATGGAAAAAACTATTCAGTCATTCAAAAAAGAAATTTCATCATTAAGGACTGGTAGAGCCAACCCATCAATGTTGGATATGATTAAGGTTGATGTCTATGGCCAACTTATGCCTATAAATCAATTAGCTACTATTTCAGTTCCTGAAGCTAGGTTAATAACTATTCAGGTATGGGATAAAGCTAATATCAGTTTAATTGATAGCTCAATTCAAAAATCTGAACTTGGTGTTAATCCACAAGTGGATGGCCAAATTATTAGAATAAAAATACCAGATTTAACTGAGGAAAGGCGAAAAGAGTTGATCAAAGTTTTAAAAAGTATGGCAGAAAAAGGCAAGGTATCTATAAGAAATATAAGGAGAGAAGCCAACGAAAATTTAAAGAAAAAGTTAAAAGAAAAAAGTATCACCGAGGATGAAAATACAACTTTTGAAAAACAAAATCAAAAACTTACCGATGACCATATTTCTACAATTGATAAAATTACTTTAGATAAAGAAAAAGAAATTTTACAACTATGAATAAACTTAACCATATCGCCTTTATTATGGATGGTAATGGGCGGTGGGGAAGAAAAAAAAACAAAAATAGAAATTTTGGTCATTATCATGGAGTTCAAACTGTAAAAAAAATAGTTGAAGCATCTATAAAAATGAAAGTGCCCGTAATAACATTTTATGTATTTTCCACTGAGAATTGGAAGCGTCCAAAAAATGAGATTAATTTTTTATTTAATTTAGTTGGGACATATTTCAGAAATGAATTAAAAAATGTAATTAAAAATGGTATCAAAATTAATATAATTGGTGAGCTATTCAAACTACCTAAAAAATTAAATAAAATGCTAAAAGAAACAGTAATTAAAACAAAGAATAATAAAAAAATAATAGTTAATCTCGCTTTAAATTATGGATCTAAACAAGAAATAGTAAACGTCTTTAAAAAAATTAAAAAAAAAAATATTTCAGAGAAAAAAATAAACGAAAATTTATATACATCAAAAATACCTGATCCTGATATACTAATAAGAACTGGAGGGAGAAAAAGACTAAGTAATTTCATGTTATGGCAACTAGCGTATTCTGAACTATATTTTTTAGATAAACTCTGGCCAGATTTTTTACCATCCGATTTAAAAAAAATAATAAAAGACTATAACAAGATAACAAGAAACTTTGGCGGCATTTAATTAATGAGAGAAACTTCAAAGAGAATATTAACTGCAATCGGATTACTTCTGTTGTTATTTGTAATGTTTTTTTTCAAAATAGCGTATCTTTTTATATTATTATTAATTGTTGTAGTTTCTTTCTTGGAGTTTTCAAAAATGATTTTAAAAATTTTTGAAAAAAATAAAATAAGTCAATTTTTTTGTAATATATTATTTTTAGTCTATTTAAGTTTTTTTTTCATTATTGCACTGTTAGGAATAAATGATATTCATTTGAGGATTATTTTATTTATGGTCACATTAATATGTGTTGCTTCAGACATTGGGGGTTTTGTAATTGGAAAAATCGTTAAGGGACCTAAGCTCATTAAAATTAGTCCAAAAAAAACAATATCAGGAAGCCTAGGATCATTTATATTTTCTGTTGCTGTAAGTTATTTTTTATTTACATATACTTTTGAAATAAGTCTGTTTTTTAAAATAGCTATAGGAATTTTGATTTCTCTTATTGTTCAAATCGGAGATTTAATATTTTCTTATATAAAAAGGAAATCGGGTTTTAAAGATACTGGAAAAATTTTTCCTGGACATGGAGGATTGCTAGATCGAATTGATGGAATATTATTAGGTATTCCTTTTGGCCTTATAATAATGATAGTTGCTTTAACTAAATGAAAAAAAAAATTTCTATTTTTGGCTCAACAGGTTCCATTGGAAATAGTTCTTTAAAACTATTTAAAAACAATAAAAAAACACATGAACTATATATTCTTACAGCTAACAAAAATTTTAATAAAATTATATATCAAATTAAAATTTTTAAACCAAAAATATTTATCATTTTTGATTATAACACCTATATTAAAGTAAAAAAAATTATTAAAAATAAAAAAATTTTAATTTTAAATTCACATAATTATTATAGTTATAAATTTAAAAAGTCCGATGTAGCAATATCTGCTATACCGGGTATTGCCGGTCTTGAGCCCACACTTCATTTAATTAAAATTTGTAAAAAGTTATTAATTGCGAATAAGGAGTCGGTAATATGTGGTTGGAATTTGATAAATAGTTTATCTAAAAAAAAAAAGGTGAAAATTGTACCTATAGACTCTGAACATTTTTCAATTCTAAATTTATTAAAGAATATTAAATTTCAAGAGATTGAAAAAATTTATTTGACCGCTTCTGGCGGCCCCTTTTTGAATTTACCTCTTAATAAATTAAAGTCGGTAAAACCATCACAGGCAGTAAACCACCCGAAGTGGAAAATGGGAAAAAAAATCTCTGTTGATTCTGCCACTCTTATGAATAAACTTTTTGAAGTAATTGAAGCACATAAACTGTTTTCTATAGATTTAAAAAAAATTGAAATTATCATACATCCTCAATCACTTGTTCACGCAATTATTAAATTAAAAAATGGTTTATATAAGTTTTTATATTTTGAACCTGATATGAGAATACCTATTGCAAATGCTATGTTTGAAGAAAATAGAGTTTTAATTAATAAAAATAAAATTTCTACTGATTCTAATATTCCAAAAAATTTTAATTTTGAAAAAGTCGACCCGAGAAGATTTCCAGCAATAAAACTAAAACCTATATTGAACAAATTTAACTCCATCCCTATAGTTCTAAATGCGGCAAATGAAATATTTGTTGATGAATTTTTAAAAAAAAATATAAGATTTTACTCGATTATTAAATATCTACTTGCTCTTTTAAAAGATCAAAAATTAAAAAAATATGCTATAAAAAAACCCTCAAATTTAAAAACTATTTTATTAGTTGATAATTGGGCAAGAAAACAAGCTATGCATATTTTAAAAAAAAAAATTAAATAATGAAAAAATTCTTTTTAATATTATTTCTATTCATCAATTCAAACATGTTACTTGCTGAAGTAATTAAAAGTATAAATATAGAGGGAAATGAAAGAATAAGCGATGAAACAATAAAAGTGTATGGAGAGATAAAATTAAATCAAGACTTAAATGAATTTAAAATAAATCAAATAATTAAAAATTTATATTCAACTAATTTCTTTGAAGATATAAAGGTTTCTATTGACGATCAAACACTCAATATAAAGTTAGTAGAATATCCAGTCATCAATGAAATCATAATAAGTGGAGAAAAAACAGAAAAATTTAAAGAAGCAATAAAAAAAAGTATTAAATCAAAAAAAAATGGACCTTTTATTAAATCGTTTATTTCAGATGATGAAAAACTCATAAAAAGAATTTATTCTACTTTAGGCTTTAATTTTTTAAAAGTTAAATCTAAAATAGAAACATTTCCCAAAAAGAGAGTAAATGTTTATTTTGAGCTTGACAAAGGTGAAAGAACAAAAATTTCTAAGATTAACTTCAAAGGAGATAGAAAAATAAGAGATAGAAGGCTACGAGATATAATTACTTCTCAAGAAGCAAAATTTTGGAAGGTTTTATCTAAAAACACAAAAGTAAATGAAAAAAATATTGAATTAGATAAAAGACTTCTAACAAATTATTACAAGTCAGTAGGTTATTATGATGTAAGAGTTTTATCTGAAATTGTTGAATTACAAGATAATTTTCAGGCTGAAATTACATACAATATAGATGCTGGCATTAGATATAAAATTAACAAAATTAGTACAAACGTTGACCCCGTTTTAGATAAAAAAGTTTTTATGCCTTTAAATGACGTATATAAAAAGATTATAGGAAATTATTATTCTCCATTTCTAGTAAAAAAAATGTTGGATGAGCTTGATGAAATAATTTCAAACGAAGATCTTCAATTTATTGAGCATAATGTAAATGAAATAATAAATGGTGATAATATTGAGATAAAAATCAATGTGTTTGAAGGTCAAAAAGTAGTAGTTGAAAATATTGAGATTTTAGGTAACAACATTACTAACGAAACAGTCATTAGAAGTGAATTATTATTAGACGAGGGAGATCCTTTTAGTAAAGTTAAAGTAGACAAATCAATTTCTAATTTAAAATCAAAAAGAATATTTTCATCTGTTAAGGAGGAAATTGCAGATGGAAATTTACCAAATTCAAAAAAAATCAAAATTTCTGTAGAAGAAATGCCTACTGGAGAGATTAGCGCTGGGGCAGGTATAGGAACAAATGGAGGGTCTTTTGCATTTAGTGTCAAAGAGAATAATTACCTTGGTAGAGGTGTAAAAGTTGCCGCTAATGCCGATGTAAGTGAAAATTCAGTAAGAGGATCTCTTTCATTTATAGACACAAACTATAACTATACCGGTAAAGATCTCAGGTATAATCTTGAAAATATTAAAAATGACTCTGAGGACTCGGGATATGAAAATAGAGTAATTGGTGCTGGTGTCAGTATTGCATATGAACAATTTAAAGATATTTATTTTTCACCAGGATTAAATTTAACTTTTGATGATTTATCAGCTGATAGTTCAGCATCAGCTTTATTAAAAAAACAATCTGGAACTTCAACTGATCTTAATTTCAATTATGGACTGTCTACAGATCAAAGAGATAGAAGTTTTATGCCAACTTCCGGTCACTATACAAGTTTTACTCAAGTATTACCGTTGTTCTCTGAGGAGCCATATATAAAAAATGGTTTTACATCTAATCACTACAGAGAATTTAATGATAATATTATTGGCGCTTTTAAGTTTAATATAAATTCAGTTAATTCTTTAGGTGATGATGATGTTAGGGTAAGTAAAAGATTGCCATTGAGCACAAGGAAACTAAGAGGGTTTAAACCAGGTAAAATTGGACCCAAAGATGGAAATGACTATATAGGAGGGAATTATTCTACTGCAGTAAATTTAGAAGCTAACTTTCCAAATTTTTTTCCCGAAAAAAGTAATGCTGAGGTAGGGTTATTTTTAGACGCTGGTAATTTATGGGGTGTTGATTATGATAGCTCTTTAGACGATTCCAATAAGATACGCTCTTCTCTTGGTATAAACACAAGTTGGTTGTCGCCGGCAGGTCCATTATCTTTTATCTTTTCAAAAAACATTACAAAAGCATCTACAGACCAAACGCAAAGTTTCAACTTTAGACTTGGAACAACATTTTAATTATGAAAAATTTTATTAAGCCCTTTTTTATTATTTTAATTTTTTCTATAATCTTATCTGAAAAAGCTTATTCAAATGATATATACTTTATTGATTTTAGTAAGGTTATGAATCAAAGCAAAGCTGGAAAAAAAGCACAAGACTCACTTAAAAAGGATGTAATTAATTCTAATAAAAAGTTTAACGAAACTGCAAAAAAAATAAAAGAGGAAGAAAATAAGATAATTAGTCAAAAAAATGTACTAAGTAAGGAAGAATACAAAAAACAAGCAGACGGATTAAGAAAAAAAGTTTTTAACCTTAATAAAGAAAGAGAAAAATCTTTAAAAGATATAGCCAAAAAAAGAAGAAAAGCAAAAGATGAACTTTTCAAGAAATTAACTCCAATATTAGAAAAATATATGGAGGAAAAAAATATCACAGTAATTATTGATAAAAAAAACATTCTTATGGGTAACAAAAAATTTGAAATTACTGCACAAATAATTGAAATTTTAAATAAAGAATTAAGTTCTATTAATCTCAACTAATAAATGTCAAAAAACCTTTTTTTTAAAAGTAAAGGACCTTTTAAATTAAGTAAATTATTTCCTAATTTTAAAAAATCTAACTTAGTAATTCATGACATTAAAACCTTAGACAAAGCACAAAAATCTGATTTAACTTTTTTTGACTCTTTAAATTATAAAAGTCTCGCAGAAAAAACAAAAGCTAGCAGTTGTATCACTAAAGATGGCCTGAAAAGGTATTTACCCAACTCTTGTGAACCTATAATAGTTAAAAATGTATTATTTGAGCTTGCAAAGATTTCGTCTAAATTTTATCCAAATGCCGATCTAGATTACCCTGATAATTCACTTAAAAAACCAAAAAAATCTAAATTCCCAGGGGTAAAATTTGGTAACAATGTTTTAATTGGAAAAAACGTTAAAATTGGTAAAGCATCTGTAATAGGAAGTAATACAATTATTGAGCAAAATGTATTAATAGGTAAAAACTGTAAAATAGGTTCGCAGATTATGATTAAAAACTCAATTTTAGGAAATAATGTAGTCGTTCAAGATGGAGCCAAAATTGGTCTTAAAGGATTTGGTTTTATACCAATGAAAGAAAAAAATTTTAGATTTCCTCATATTGGAAAAGTTATTTTAGAAGATAACGTAGAAATAGGTGCTTCGTGTACTATTGATAGAGGATCAATCGATGATACTAAAATCGGAATAAATACATTTTTAGATAATCAAGTTCATGTTGCGCATAACGTTAAGATCGGAAGAAATTGTATGATAGCCGGTCAAGTAGGTTTTGCTGGAAGTTCCACAATAGGAGATAATGTTTCAATAGGTGGTCAGGCTGGGATATCGGGTCATCTTAAAATAGGTAATAATGTTAAAATTGGTGGAGGCAGTGGAGTTGTAAAAGATATTCCTAATAACTCTGTTGTAATGGGTTATCCTGCAGTGCCTCTTAAGGATTTTTTAAAAAAAGGCTAAAGCTTTGCAAAAAGAAACTATAAATAGAAAAGAAATTGAAAAATTACTTCCACATCGAGCACCAATGTTGCTCATAGATAAACTTACAAAAATTGTTCACCTTAAATCTGCCACCGCAATAATGAATGTAAAAAAAGATGGTTTTTATGTTCAGGGACATTTTCCGGGTCAACCAGTAATGCCAGGTGTTTTGATTGTAGAAGCTTTCGGTCAGGCAGCTGCAGCATTAACAGCATGTGGAATTGATCCTAAAGAATACGATAATAAATTAGTTTACTTAATGAGTGTTGAAAAAGCAAAATTTAGAAATCCCGTTTTACCTGATTGTGAACTTCATTTAGAGATAGAGGCAATAAGATCTCACGGAAGAGTTTGGAAATACAAAGGAACAGCTAAAGTTGATGGAAAAAGAATGGCAGATGCTGAATGGTCAGCCACAATAGTTGATAGAAAATAAAATGATACATAAGTCAAGTGTGATTGATAAAAAAGCAAAAATCGGCAACAATGTAAAAGTTGGTCCTTTTTGTTACATCGGACCAAATGTAGAGCTTCAACAAGACGTAGAATTAATCTCAAATGTTCACATAGAAGGAAATACTAAAATAGGAAAAGGCACAAAAATTTTCCCATTTGCAAGTATCGGAACTATGCCACAAGATTTAAAATTTAAAGGAGAGTCAAACAGTGTTTTAATTGGTGAAAATAATACGATCCGAGAATATGTAACAATTAATCCAGGAACAGAGGGAGGAGGCGGCAGAACCTTAGTCGGTAATAATTGTTTATTCATGATTTCTTCACATATAGCTCATGATTGCAAAGTTGGTAATAACGTTGTTATTGCCAATAACGTTCCTTTGGGAGGCCATGTTACATTAGAAGACTCAGTTGTTATAGGTGGTAACTCAGCAGTTCAACAATTTACAAGGATAGGAAGATTAGCAATGATAGGAGGTATGACAGGAGTACTTAAAGATGTTATTCCTTTCGGACTTTCATTTGGCAATAGAAATTATTTACAAGGTATAAATCTAATCGGATTAAGAAGAAAAAAATATGAAAATAAAAAGATATTAGAGTTAGATACAGCTTATAAAAAAATCTTTTCGTCTGAGAAGTTGCACGAAAATTTAGCTGAAATAAACGGTGAATTTAAAGAAAATGAATTAGTCAAAGAGGTTATAAATTTTATAGCAAAAGATAAAAAAAGACCTATTTGTACTCCATTAGCTAAATAATGATTGGATTAATATTCGGAGATACTGATTTTCCTAGGGAAGTACTTAAAAAAATTAAACAAAAGAAATTTAAATACCTAATTATAGATTTAAGTAAAAAAAATTCTTTCAAAAAAGATAACAACTCTAAAAGGGTATCCATAGGTCAATTTGGAAAAATTATAAATTTACTAAAGGAAAAAAAATGCAAAAAAGTACTTTTTGCAGGAAAAGTTAAAAAACCTAAAT
>MDTB01025115.1_pt1 | contig 26050 bp, 26 predicted proteins | sample 811161 | NCBI WGS metagenome assembly MDTB01 (sample SAMN05326650, study PRJNA326480) | marine metagenome | isolation source: seawater | place: Mediterranean Sea | collected 2009 | reverse complement strand
TTTCTTCTTGATGAAACCTTAGATTTTCTAATAAATATATTTCTGATTTTTGCTTGCTCAAATCTTTAATAGTTTGATTAGATAAACCATGTGGTAGAAATTCAACAGATTTTCCTATTACCTTTTCTAATTCAGGAACAATTTGTTTCAATGAATATTTTTCCTCTTTATTATTTGGACGACCAAAATGAGACATAATCATTAATCGGTTAGGTTTATCATTTAATATCCGTTGAATTGTTGGTATTGCTGAAGTAATTCTAAAATTATCAGTAATCAATTTATCTTTCATAGGTACGTTAAGATCTAATCGTAATAAAACATTTTTTTTGTTAAAATTTTTATTATTAATAAAATATGGGTTGTTGTTATGTTTAAGTATAACATCCATCAATTTAATTAATTGACAAGCATATGACCATTCATTATCATACCATATCATAAATTTAAAATGATTGTTTCCTAGTTCTAACGAAGCTTTTTCATCCACAATGGATGGACATTCATTTGAAATCAAATCTGAACTTACAATATTTTCTTTAATAACTTGTAAATAAGGATCTGTTTTCATTTTTTTAATAATATTTTCTAATGTTTGCGTTTGTTCTAATTGAACATTTAAATCGACTAATGATACATTATTCACTGGAACACGCACGGATGTACCTACAATTTTATTTTCTAATTTAGGTAATATTTTAAAAATAGATTTCGATGCACCTGTACTATGTGGTATAATATTATTAAAAATAGAACGATTTGTTCTGCTTTTAGAATGTGCTGTATCAACAACCTTTTGACTAGCTGTGGAAGCATGAATGGTAGTAAAATTGCCTTGTTTTATTCCATAATTTTCTTGCAGATGACGTAATATCGGTGTAATACAGTTTGTAGTACATGATGCATTACTAATTATTTTTTCACCCTTATATAATTGATCGTTTGCACCATATACAAATTGAGGTGTATCATCTTTAGGTGGAGCACTCATAATAACATAATCTACATCATGTTGTTTTGCTTTTTCTTGTGTAAGATATACTCCTGTGGCATCAATAATATGTTGAACATTATATTTTTTCCATGTTAATTCATTTGCATTTCTATTTCGCATAATATGAATAGTTTTTCCGTTGATTTCAAATGTATCATTATCAATTATATTAATAGAAAAATTCTTGCTGTATTTATGAACACTATCACGTTTTAAGTAAGATTCAAGATTATGAATATTAAAATCAGGTGCATTAATTACTTTAATATCAATGTTGTTATTGTAAATAAGTTGAAGAAAAACACATTTTCCAATACGTCCAAACCCATTAAGTCCAATTGAAATCATCTATATAGTAATAAATATATTTATTGTTTATATTTTAATATGTTTGAAATATATAAATGGCACCAATAATGTTTAAACATGATCGATCATATCAAACAACAGAGCAAAAAAGTCTTGCAATTAAATCATTAGAATCAACTAAACAACGTTTGACATGTGCACAAAAATATAGTCAATATGCATCTATACCATCAGCAGGAAGAACTATTAGTGGTATTGCAAGTAGTTATCGTAAAATAACAAATTGTACGAAAATGGAAAGTGTATATTTAAATGGAAAATTTATTGGTCGTAATTTTTGTATTCGATTTTAATAATATCTAATGATAATATAAATGAAACGACCTGTAAGAGACCCTATTACTGGAACATATACTGTAAAAGGTAATGTATATAATGAATTATTTGGTTCAAGAGAACAAGTGTTAAATAAAACAGCGTACAAAACAACTGGCGGTTTGACAATTGATGATTTACTTATGAATAAAAATGGACGTATTGTTTCTGCTGTAAAGCATAAAAGCGCAAAAAAGGAAAAACGTTTAGAGAAATATGGATATTTTGCCAAAAAAGGTAAATTTGGTTATGTTAAAAAAGGTAGAAAAACACGTAAAAATAAAAATACGCGCAAAAAGAAATGATCGTAGATAAGTAAAAAAGAAGTGAAGAAAACACAAGTAATTTAGCAATTATTGACAACAAAATAAATTATGTTGTTAATATATATATAGAATGACACAACACGTAAAAGCAGTAGGATCACGCGCAGAAGTTATGCATGGAAATGCCAAGCATACATCAGGAGGTTTAGAGAAGAAACATCTTATGATGAACAAACGTGGAAGAATTGTTTCACGTAAGAAGTCCAAGAGTGCCAAAAAGCAAAAGCGTCTTGAAAAAGCAGGATTTAAAGCAAAGAAGGGAACTTTCGAGTTATTTAAGAAAAGTGATGGTAAAACTCGCCGCAAAAGAAAAGGAGGAGGCGAACATGATAAGGAATCACATTAAATAAACAAACATAAGGGAGAAATACATATACGCGCTTTATTCAGTTGTGAAGCACGTATATGAAAATAACGATGTTCGCAATCATCGTGACGAGATATAGGTTGCTCAAATACTACACGTGACATTTTATCTATATTTTTACGTGGATAAATAACAAGTGTTTTATGAACATTCCATTCATATTTTACATTGATGAATTTATCTTTACGATAAATAGCAAACCCATTAAATGCAGAAATGCATGGTAATAAACCAGTATTTGGGTTTTTTAAGACTACTTTTCCGAGTTGTTCTTTCAAAAAATGAATCATTTGGTTTTTTATTTTATGAGTGTTTTCATAATGATTGCAACTAAATCCGTAGGGATCAATAGAAAGAGCCCATAAATCGTAATATATAACTCGGTTAAAACTTAATGCATCCCATGGAAGGGGATTTCCATATCTTTCATATTGTAAATAATTATCTAATACATTTTTATTCAATTTATCAGAAGAGACATCATCCATATCCATCATGATAAAATATTCAAATCGATCATCATCAAATTCTATTATTTTTTTTAAAATATTATTGCGCGCATTCGCAATATTTTGGGTACGAATATTTGTTAATTTATTTTTTCCTATAATAAGAGTCATTTTATCTTGAAAATGAATATTAAAACTTTTAAGAATATCTAAAGTATTATCTTCCGAATCATCATAGTAAATGATTATATGAAAATCATCAAATAAGTTAGTTATTAGAGTAATATTATGAAATATGTTCTTTAAATATTTTTCTACATTTCTTGCACAACCGCAAATATATGTTTTTATTGTATTCATTATAATAAAATTACTTTGGATATTCTTTTGAATAATTTAACAATTCAAAATCGTCTTTATAATATTGATAAATAAGTTCTTTTGTTTCATTAGAAGGTTCTTTTTTTTTTAGACTATATTTATCGCGAATATTACATTCAATTTCAACATTAAATTTATTTTTTAAAAAATTTTTCAAATTACTTAAATCATCAAGATCATAATAATTAATCTGTGTATTTAATAAAATATTTTTTATTCCAAATGTTTGCGCTTTGAAATGATGTTCTAAATTCTTGGGTTGGACATTTGTAATGATTTTTGCCCATTCATCAATATCAATATTACAATCTTTAATTAATTTATTGCATTCATTTATTGATTTTGATTGATCAAACCGTAATTTTAATATTAACTTATTTGTTACTTTACTATATCCACTTATAAAACGATGATATGGATTACGAACAAAAAATATTACATGATGGGTTGTATTTTTTAATAATTCTATAGTATTAATATTTGTAAATTTATGTTTATGTATATCAAAAAATTCTTTTGTTTCATATAATTTATCTATACTATTAATAATATTTTTAATATTGGAACAACCACATTTGGCATTAAATATAAATATAAAAGGGATTTTTTTGAATTTATAAATAAACATTATATACATTAAAATATAATGTTTTTATAAATAATAAACTTATAAATTAAATTTCTTTTTAAAATTTTCTGGTGTAAATAATGGAATATTTAATTTTTTGGCGTTGGCAACTTTTCCTGTATTGCTTTCAGGATCAGGTGTAATAACAGCAAAAGTTTTGCTATTGACACTAGTAGATAAATTTGCTCCAATTTCTTTTAATTTTTCTTCAATTTCTTTATCTCGTGTTCCACTCATTACTATTGACTTTTTATACAAAGGATGAGATTCGTCAATAACCATTTTATTTTGTCTTTCAATAGTGGTTAGTTTTGAATTTAAATTACATTCTTTTAAGAATTCTAAAAATTCAGGAATTTTCTTAACAAATGCTTCTGCAGTCTTTTTTGCCATACCTTTTATTTTTGATAATTTATCTATTTTAATACTTTCACTTTCATTGGATGTTAAAATATCGGGATATTCTGTCAAAATTAATTCGATTTTTTTATCACTAAATCCGCGGCCAAACATATTCGATGAAGACATAATCTTAGATAATGAAGCCTTTTCTATTTTTTCTTTAATACCATCATGTATGTTGTTTGCCATTTTTTCTTTGAATCCTTCAATAGTTAGAAGTTCTTCTTTTGTCATTTTCAATATTTTTGGAATAGTATCAAAACCAGCATCAATTATTTTGATAACATTTTTATCACCTAATTTATCTACTTCTATTCCTTTTAGAAATCCAATAATATTACGATTGCGAACAGTTTCATCGTCGTTTTTATTTTCTAACATAATATCTACATGACTTTCATTCCATACATAATCTACTGTAGGCATCAGAGGTTGTTCAGCAGGAGTAATAACAGAACGAATATAAGGAATCACATCACCACTGCGAATAATTTGTATAACAGCACCTACACCTATTTTGTTTGATTCAATAAATGCACCATTGAAACCAGTAGCTTTGGATATAGTTACGCCACCTAATTTTATTGGTTCAATACGTACTTTTGGTTTTAAATAACCATCTTTACTTGCATTCCATTCAACATCTAACACCTTTGCTTCTGCCATTTGCTCAGAAAGTGCCATTTTAAATGCAAATGAATGATCTGGATTGCCTGATTTTCTAGAATATATCTTATCATCAGTAACAATAACACCATCAATTTCATAATCATAGTTATTTCTCCAATCAATAAGAAGTTGTGATAATAAATCATTTGTGATATTTTCTTTAATTTCATTACGAACAGTTACAAAACCATTTTCTTGTAAGAATTTCATTTGCTCACTTGGTTTAATTGTAGGTTTAATTACTTCATATGCAACAAAATCCATATCATTTACTGTATCATTTACTTTTATACGATTTACAGTACCAGCAATCAAATTACGTGCGTTAGCAAACTTATTTGCATATTTTGTATCAAATGTTTTCTTTTTCATAATAAATTCACCTCGCACAACTACGTCTTTTTTTGTTGGAAGATTGAGATAATTAATAAAATGAGTAATGTCTTGTCCGATTTTACCATCACCACGTGTATATAAACCACTACTATTATTTTCCGTAGTATATAAACCACTCACTCCATCTAATTTACATGATAATACATAAGGACCACTATATTTTCCTTTCCATAAAGGAAGTGCTTTTGTATCTGGTTTTATTTTATCCATAGATGCCATTTCATATGGTAATTTTATTTTATTTTTTTCTACCGGGGCACCAATTTTACCTACAACATCATTTTTTGGGTATTTTTCTTTAATGTAATCTTCTAATATATCATATTGATTATCTGATATTAATGGTTGTTCATTTGGACCTAAGTTACGATAAACCTCGTTTGTTTTAATCAACATTTGATTTAATGTTTTTTCATTTAAATTTTCTAATACACTAATTCCACCTGTTTTATAATTTTGAATTACCTGTAAAATGGAATCCTTTTTATGAATATTCTCTTGTGAAATATTAGGTTTTTTCGTATTTTTTCCAGAACGTAAAATGACCATTTCTTTATTCTTTCTTGTGACATTCTTTTTAGGTTTTTTTTCAATTTTATTTTCTTTTTTTTCTAACTTTTCCCGTTTCTTTCGCGTTTTTTCTTCTTCTTTTTCACGTTTTTTACGTAACTTTTCTTCTTCCTTTTCTCGTTTTTTTCGTGTTTTTGCTTCTTCTTTTTCTTGTTTCTTGCGTAATTTTTCTTCTTCTTTTTCTTTTTTTGCCACTTCTTTTATAAGTTCTTTTTGAATTTTCTCCTCTTTTTTTTGTTTCTCTTTTTCTTCTTTATTTTTGCGTGTCAAATTTTTCGTTTTTTTTTTTTCAATATTGGTTTGAATAACAGGAACTTCTAATTTTGGTGATCCATTTAGTGGTTCAACTGAACGACCATTAATACGTTGATTTGGTTCTTTATACTTCATTTTTAAAAACTCGAATATAGCTGGTTCATCTTGGAATGTTTGATCTATTTTTTCACCTTTTTTCTTACCTTCCATTTTATATAATCCATGTTCATTTAATGAATAACCTAATGATAATGCTCGTCCTCTCATAACTGTATTGAAAATTTTACTACCTGTAAAATATAAAATAGCAAAAGGATATTCTTCTTCTGATGCATATAAAAAATCAACACGTCTTACAGTGTTTGAATTAGGTAATTTTGCTATTACCAAACTTTTGGTAGGTCCTCGTGTTAAAAGTTCAACAATGATTTTTTGTTCTAATAATTTGTCTATAAATTGTTTAAAATTGTCTTTGTTTCCAGTTATAATAACATCAATATCACCAGATGTTTTTGCACCACGACGATAACTTCCTACAATTTCAAACTTGGATTCTTCGTTTTTAATTTCATTAAATGATGTTTCGAAAATTTTGAAATATTCATCAATTTCTGACCTTGGAATACGTTTTAAAATATCTTCATAATATTTCAATCCTATTTTCTGAGTAGGATTTAATACTTCGTCTTGTTTTTCTCTTAATTGTTCAATTGTAGTAATGCCTTTTTCGACAATAGATATCGCTTTTTTTGGTCCAATTCCATATATTTCAGAAAAAATGTTTTTAGGATCAGCTCTTTCGCGGACTAAAACTCGCAAATCGCCGGTTGTTATATATTCTTTAAATTTTTTAATAATTGTTTCACCAATGTTAGGTAAAGATACTAATTTTTCATAATTTTCAGAATTAATTTCTTCTTGATAATTAATAATACTTTCTTGTGCCTTTTGATAAGCTCTTGCTCGAAAAGGCTCACCACGCTTAGACATATATAGTGCTAATTCATCTAATAGGTCAATAAACTTTTCATTTAATCTTCCCTTTATCATAGGAGTTTTATCAACAACACTAATTGTTTCTGACATTTCATTATTAGTAACTACTTTTTTGGGTTTTTTTATTTTAATTGTTTTACCACGTATTGGTGATGTTCCCATCATTTTATTAATAAAATTTTTTCTTTCTTCGTCTTTAATTTCTTGCTTAATATCTACAAAATTATCCATTATATATTTTGTAGATATATTTTCTACCAGTAACAACCGTTTTCGACTTTATTATAATTCATTGGACGTTCGCTAACTTTGGGACGTTTCCAATAACTATTATAAAAAAGTTTAACAATATCTGGTCTTTCTTTTAACCATCTATTACCTAATATTCCAAAATACATTTGTAATACACCACCTACATATATAGCTGATTTTCCTTTAGAATAAATATGAGAACATATTGGGTTTGCATATCCTCCACATGATACTAATGCTACGTCAAAATCATCCAATAATTCATTTACATTTGTTTTAAATTTATCAAATTCAACTGCAAATTCAGATGAAGGTTGATCAGCTTGTGTTTGAGGCGGTTTTAATGTTATAAATTCACAATTGGGAAATAAATCAACATTATCATATATAAATCTTCTAATAGGTATTTGTTCTTGTAATGTTTCTTGAAAAGGTGATATAAGCAAAATTCGTTTTTTTTGTAATGCTTGTGTCCATGGTTGATTATAAATATAATGAAAAATATCAAATGTATAAGCCCAAATAAATGTTCTTGTTCTATAATAATTTTGCATGAATGCATGCGATTGGGCAATGTGACCAATATAATCACCTTGCGGTTCCCAAGCACCTAAAAAATCACAATTATCAAATGCAGATAAATACAAATTTGAATAATAAATGACACTGTCTTCTTGACTTAATTTTATTCCAGCATTATTTTTCATAGCAGGTATTATTTTTTTTATATAAGATACTAATGGTTGAATATCGTTGTGTAATTTTTGATGAACACAACGGGCAAATACTGCCACATTGTTTTCGATTCCTGAAATTCTTGGTATAATAAAATTTTTGTTTTGATTTATTTTTGAAGAAATATAATTAAACAATAATGTATTATCATTAAACATAAGTGATGTAAAATTATTTGACCAAATTGAGAACTTGTTTAAATCAATTCCAAGTTGAGTTTTTAATTGAGAATAGTTGAACCCATATGGCATTGCTACACCAACAGGTAAATGGATAGCATCATTTCTTGTATAAGACCTTTTTTTTGAAGAATGTACATGTATAATTTGAAAATTTTCAGGATCATTTATTACCTTGTATCCAAGAATACTAACTAAATATATTACTTTATTATCACAACCTGGTTTTCCAAATTCAAATGAAAATACTTTTTCTTCTTTTTGAGATATAGGAAAATTGGAATGAAATATCCATGCATCTTGACTATCCGGTCTTGGACCAAAAATGTGTGATTTAGTCAAATTATTATAATTACATTCATAACGTAATAATGCGCACATTTGTTTCGATAAATGAAAGCTAGATTGTTTTAAACGTGTAATTGAATGTTTTAAAATACATATATCAGAATTAATTAAAATGAAATAACCAGTTAGATTTTTATGACGAATATAAGAAAAAACATTTTCAAATGTAAGACGTTTGTCAATATTACTTTGTATAATTTTATTAGATTCAATACCTAATTCTTTCTTACTATATATCTTTTCATTTAACAAGTGAATATAATCGATATTTGTATTTTCTACATTTTTTTGTAGACAATGTTTAATTTCTTTATATCGATGGTTATTCCCTGGTATAAAAAATTGAGTAAAAACATGAACTTTATCATAGTTTAATTCATCTACAAAATCTAATTCATTTGGATTTAATATTAATTTCATTTAATTTATTATTATTAATCGTTTTTATTATTATTATTAAATATATTTTATTTATAAATAAATGTCACATTTTCAAAATTATAGTTTTGAAACAAATAAAGAAAAAATAATAAAAAATTTTAATTGGCAAGAATATTTGATTGCAAATTTGGATTTATTAGATGCTGGAATAAACACAGAAGCGTTTGCGATAAAACATTATAGAGATATAGGTTTTAAAGAAAAACGTAAATTGAAATCAACAGTATTTGAATGGTCACAATATATTGCAATTAATTCAGATCTAATAGAAGGTGGAATTATTACAAAAGAAAAGGCATATCAACATTACATAAGTGATGGTTATAAAGAAGGTCGTCGTATATATATACCAAATTTCGATTGGAATTTTTATATTACATTTAATAATCATTTAATGCATACAGGAATAAATACACAAACAAAAGCGATAAAACATTGGAATGATTATGGAAAAAAAGAAGGGTTAATTACATCAATTAAACCATTAGAAGAAAAATACGATAAAATAATTAATTTTGACTATAATAATGTATTTGATTTGTATAGAAATGTATATAATGTAACATTGTATAATCCTTCAACAATTAATGATAGTTCCCTTCATGAAAATGAATTACATTACATAGAAAATAGAAACAATCCTTATTTTAGATCATTAAAAAAAGAAAATAATATATACGATAAATTAAATGAATATAATAATATAATATTAATCATTGATTTTCCATGTTTTGGTGGGGGGTGTAGTTTTTTTTTAAATACTATATTGAGTCGTTATAAACATGAAACAACTTTTCTAGTTGTACGAAATTTTAAAAATAAAATATATTTTTATTTGAATGATGAAATTATTTTTGAACCATATGTCGATGAACATGTTGCTATAAATTTACTAGAACGTTTAAAAAATAAATTCCAAAAGGTTTTTTTTAATTCTATTGTAGAACATTCCATTTCCTTTATAAATAACATTTTAGATTTAAATTTAGATAGCACTATTTTAACTCATGATTATAGTTTGTTTTTTAAAAAACCTCAAATGCATTATTATGAAATTACAGATGAAGCAGTTGATTATAAATTAAATATACATAGATTTAATCGAGTTATATCGCAACATATTGGTAATTTACATACTTTTGGTAAATATATGAATGACTATAACAATATTAATATTTCAGCATTACCAGATTACAGAAAAAATGATAAAAAAATAATTAATTCAAGTAATGATAAATTTGTAATTGGAATTATAGGAGATATATCTGCTGAAAAAGGATATTATGTATTGCATGAATTACAAAAAAAAATACAAAATAAAAATAATATTGAAATAGTTGTTTTTGGAAAAGTTCATATTAAAGAGATAAAAAAACAATTTTCATATCATACAATTAATGATTTAAATAAATTATTAGAAACTCATAAACCTAATGTTTTATTAGAATTATCTTTGTGGCCTGAGTCATTTTCATTTACACTTACTTTGGCAATGATTACCAAATTACCTATATTTTATCAAAATAAATTTTATCCATGCACTGTTCAACGTAGGTTATCATTGTATCACAATGCTTACTCTTTTGATAATGTAAAAGATTTATCTTTAAAATATTTATATTCAAAGAGTCAAAATTATTTTTTTACTATTAAACCTATTATTTATTTTCCTCCTTTTTGGGAATATTTTTTTAGTTCAAATAATATTAAACCTAATACTCACGTATTAAATCAAAATTATAATGTTGTTATTGTTACGTCAAAAATATATACCTCATCAAAACCATTTAGTTATGCACCAAATAGATCTATATATAGTAAAGACGAAAGATTCAATCAAGTAATTATTACTGTAGAAACAATCAGAAAACATATTCCTGATAGTTTTATTTTATTATATGATAATTCTATATTTAAAGATAATGAATACCAAACATTAAATAGTATTACAGACTGTTTTATTAATCATCATAACGATGATATTGTAAATGATTTAACAAATAATTGCATTCATAAATTATATGGTGAGATTTCACAAACATTTAAAATGTTAGATTATTTAACAAAACACTATAAAAATATGAATATTAAAAATCTTTTTAAAATAACAGGAAGATATAAAATTAATGATTCATTTAATTATGAACAATATGATAATGAAGAAGAAATAATATTTAAACGAAATAAAGACGTAATGGATAGAGCATATTATTTTACATGTTTCTATAAAATTGGTGGAAAAAAAATAAAATATTTTTATGAGATTATGAAGGAATTATATGAAGATATTCAAAATGAGTCATATGATTATGAAGATTACGAAGTTATTTTACCTATGTTATTATATAAAAATTTTAATTGTGTTGAACATCTTGGAGTTACACAAGATATAGCTGTTTGGAAAGATCAGAGTAAAATTTAAAATATTAAAATATTTTTATAAGATAGATGATTTTAATATTTGATACTTATGGGGGATTATGCAATCAAATGTATGATATACATTTTGCAATTAATTATTGTACAATATATAATATTCATTTTTCATTTCGATTTGCATCTTTAAGAAAGAAAGACGATTTAACAAAATGGTACAATATACCATTTAGTAATTTGTTTAATGATACATTCATTACAAGTGAATTATATATTCCAATTAGTAATATAGAATTAAATTCTAATAATACTCATAATTACGATAAAGATATACGATGTATTGAATGGGTAGATAAAGAAAGATCACTTTTACCACAATTTTATAGAACTAATAAAAAATATATTATATTAAAACAGTTTTGGGCAGTTTGTCCTCAATTAAATGATATTATCAATTGTTATGATACAGTAAAACCATGCAAAAAATTACGTTTAATTTTTAAAGAAATAAAAAAAACCTTACCGGAACAATATAATTATATTCATTACCGATATGAAGAGGATTTTATACATCATTTTCAAATAACAAATCATCCAAAATTATGTGATTTAATTAAAAATATCGTATTTAATAATAATGATTTGAAAATATATGTTGCTGCATATCAAATTACACAAATTAAAAAAGAATTTTTAACACAAGATATTGACACATTTCAAAATGTAATTTATAAAAAAACGGAATTGTCTGATTTAAATTTTGAAGAATTGGCATTTATTGATTTTATGATTGGAAAAAATGCTATTCAAATATATGGTCATAAAAATTCATCATTTTCTGTTTTATTAAATTCTGCTCATAAAAGTAATAATTATTATTAATGATATTTATACATTAATATAGATAATACAAAACTTTCCAATTTTGATAACTTAACAAAATTTTGTTTATTATCAATATAGTGATAAATATAACAACTATTAAATTCTTTATCTTGATTACGCATATATTCAATACAAGTTTCGTTTTTTAGTAATTTATTTATAGTATTTAAAATATTATCATTGCGGCGTAATTTTTGTGCATCATCTGAATTTTGAAACCAATCTATTATACAATCACATGTAGGTTTTTTTTCAACATCAAACCAAAAATATTGCTTATATATTTTTGTTTTTAAATCTTGTGGAAGATTGTTGATATATTGCGAGAAATTATTAGATATGTTAAAGATATTTCTCATATATATTTATAATAATAATAATATATATTTTTATTTTTAAAGACTATAATTTAATAATTCAATTTTATTATTAAATTATATAACTATTAATTATATGACTTCATCAAATCATTACGATTTTTGTTGCTTTTTTAATAAACCTGATAAAACATATAAAATGTATTATTGTAATTTTTATGGTTGTTATCGTTGTGACATATGTCATTGTCCAGCAAAAGAAAAAAAAACAAACGAAAACGACAAAATAGTTTTGCGTAAAAATGAAAGAACGAGAACACAATTAATTTGGTATAAACGGAATTTTAAACCATGTAATTTATTTTATGATTATATAGATTTACATGTGAATGATTACTGTTTGGCAGATATTATGAAAATGACAATTACAAAAAATGTGATGAAAAATATTGTTAATATAAAACAAAGTGATTTTGTAAATGGACCTTATATTATTAAACGACCTGGGTATTATCGTTTATGCGAAGATATTATATTTTCACCGAATAAACATAGTGACGGAAAACCAACAAAAGAATGGTTAAATAATTTAGACGAAAAGTATCGAAGTGCTTATAGTCTTGGGTTTTTTGCAATGATAGTTATTCAAAGTGATAATGTTGTTTTTGATTTAAATTATCATACAATTGAGCAATCAGAACTGTTTTTTCATCAGCAAACATTTTATAGTCATATTGAATTAGCTAGTACTCCTTTTATTATGGGTCAAGGTCCAGCAGATTTTGGTGAGAATGAAAAAGTTGCATCGAATGTAATTATTAAAAACGGTTGCTTAGGACTTTCATCACATCATGGAATTCATGCTCCAGGTTATTCAAAAAATATTATTATTGATAATTTATCCATTGAGAAGTTTGCAGTTGCCGGTATTCATTTGAATGGTGCCCACAATGTTTATATTAATAATGTACATTTAAATAATGAAAATATGGAAATAAAATTTAATTCATTATTATCTCAAAGTCAATTTATTATACCTTTTTTAGAAAAAATAGATCATAAAGAACGTCTTTTCTTAAAAAATGAGTTAAGAATGGTGAAAGAAATTACTAATGCATTAAAAAAAGAAATTTCTTTTGCATATGCGTGTTTAAAATCAAATCACCTAGAATATCCATTAGATGGTATATTTGCAAATAAAAGTAAATTATTAGATGCAAATATGTACGGTATCGTATTAAATTCAAAAGGAATTGCAGTAAATGGATTGAAAGATTTTAAGGAAAAAGTTCCTTCAAATGAATTTATTGGAAATAATAATTTGATATTAAAAAATGTTTCTATAAAAAACATTTCATCTAGTGGTATAGAAATTAAAGGATTAACTAATAAAAAAAATTCTAATGAAAAAAATAGTTATGGTAAAGGAAATTTTACTGGTCCTGTTGGTGATGTATTCGATTTTCAACGCATTGTAAATAAAGAAGGATTTTATACTGGAGATGCTTACTCAGATGCACAGATTGCAGTTGCGAAATTCTTACAAACAAGAAGTAATATTCCAAAAGAAATAATTGATTGGGCATCCGGTATAGATTATTCAAAGTTAAATGATGTTATTAATGAAAATAATTATTATATTGTTGATGGACGAGATAGTATGTCACATATAATGAAAGGAAATATTGGTATTTTTTGTTCTCAAGCATATAGAATGATTGGGCAAGATATTCTTATTAAAAATATTAAAAACCTTTCTGATTCATCTACGGAATCTGTATGTGAAAGCGATGGTTTTTTATTTACTGGTTGTAAAAATATAATGTGTAAAAATTATAGCATTCTTAATATTTATTCAAAAAATGGTACAAGTGCTGATCTTATGTACAAAAATCAAAATATTAATATTCAGGTTTAATTAATATGTCACTTACAATACCATCAATGTTAAATTTATAAATATGTGATAATTGCTTATTATTCATTAATGTATAAGCAAAAATTTTAATTTTCTTTTCTTTTAAAAATTGCACAATTTCTCTATTCAACATAGACCAATAAAAACATACAAATTGTATATTATATTTATCTGTAATGTAGGAAATAATATCTAATGTGAAACTATTATCAGTAATAATTCCAAATTTATAATTTTTGTCTTTATTATATAAAATATCAATATGATTTATGTTAAAACTTGCAAACCATATTTTCTTTGTATTAATCTCATTTTTTTTTATAAAATCATGTAATATTTCTGCTAATTTTTCTGATCCTTTTAAATCAAAGTAAAGCATTATTTGTGAATAATTAAATTTTTCAAAAAAAGTAGATAGTAATAATGTATTTGGATATTGTTGTAAAATTTCATTATAAGACATATTTTCTATAAAAGTATAATTTATATGATTATCATGCATAATTATAATGTTATTATTTTTTTCTAATTGAATATCTAACTCAATCATGTCAAATTTATAATTAATTGCGTCATGAAATGCATTTAAACTATTATCTTCATAATGTTTTGTATATCCACGATGAGCAATTTTTAACATAAAAATTTATATTAATAAGATATACTATAAGGATATATTATTAATTACGAATTTTTTCAAATCGAAACAACAGTGCGAGATAAATGATCTAAAGGTTTTTCCTCTTTTTTTAAAGGTTCTTCTAATGATGCCATTAAATATTTTGTAACCATCATATTTGTGTTCATTATTTCGTTTAATGGTAATACACTAAACCATTTATATGCACATCTCTTTAATAATTCGTCTCCAGGTATATATATGCCTAATGTTTTCTCTTTGCAAAACACTATAGGTTCTTCTCCTAATAGATGTTCAATTAATACAGGTTTATTATCTAATGTTTTGGTTCCAATATAAATGCCATCTATAAGATGTATATGATTTCTTGCAACTTCATTGTTTAACCATTTAGATACGAAACCAAAAAACTGAGATTCTGAATTATAATGAGGATTTTCATTACGTTTTTTAATAAAATCAACAAATTCACGGATTATTGGAGAACGTTTTGGAGCTCCCATGAAGGTATGATTGGACGTGAATAATAAATTGTTATGATTAATGCTTTCATATTTATTAGGTGTTTCACAAACAAATGGTTTATCGTTTAATGTTCCATTAATATATAGATCTGTTAAATTACGCATACATATGAATGTATTTGGTACTACTAATCCTCCATAAATGTATAATAGTTCTGCCATTCCAAGTTCTCTATAATATGTTCTACTCGGTTCTGCTAATTCAGATACGTTAATTTTCCAACCTGGTATTAATTGACTAAATGAATCGTCATCAATTAAACATACGTTAAAATCGTCGCCACAATGATTTATAATAGATTTAATAGTTAAATGAATGTATGGTTGATTTAAATCAGTAGAACTTCTAGAATGAAAACTCTTCCATTTTCTTGCATTATATTCATATGTTGTATGAATCCAAATCTTTGGTCTGTTGTAACCATATAGTGGGCTTTCATTTAATAAATATTTTCGTATTAATTCGTCTTCACTTTTTTCTGAACTAATCGCACTTTTAATTGTATTACCGAAAGCATTTGCGGCAAACACAATACCTAATGTTATTATAGTATAAATGATTCCTTTTTCACTAAATAGAGCCATAATATTATATAATATATAATATTATTATTATGATGATAAATAACTAATTAACAATCTCTAAATATGTTTAAAAATAGATGAAATAATCAATATTATATTTAGACTCATTGTATTTAATTTTAGAAGTGAACATAATACCACAACTTTTACATATTTGTCGCACAATATTTACAAAAGAATTGTAAGTACATTTACGTGTCACATAAAATTTTTTAGATTCTTGATAATAAGGCAATATAAAATTAAAAAATTCTACATGATAGTCATTAAAAATCATTCTTTTATAGGAGTTATTATCAATTAAATAATATTTATCTGTTTTTAAACATATTTTTTCTAAAAGATCAAATATTGCTTGAATCGGAACGTTTTCACGAAAAATTTGTTTTAGCATATACATAGAGTTTAGATAAAATAAAATAATTATCAGAAATTAACGAATTAAATTTGATATTTCTTGAGAAAACATCACGATTTCTATGATATCTTCATGAAGACTATGAAAATAGGTAATATATTTACACAAAATAGGAAGTATTTTATATTTTTGATCTTCATCTAACAAATTTGTTGTTTTAACAAACGAAAAAAACATGTCTAAAATATCTATCACAGAATATCCATAATCATATATTTCATATAATATTTCAATAGCTTTGTTCAAATTATTATCTTTAATATGTTGTAAATATATTTCAAATTGTTTGTAAGAAATATTAGATATGATATTTTTACATTGGTCAATGGTAATTTTATTATTTGGTTCAGATAAAATACATATTTTCTCTAAATGAGAAATAATTTCACGAATAGAGTGTTTTGAAAATGTTAATAAATAGTTTTTTGCTTCTTCTGTTATATGAACGCATTCGTTATCAATAATTGTATTCATAACATGAGATATTGTATCCGAATTTGGTGATACCATACGAATAATATGTAATCTTGATTGAATACTTTCTATTACCTTATGTATATTGGAACAAACTGAAACAAAATGAACATTGTTCTTATATTTATCAATATGATTCCTAAACACTTGTTGGCATTGTTCATTTATTAGATCCAGATCGTCTATTATAATAAGTTTCTTTTTACCATATATTGAACATTTTGATTGACAAAACGATTTCATTTCGTTTCTATAGTAATTTATTCCTTGCTCTTTCAAACTATTTATAAACATAATATTATTTTCAGGAAATGTTTGATCTTTTTCTAGATTATAGTACTCACGGATGATAGCATATAAAAGTGATGTTTTTCCAGAATTACTTGAACCAGTTACTAATATATTGATGTCATCAATATGTATTAATGATTTTATTACTGATATTAAACTTTCATTTCCTTTAAAATTGTCAATGTAATACGGTTTGTATTTTGAAATAAACGTGTCGTCCTTGATTTTAGAACGTTGTAAGAAAAAATTACTCATTAATATTAATAAAAAAAGTATTTTATGTTTATTTTCGATTAAATTTTTTTTACGGTAAATTATAATATAAAAAACTGTAGTGTATAATATAAAATGTCATATTATGAAACATTAGGAGTTAAACAAAATGCCAGTGCATCTGAAATAAAACAAGCATTTAGAAAAAAGAGTTTGCAATATCATCCAGATAAAAATAATGGTAAAGATGAACAATTCAAAGAAATAAATGAAGCTTATAATGTTCTTGGAGATGAAAACTCAAGACGAAATTATAATATGGAATTAAAATTTGAAAATAACCCATTCGGTTTTTTTTCACAAGGTTTAGGTATGCCATTTATGAGAGCAAATACAATGAACGAATCTAATCCAGACATAAGTGAATTATTTTCTACTTTATTTGGAAATATGATGGAACCAGAAATGAATGGAGAAGGTCCTAACATTCGAATTTTTCATGGAGGGGTGCAACCCGAACATTTATTCGGTAAAAATCCTATGCAAAATTTTATTAAACCAGAACCTATATCAAAATCTTTAGAAATTACATTAGAACAAGCATACGATGGTTGTAGTATTCCAATTATATTGGAACGATGGATAATGATAGGAGATTCCAAAATTAATGAAGAAGAAACAATATATATTGATATTTATCCTGGTATTGATAACAATGAAATTATTACATTAAAAGAAAAGGGCAATGTAACTTCAGAGCAAAAAAAGGGTGATATAAAAATACATATTATTATTAATAATACAACTCCTTTTATAAGACAAGGATTAGATTTAATTTATAATAAATCATTATCATTAAAAGAATCATTATGTGGATTTGCTTTTGATATTATTCATATAAATAATAAAAAACTGGCATTTAATAATAAATCCAAGATATCCATTATTAAACCAAATTTTAAGAAAAATATACCAAATATGGGTATGAAACGTGATGGTAAAGTAGGAAACTTAATTGTCATTTTTGATATTATATTTCCAGATAGTTTGTCAGAACAACATATTGAAACTTTATCTGCAATTTTGTAAACTTATGGTTCAATTTATTGAATTGTTTTGTTTCCATTCAACATTGTTTTTATATTTATCTTTTATATCGATTTTTAATGCATATTTGTAAAAATAATTGTCGTAATATTTATTCCATGTCCAAAAATTGTAACGATAATGAATAAACAATAATTCTCTTACTACCTTATTGTAATTGTTTCTATATATGTTATTGTAACTTAAGATCACATCAATTAATTCATCTGGTAATTTTAGAAAATTCATTATATAGATAATAATAAATTTTTTTATTAGTTACTGTACTAAATAATTAGGAAGAAATACGTTTAGTAGGTATATTAACATCGACAAGATAAATAGAGTTTTCAGTAGCAATAATATATTCGCTACCAGTTTTATAGATTTTAACAATGGGACTAGTATATTCTTCTTCACTTTTTACCAATAATTTTTCATTATTTTCTTTAACACCAATTAATACGGTTTTTTCTAAAGAATCATTCCAATAATCTAACATAATAGGTTTATCATCAACAATGGCTAATTTAGAAGCATGTTGTAAAGTTTTAACATCGGGAAGACGAAAGGTTTCATTATTAAGTGTTTCTGAAGATTTCATTTCAGCTAAAGCGCTCATAATTATAAACTATTTATTTAGTTTTATTTAATAATTTATACGCAAATATATATCTCTAAATATATTTTATGGAAGGTACAACATATAATCGTAAAATTGTTGAAATATATGTTAAGCATTTAGAAAAATATTTACTTGATGCCGATAAAATAGAATGTCCTAATATTGATCATAAACATATTGTTATATACAATGGTTTTAAAACCATTCTTCAATTATTGTCAATTTTACATTTAATTAAAATGTCTGAGGAACAAATTAATTCCTATTTAGAAAAAAGTTATATTTTGTATGTTGAATATTCAGAACAGGTTTATTTAAAAAAAACAGACAGTTATCATACACCATCTATGTTTGTATATAATGTATTAATAGGTAATATTTCATTAAATGCTTATACAAACAGTGAAAAACAAAATATTAATATTTCAGGAACTACACCATTTATGAGAAAAATAGTTGTATGGAATGATTTACTATTAAATTGGAATAATTCAAAAATTAATATCAATCAAAGAGTTTATTTTATTAAAAATTTTTTATTATCTTACTTATTATTGTTTTCTGAAGATTCTAAATTTGATTTATTTCGTGTTTTTGAATCTGCTTTACATTTATTTAAAAATACTAATGATATATTTGATAAGTATAGTTATTTTTTAACATCATTTCATAATTATGTATCAAAAAGCGATAAAGAATTTAATAAAAAAATAGTTGAGGAAATAATATTTGAAAAATTTGTTCGAGACCAAGACAAATTAAAAGAAATGTTTAGTGATGTTAAAAATATAAAACACATGGATAACCTAGTTGAATGGATATTTACATAAATTTATAACAATATTCTTTTTATAAATTTATTTTGTTAGTGTCTTAAACATCTCTGGTGTAACTGATATTTTTTTTTTTCTAATTTTTGTTTGTTTTGGTTTAATATTTTGTTGTTCTGTCTGTGAATATATATTTACATATTCTGTTTGTAATATCTGTTTAATATAATCATATACAAAACGAAGTATTTTTTCAGTACAATTACCTACGATGAGACAACTTCCTGTTCGAAATATCATAAATGATATTTCAGTATATTTTTTATTTTCATTTAATTCACTCATGGTTTGATTTGAATCTTTATTTGTAATATGCCCTTTTTGAATGTTGTCATCAAATCCATAATCATGATTAAAATAAAATTTGCTTTTTACGCCAGGATAACTACATGGGTCATAAGCAGATTCTATATTGTATTTATTACGTAATATTGTATATAAAGATTCTCTATTAATATAAAATCCACAATTAAAATTAGAATTAATTAATACGTTATTTTCTTGATCGTTTTCAGCAAAATCTAATGAATTTGATAAAATAGGTCTTAAAATAGATAATATCATTATTTTTGCACTATTTAATAGTGTTTCGTTTAAAATACCAGGAATTTCCATTTTTCCTGTATTGAAAATCTTGACATGTATTTCATGAAAGTCATCGTCATATACAAATCGTAATATGAGTGCAAAACAATTATAAAATGCATTTTTAACTTTTCCGCGACAGTTCATAATATCCTTTTTTGAAATACCAACTGTAATTTTTCTTTCATCTTTAAACTTGTTTCTACGTGCGTTTGGATTATCAATACGTTTGATTATATGTTCGTTATAATAATGAATATATTGTAACTTCTTTTGATATTTTTCATATTCTTCTGGTGTGTTACTAACTATTTTCATTTGTTTTTTTATTACACCACAAATTGGTTTCCAATAGTCGATAATATTGATTTCCCAAAATATATTTTCAATATCTATTGGCATGTTCAAGAAGAGAACCTTAGTTGTAGTTGATATATAAAGATCATCACATTTAGGCAATTCATGATCATAGTTTTCTGAACTGTTAATAATATTATTTTGTTTTTCAACAACATTATTATCATTTTCATTATTTAAAAATGCTTCCCATTCTTCATCAACAATATTTAAAGTCATTTTAATTATATTGAATGAAGTTAAAGTCTTTATGTTGTTTCAATTTTATATTTGACTTTTTTTTTTTCTAGTAATATCTTAAATGATTTCCTATAATAGTAATTATAAAAAATCAGGAACAATCTGCAAACCACCAACTTCTCCCGAAAAAATTATCAAGTTACCCAATCAAACACAAATAACTCCTATTCAACCCATTCCTGCTAACAAAAAATCAAATGATAACTTAGCATCAATGTGCAATTTCGAACCAGGTGCCGAATCTTTTTCACCACCTGATAAATATTTTATGCAGAATTTAAGGAGACGCATGGAGACGGTTTAAAAATTAAATTTTTTTTTTTTACTATCATATATTGAATAATATCCTGCATACTCGCATTTGTAGTATGAATTATTTTTTTCATATATTCTATGAATTCATTGTTTATATTAATTAATTTATAACGGATAATATGATTAAAATAACATTGTAATAAATGTTTTTTATCAATATTATATTCTTCGCTAATTTTACATATTTTATTCATAATATCAATCTGTTTTGTATTTTCGCAAAACATGTTGTGCAATTCATTTAATAATGATGGATTTAATATGTTTTTATTCCATTCATTTAATTTAAAATTTTGATTTAATTGTAAAAAGTTTATCATGCTTCGAATATCAGATTTATACATAGATTGGATTGTGTATATTGCATCATTTGAAATATTTATATTTTCTTTTTTAACTATTGTATCAATAAATTGTGTAATTTCATTTTTGGGTAATTGATTAAATCTTACACATATAAATTCATTTTTTAATGGTTCATCAATTTTACTAATATAGTTACAAATTAAACAAAAACGTACTTTGGTATTTGTTGTTTGTAATAAATATTTCAAAGCTTGTTGTGCGTTTTTTGTCATATAATCTACTTCATCTAATATTACAAATTTATATCCAGTTTCAAATAAATTCATTGCTTTTACAAACGAATGAATTTGATTACGAATAATATCAATACCTCTTTCATCTGATGCATTTAAATGAATTATATTACCCTTGTTAATTTTGCTGAATTTTTTTTGATATTCTTGTATTAAATTAATAATTGTTGTTGTTTTACCAGTTCCAGGAGGACCATAAAATAGTAAGTTGGGAAAATGTTCTTTCTTAATAATTTGTTTAAATAATTTTCTATTTATAGGGTCTAGTACAATGTTATCAAAATGTGTAGGTCGATATTTTTCTACCCATGGAATATCTTCTTTTAAAGTTTCACTGTTCATTAAATAATTATTATAATTATCTGTTATATTGTTTTCTTTATAATAATAAAATTGATTTATTTATAATATAAATAAATTACTCATATAATTACTATAATGAACTGTAATATTGGATACTTATCTATTTGCTGTGGTTGTATGTTTTCCGGAAAAACATCATGGTTAATGGATCAGTTCAAAAAATATTCATATATAGGAAAAAAAATTACTGTTATAAATTATGCTGATGATAAGAGATATCATGATTCACATTTATCTACTCATGACAAAAAAATGATTCCATGCATTCAATCTCATTCGTTAAAAAATGTATATAACGAAATGAATAATGCTGAGGTAATCCTCATCAACGAAGGTCAATTCTTTCCTGATTTATATGAATTTGTCATTCAAATGGTTGAACAAAAAGGTAAGATAGTTCATATTGCTGCATTAGATGGTGATTTTAAACGAAATGTTTTTGGAGAAATATTACAATTAATTCCTAGGTGCGACAATTATTTGAAATTACATGCATTATGTGCAAAATGTAGGGATGGTACAAATGCTTCATTTTCACATCGTATAAGTAATGAAGATAAACAAATTAGTATTGGGTCAGATAATTATATTCCTCTTTGTAGAAAATGTTATGAAAACTTGAATATTCTATATTCAAGTAATGTAAAAGAAGAATATATTAAAAAATACTAAATTATTTATTTAACAATATTATTTTCATTTTTTACTTTTGAATAAAATTGATTGCTTTATTGAATACATATAAAGAATTTACATAAATTATATAAATGATTTCTAACAAAATATCCAATTTAAAAAAAATATTAAATATTCGCGCTTTTCAAAGTGCAATATATAGTCATTTTCATGATGACATATTGGATAATGGATTTATAATAGATGAAATAATTTTAGATACTGATTTTACACATTTTGAACGAACTTTAATAAAAGTAGGCATTATTGCTTTATTTATATATGCATATTTTAAATATGCTTCGGTTAAAGAAGAAAAACTAGAAACAATCATTGATTACCGTAATGTGAAAACAAATGTAAAATCATTGTTAATTATAATAGGGATTGTATTTATCAAAAATATTGAGAATGCATTTTAATAATTTTATAAAAATAATGAATAGAAAATCCTTAAAATATATATATAAACCACTTAAATAATAAATTGTTTTTTTGATAAAGGAATGCCAAGACCAAAAGGATCTACTGGAATTTCCAAGAAAGCAAAACTGAAAGCTGTAGAAAGTAATGAAAACATTCAATTTTCATTACAACATAATGAACAACCACAACCTGAAGTTAAAAAAAGAGGTAGAAAACCAAAAGGTGGTAAATTAATCACAAAAAAAACAAATGAAAATAATAATGTTTCAGTTCCTACTAACGTTATTTTACATTTAAAGTGCTCGTTAAAAGACATTGAAAATGATGGTTCAAATATTATAGGTGATCCAATGAATTATAATGCTTCTATACCACCAACTATTAAAGCATATGATCATACAAATGAAAACAATTTTTTTGAATTAAAAAATAAATCAGACACAAATGAACTAAATGCATACAATGAAAACGTAAATAAAATAGAAAAAAATATTAATTTACCAAATCAACAAGAAGAAGATGTTAATATTAAAGATATTAACCATAAACTGAAACAATTAAAAGTTAATTTATATAAAAATTTAATGGATGAAAAAAAATCAGCATGTTTTTGGTGCACTTACGAATTTGATAATCAACCATGTTACATTCCTCGCTATGAAAATAACGGGGATATTTGTGGATATGGTTCATTTTGTCGTCCAGAATGTGCTGTTGCTCATTTAATGAAGGAAAATATAGATGATTCTACTAAGTTTGAAAGATATAATTTGTTAAATAGTGTTTATAGTAAAATATATGAATACAAGAATAATATAAAACCCGCACCTAATCCTCACTATTTATTAGATAAATTTTATGGTAATTTAAATATACAGGAATATCGTAAATTGTTGAATAGCGAACGCATGCTAATGATTATAGATAGTCCTTTGACACGTATTTTACCTGAACTTCATGAAGATACTGATGATTTTACTGCAGGCATTTACGGTGGTAATAAAGGTAGTGCAACACAAGCCGGTGGTGTCTATAAAGTAAAAAGACAAAGTGAAAAAACGCAGGGTGTTAGCAAAGCTAGCATTATGAAAGAACGGTTTGGAATGGTAAATTAAATTTATGTAAATAATATCATAAATTTAATATTTAATCTTATAATACATTTCTTTTTTCAAATATGTGATATGTAAAATTTTCATTTGTTGATGTAAATAACGTTTCATTATGTAACAAATGAAAATTTTTATGAAAATATTGAATGTTATATGGAAAAATAGTATCACCATGTTGCTCATTATTTATCAATGAAATATGAAATTTTGTACAATATTCAAAATATTGACTGTAGATTGTATTTCCTCCTATAATAAATATTTCTTTTTGCGTTTCTCTTTGTAAATTTTTTAACAATTCAAATGAATCAGAAAAATTTGTATAAATAAGTGTTTCATTGTTTTTGTCGTATAACTCTCTTTGGTTTGTTATGACAATATTAATTCTATTTTTTAATGGTCCATTAGGTAAACTTTCAAATGTTTTCCGACCCATCACAATTATATTATCTTTGGTTGTTTTTTGAAATAATTTTAAATCTTCCGGTATGTACCATGGTATTTTGTCATCATTTCCAATGACATTATTATTGTTAAATGCTACAATTAAATTCATACAATAGTATAGTAATTTCTTTTTATCTTTATCAAAACGTTAAAAGATAAAATTGAAACAGTATAAACAATTTATCTTATTTATAACAAACTAATTACTTGAAAATGGAACAAATTTCTTATTCTGAACTCAAAAAAATGCAGAAAAATTACAACCATATGTTGGAATTACCTATTGTTAAAAAATTAAATAAAAAATTACTGAAACTAAAAAAAGAAAATCGTGTATTAAGTCGTTTAATTGTTCATTTGGGAGAAACTATTGAAAAAAGAGAAGTTGTCGATCTTACATCAGTAGTAACCGATGAATCTTCCGAAGATGAAGAACATATTGTCTATTCCATTGAAGAAAAAAAAACTCCTCCTTCACCAAATATTGTAAATATTAGACAAGAACATGAAAATGTTATAAAACAATCTGCACCTAAAACATTGCCACTACCTATTCCAGAACCACCTATTAAAAGAGAAGTTATCGAACATGAAACAGTGATCAATGAAAGACCTAAAGATTTCATAACAAAAACTATTGAAAATAAATCACTTACACAAGAAGAATTCAACAGTCT
>MDTB01025276.1_pt1 | contig 26051 bp, 24 predicted proteins | sample 811161 | NCBI WGS metagenome assembly MDTB01 (sample SAMN05326650, study PRJNA326480) | marine metagenome | isolation source: seawater | place: Mediterranean Sea | collected 2009 | reverse complement strand
TAAATTTATTTTCGTCATTTTTTCTCTAGACAGAGACGCTTCATCTTTTAACATTTGAGAATAATCAGTTATCAATCTTTCTATTCTCTCAACATCATGATTGATAATGCCCAGTAATTTTGCTCTATTTGAATTATCGATAGTTTTATCTAATAACTCGGAGGCGCCTTTAAGAGAAGCAAGTGGGTTTCTAATTTCATGAGCTAGATCTGTCGAAAATGTTTCAGCTCGATTGGTTCTTTTTTGTAAATCTAACGTCATTTCATGTATCGATTGTGTCAACTTTCCTACTTCATCGCTTCTTATAAAAAATTTATCTATGTTAATTGATTGATTTGATTTCGCTTTAATTATTTCAGTATATTTTACTAAAAAGCTAATCGGTTTCAAAATATACTTATTTAGAAAAATTGAAAAGATAAAAATTACTAAAGCTATAGCTAAAACAGTTCGTATAATAAAATTTTTTCTTTCTTGAACAGCAATTAATATTTCGTCAGCTTGTTCACTAACTAAGATGTAGCCTAAAACTTTTTTTTCAATAGTAACTTTACTAAGAGTTTGTACAAAAAAATTATTTTTAATCTTATTTTCAATTACAATAGGTTCTTCACCTAACTGATTTAAAGTTTTTTGTTCAATTTTTTTTTGATTATTCGATAGTTCAATGAATTTATTTTCTTCTAAATTCAAATTTTTATTTTCTAGCTGATTATTAATATTTTCTTCTATTATTGAATCAGATCTTGAGAACATATCTTGATCTAAATCTAGAATCAATGTGTCGCCGATTAATTTCCCCTCAAGACTGAAGAATTGTACTCGATCTAAACTTTGAAAAAGAAACCTAGCTGATAATAAAAAAATTCTTAGATCTTTTTGGTTAAAATTAATTTTTAGCCTATCTAAATGATCGTTAGTATTTTTAATAATTAATTTGTGATTTATTGATTTGTCTTTTACTAATTTTGGTTGAATTGCTTGTATATATAAAAATGTGAAAAGACCAAGTACTGAAAAAACTAATAGGTTAAATAATAAAAATTTTTTTAAAATTGATGATGATTTTTTTTGCTTCATTATTATTAGCTAACATTCCATCTATACCCACTTCCATATCTTGTTTCAATCGCAGAAAATTTTTCATCTACTTTTTTGAATTTCTTTCTAATACGCTTTATGTGGCTGTCGATCGTCCTGTCCTCTATTTCTGTGTTTTCTTTATAAGCTATATCCATTAAATGAGATCTTTCTTTTATCACGCCTGGTCTTTTAGCTAATTCTTTAACAATCAAAAATTCTGTTGTTGTCAGTTTATCAGGTAAAGCTTTTCCGCCCCACTCACACTCAAGTTGAGCTGGATCTAGTTTTAATTTTCCATGAGAAATTAAATTTTTTGTATCATCTATTTTTTCAGTTTTTTTTCTTAATTGGACCCTAATTCTTTCAATCAAAACTTTCATAGAAAAGCCACCAGATTTCTTAACAAAATCATCTGCGCCTAGTTTTAACCCAAGTAGTTCATCAACCTCGTCATCTTTAGATGTTAAAAAAATAATTGGTATCGACATTTTTTTTCTTAATCTTGTTAACAGTTCTTCTCCGTCCATTCGAGGCATCTTAATATCAATGATCGCAAGATCTGGTGGGTTTCTGGTCAAACCGTTAAGTGCTGTTTCCCCATCAATATAAGTTTGTACTTTGAAACCTTCTCTTTCTAAAGCGATACTAATTCCAGTAAGTAAATTTCTATCATCATCTACGAGTGCAATTGTTTGTGCCATAAGCTTATTCTCAAAATTTTATTGTCAAAATTTAGGCGTTTAATGAGTCTCGCCCCAATTAACTCCTGAATTAACACTTACTTCTAGAGGAACTGAAAACATATGAAATTCTGAACTTGAAACTGAAATCATAGCCTCCTTAATAATTTTCTTTATATTGTTTTCATCTTTTTTTGAACATTCAAATATTAACTCGTCATGTATTTGAAGTAACATTTTTGCTTTATTTTTTTTTTTATCCTCTAAGATTTTATCTATCTTTACCATTGCAAGTCTAATTATATCTGCAGCTGAACCTTGTATGGGAGCATTAATAGCAGCTCTTTCTTGAAAACTCCTTACACTAAAATTTTTATCATTAATACCTCGCAAATGAATTCTTCTACCAAATATATTAGTTACATATCCTTGTTTTCTACAGGTTTTAACTGTTGAATTCATATAGTCTTTAATTTCAGGAAATTTTTTAAAATAAGAATTAATAAAATCTAAAGCTTCTTGATTGGAAACAGAAATTTGTTTAGCTAATCCATATTGAGTAATACCATAGATAATTCCAAAATTTATTGCCTTTGCTTTTCTTCTAAAATCATCTGTAACTTTTTTAATTTCTAAACCAAAAACTTGGCTAGCAGTCAAAGTATGAATATCTTGATTGTTTTTGAAAGCTTTTTTTAATTCTTTTACATCAGCCATATCAGCAAGAATTCTCATTTCTATTTGATCATAGTCTGCAGAAATAAGAACATTATTTTTTTCAGCAATAAATGCTTTTCTAATTTCTTTTCCGTCTGCAGATTTAATTGGAATATTTTGCAAGTTTGGGTCACTAGAAGCAAGTCTGCCTGTATTAGTTGCAGCTAAAAGAAAAGAGGTATGAACTCTTTTAGTTTTCTTACTTATATGATCTTGAAGAGCATCTGTATAAGTACTTTTTAATTTTGAAACCTGCCTCCATTCTAATATTAAATTTGGAAATTTATGACCTGTTAGTGCTAAATCTTCTAAAATTTTTGCACTAGTAGCTAAACTTCCTTTTTTGGTTTTTTTTAGTTTTGCGATCTTTAGATCGTTGTAAATAATTTCTCCTAGCTGCTTAGGAGAGCCAATATTAAATTTTTTACCTGAAATTTTAAAAATATTATCTTCTATTTTTTTGAGTCTTGCTTCAAATTTTTTTGATAGTTTCTTTAAATATGAGTCATCAACTTTTATTCCATTCATTTCTAATTTTGAAAGAATTTTTATCATTGGCTTTTCAAAAACCTCATAAACTTTATTAAGTTTTTCATTATTAACACGATCTAATAAAATATCGTAAAGTCTTAAAGTTACATCTGCATCTTCAGATGCATATTTAGTTGAATTTTCTAAGTTTATATCTGAAAATTTTAATTGTTTTTTTCCAGATCCAACAAGCTCCTTATAAGAAATAGTTTTATGATTCAAATGAATCTCTGAAAGGGTATCCATATTATGTCTATTATTTCCTGCATCAAGAGTATACGAAAGCAACATAGTGTCTTCCACTGGGTCCACTTCGATACCACTGTTTTTAAAAATTATTAAATCATATTTAATATTTTGGCCAACTTTTTTAATACTAGGGTCTTCAAGAATTGGTTTGATTTTTTTAATTACAAAATCTTTTTTTAAACTTTTAAAATTTTTATGAGCTACTGGGATATAAAAGGCTTCGTTGGGTCCGCAACTAAATGAAACACCAACCAACTCTGCTTCATGAGCATTTACAGAAGAAGTTTCAGTATCTACAGAGATAATTGATTTTTCATTTAAAACTTTTAAAACTTTATCTAGATCATTTTCACTAGTTATGCTTTTATAAAGTTTTGTATCTATTTTTGAAATTTGAGTTTGTTTATTATTTGCACTAGGACTAACATTTTTATCCTCACCATAAAAACTAATAGCTTGGCTTAATAATCTATTAAACTCCATTTCTCTTAAAAAATTATAAAGATTTTCTTTATTTACTTCTTTTAAAATAAAGCTATTAGGTTCATCTACTATTGGAACGTTATCTTTTAATGTAACCAACTGTCTACTTAATAATGCTTTATCCTTATTTGCAATTAGTGTCTCTCGTCTTTTGTTTTGTGGAATTTCAGATGCTTTATCTAACAATGTATCTAGCGTTTCATATTTGTTAATCAACTCTGCAGCCGTTTTTATTCCTATACCGGGCACTCCAGGTATATTGTCTGATGAATCACCAGCTAAAGACTGAACATCTATGACTTGATTAGGCTTAACTCCGAATTTATCTAAAACTTCTTTTTCTCCAATTACTTTGCTTTTCATTGGGTCATACAGTCTAATTTTATTTGAAACAAGTTGCATTAAATCTTTGTCGGATGAAATTATTGTAACCTTTGCTCCAGCCTCTGTAATTTGTTTTGCGTAAGTTGCTAGTAAGTCATCAGCTTCGTAATTAATTAGTTCTATTGATGGCAAGTTAAAAGCTTTAACCGATTTTCTAATATACTCAAATTGAGGCGCCAAGTCATCTGGAGCTTCTGCCCTATTGGCTTTATATTCGCTATAAATCTCATTCCTAAAATTTTTTCTAGCAGAGTCAAATATAACTGCAAAATGTGTAGGTTTATGAATTGAGTCATCCGACCTAGCATCTTCTAATAATTTAAAAAGCATGGAACAAAAACCACTTACAGCTCCTGTTGGTAGTCCATCACTTTTTCTAGATAAAGGTGGGAGTGCATAATAAGCTCTAAAAATATAACCAGATCCATCTATTAAGTAAAAGTGATCAGTTTTTTTTAAGGAAGTCATATATTTATTATTTATAATATTATAATACCTTATTTTTTTCGTGATATAATTAAATTAACTATGAATAAAATTGCGTTAAGTATTGAAAATTTAACTAAAACTTATCTTAACAATAAAAATAATGAAAGCTCAACTAAAGCGCTAGATAATTTAAACTTTGAAGTAAAACAAGGAGAGGTTTTTGGTTTATTAGGACCTAACGGAGCAGGTAAAACCACATTTTTGAGTATTTTAGCTGGTACCGTAGTTAAAACCAAAGGCAAAGTAAATGTTTGGGGATTCGATTTAGATAAAAATCCTAGACAAGTCAGAGCATCAATAGGAATTGTTCCACAAGAAATTAATTTGGATGCCTTTTTTAGTCCAAGGAAACTTTTAGAATTACAAGCAGGTTTGTATGGAGTTCCAAAAAAAGATAGGATTACGGATACAATAATAAAAATGGTTTCTTTGGAGAAACAAGCCAATTCATATTCCAGAAGTTTGTCAGGTGGAATGAAAAGAAGACTTTTAATTGCAAAAGCTATGGTTCACCAACCTCCTATTTTAGTACTAGATGAGCCTACTGCTGGAGTAGATGTAGAGCTAAGGAAAAACCTCTGGAATAATGTTAAAGAATTAAACAAAGAAGGAGTTACTATCATTTTAACTACTCATTACTTATTTGAAGCACAAGAAATGTGCGATAGGATTGCTATAATTAATAAAGGACGATTAGTAGCATTAGATACTACTCAAAAATTACTAGAAAGAATTGAAACTAAAAAAATTATTTTTAAAATAGAAAAATTAAAAAATATGAATACTTTAAGTTTAAGTGGTGTAAAATTTAGTACTGACACAAAAGGAACTATTACCGCAACATACGAAAAAAGTTTTAAAAAATTTGAAGAAATATTAAATTTATTAAAAAAAAATGATATCCAAATACAAGATATATCAACTGAGGATGGTGATTTAGAAGATGTATTTGTTCAACTAACAAATAACTAGATTTTAACTAAAAAATAGGTAAGTATTCGATTATGGAATTAATTAAAGAAATTAAACAAACGAAAATAGTTAAAAATATATTTATAGCTTTAATTGGAACAATAATTTTAGCTATTTCAGCAAAAATAAAAATTCCTTTCTACCCTGTCCCTATGACAATGCAAACTCTGGTAGTTTTATTAATAGGAATATCATTAGGATGGAAACTAGGTGTGTTCACAGTAGCTTTATATTTATTTGAAGGTATTATTGGTTTGCCAGTTTTTTCGGGTACTCCAGAAAAGGGATTGGGAATTGTTTATTTCCTAGGCCCAACTATGGGATATTTACTTGGATTTTTAGTTGCAGTTTATTTTGCAGGTTTATTTGAATACAATAAAAATTTATTTATTAATTTTTTTAAATTAATTTTTTCAATAAGTTTTATCTATATTTTAGGGATCTTGTGGTTAGGAAGCATAATCGGTTGGAATAAGCCCTTGTTCGAATTGGGAGTACAACCTTTTCTTTACGCTGAATTGTTTAAAGTTTTGCTGGTCTTATTCAGCATTCCTATAATTAAAAAATTAAAAAAAATTATCTAGGCGATCTTTTTGAGAGAATTCTTTGAAGGGTCCTTCTGTGCATTTTAAGCCGTCTGGCCGTTTCAGACACATTTCTGTTACAAAGCTCAAAAACTCTGTGTATATGTTCCCACTTTACTCTATCTGCCGACATAGGGTTTTCCGGTGGTTTTGCTTTGGATCCCGAAGCTGCTAATAAGGCAGACTCTACATCATCGGCGTCCACAGGTTTTGATATATAATCTATAGCACCAGCTTTTACGGCAGCTACTGCAGTTGGCAAATTCCCATACCCAGTCAACATCACTATTCTACAGTCTTTTTTTGATTTATTTAAAGTTTTAACCACATCTAGTCCATTTCCATCTTCTAATCTAAGATCTATAACCGCAAAATTTGTGGGTGCATTTTGAGCTATATTTAAGCCTTCTTGAACGCTTTTAGCCTCTTTGACACTAAAACCCTTCTTTTCCATGGCTCTAGCCAACCTACCTCTAAACGGATCGTCGTCATCAAGTATAAGTAGAGACTTGTCAGCAAAATCCGAAATTTTTAGTGCTCCTGGGGCTTGGTTTTGGTTTTTGATCATATCTTTATATATAGATATGAAACTCAAATAATCAACCTCTGGGTATAAATTATTTGCTTTACATTAGTTGAAAAAACAATAATAAACTTTTTTTGTAAGGTTTTTTTATAAAATTTTTTAGAAACCTTTTGTGTAATAATTATAAAGGACACATGAAATGCGAAAATTTAAAAGCGTTGACGAGCTAATTAATACGTTAAAACCGAACAATCCGGTGTATTGTATACGCCCAGACTCCATTAAAGCATCAACTAAGTTTTTTAAAAGTAAATTTCCAGGAAAAGTACTTTATGCAGTTAAGACAAATCCACATGAGTTCGTATTAAAAAATATAATCAATAATGGTTTAACAAACTTTGACGCAGCATCTGTTAGTGAAATACAACTCATTAAAAAACTAAAACGTGATGCACATGTTTATTTCATGCATACCGTAAAAAGTAGGGAAGATATTGCAAAAGCATACTTTGATTTAGGGATAAGAGATTTTGCATTAGATACCAAAGATGAATTAATCAAAATATTGGAATCTACTAAACATGCAAATGACTTGACTTTGTTTGTACGATTAGCGATTTCTAATGAACACGCTGAAATAGATTTATCTAGAAAGTTTGGAGCTTTAGCTAGCGAAGCATTGGGTTTAATAAGATTGTGCAAAGAACATGCAAAAAAAGTTGGAATTAGTTTTCATGTTGGATCTCAGTGCATGCATAAAATTTCTTTTACAAAAGCAATAGGTGAGGTTGGAAATTTAATAAGAAAAACTAAAATTATTCCTGACATTATTAATGTAGGGGGTGGTTTTCCATCGATCTATCCTGATTTAAACCCTGAACCTTTAGAGAGTTATATTACTGAAATTAAAAAATCTATTGAAAACTTAAAACTAAATATTAAACCAGAATTAATATGTGAGCCCGGAAGAGCTATAGTTGCTGAGAGTGGATCAACTATTGTTAAAGTAAATTTAAGAAAAAAACAAAAACTTTATATCAATGATGGAACATATGGTTCTTTGTTTGATGCAGGTGTACCTAATTTTATTTTGCCATCAAGAATGATACAAAATGGAAGAGCTCATTCAAAAAAATTAACTGCTTTTAATTTTTACGGACCCACATGTGATAGTATGGATTACATGAAGGGACCTTTCTTATTGCCAAACAATATAAGAGAAGGAGATTATATAGAATTAGGGCAACTAGGTGCATACGGTCTAACATTTAGAACAAAATTTAATGGTTTTTATTCTGATGAAATATTTGAGGTAGCTGACAAGCCTATAATTAGCTTGTACGAGGGAACAAGTAAGGTTAGTTACTTGGTTGCCTAATGAATAAAAAAAATAGCCCTGAAATTGGGCATAATAAAAAATCATTTTTAAATAATCCAGTTGAGCACATTGACATAAAGTCTTTCGACGCTCGTAAAATTATAGAGTCAATGGAAAAGATGTCATTTACTTCAAGAGATACTGCTAATGCCGCAAAAATTTTTAATGAAATGCTTTTAGATAAGAACTGTTCTATTTTTTTGACTTTGGCTGGATCTACCTCGGCTGCTGGTTGTATGAATCTTTACTCTGATTTAATTAAATATAACATGGTGGATGCTATAGTAGCCACTGGAGCCTCTATAATTGACATGGACTTCTTTGAAGCACTTGGCTTCAAACATTATCAAGGATCTCAATTTCAAGACGACACAGAGCTTAGAAACAACTATATAGACAGAATTTATGATACTTATATCGATGAAGAAGAACTACAGGCCTGTGATAAAATTATTTGTGATATTGCAAACTCCTTAAAACCAAGATCTTATACTTCTAGAGAGTTTATAAAGGAGATTGGTAAATACTTAAAAGACAATGCAAAAAAAAAGGACTCGTTAATTGAAGTTGCGTATGACAACAATGTTCCAATTTTTTGTCCAGCCTTTACTGATAGCTCAGCAGGTTTTGGACTTGTTATGCATCAAGAGCAGAATCCGGACAAGCACTTAACTATAGACTCCATAAGAGAATTTAGGGAACTAACAGAAATAAAACTACAATCAAAACAGTCTGGCCTACTAATGATTGGTGGTGGTGTACCCAAAAACTTTGTACAAGACACTGTTGTATGCGCAGAACTTTTAGGTAAAAAAGTTGATATGCATAAATATGCTATACAAATTACAGTGGCAGATACTAGAGATGGAGCATGTAGCAGCTCAACGCTTAAAGAAGCTAGTTCTTGGGGCAAGGTTGATATTACAAAAGAACAAATGGTGTTTGCTGAAGCAACTAGTGTGCTTCCATTAATTGCAAGTGATGCCTACCATCGTCAAAATTGGAAAAATAGAAAAAAACGAAATTTTTCTCAAATTTTTAAATCTTAAATGAATTATCTAAGTCAAAAAAAAGGTTTTCTTGGTTTTGAAGCTACCCAGGAGCTTGAAAATAAAGTAGTTGTTGTTCCTTTTGGTTTGGAAAAAACTGTAAGTTATGGAGGAGGAACTAAAAATGGCCCAAAAGAAATTATTAAAGCTTCTCATCAAGTAGAGTTATTTGATGAAGAACTAAATAAAGAACCTTATAAAGAAATTGGTATTAGGACGCTAAAACCATTTCCAATTAAAAAAAAAATTGAATTTGCTTTAGATCAATTATCAAAAATTAATGAAGAAATATTATCAAAAAATAAATTTCCAATTGTTTTTGGTGGAGAACATTCTATCACTCCAGGGGCATTAAAACCATTTATAAAAAGGTACAAGGAAATTACATTATTACACTTTGACGCTCACGCAGACTTGAGAGAAAGTTATAATGGAGAAAAATTTTCACATGCATCAGCAATAAAACGATGCTTAGATTATAGTAATGTAAAAGTTGTATCATTTGGAATAAGAAACCTATCCAAACCTGAAATGGTTTTTTATGAAAATAATAGAAACAAGATAGAAATTTTTTGGAGCAAAGATAAAAAAGAATGGAATTTGAATAAACTTAAAAATTTATTTGATGGAAAAAATGTCTATATCACTTTTGATGTGGATGGCTTTGACGCAAGCATAATGCCTGCTACAGGAACTCCTGAGCCTGGGGGGCTTTTGTGGGAAGATGTTTTGCCTATTATAAAAAAAGTTTGTCAAATATCAAATATTGTTGGTGCTGATATAAATGAATTAGCTCCAATCAAAAATTTTGATTCGTATAACTTTTTAGTTGCGAAATTGGCCTATAAAATTTTATCTTACACCTTTGAGTTTAAACGATAGCATTTAGACTTTTAGCAGTCCATTTAATAGAGACTGAAGCTCCGCCTAAATTCATGTCTTTTGAAAAAAATAGATTTGCTCCCTGCTTTTCTAAAAGAGTTTTTCCTAAAAATGTCCCTAAACCTAAACCTGAATTAGAGCTAACTTTTTTTGATTTCGATCTGATATATGGTTCACCTAAAATTTTTATTATATCTTCTGGAAATCCAGGACCATCATCATTAATTCTAATCTCAATATCTTTGTTGTTACTTTTCAAATAAATTAATACTCTTTCATTGGAAAATTTTACTGCATTACCAATAAAATTTCTTAAACCGTAAATAATCTCGGGAGTACGCTGAATTTCAATTTTGTTATTATCTTTATCAGCTAATAACTCTATATTTTTTTCTGATGTTTCTTTAAATGAACTTATGATTTCCTTTAATAAATCTTCAAATTTAACCGCACTAATAAATTGATCTTCTATAATTTGTTTTTGAGAAATTTGCTTTAATATTTCGCTACATCTTTTTGTTTGGCTTATAAGTAAATCTAGATCTTTTGAATGTTTAGATTCTTCTCCTATTTCTTTTCTTAATTCTTTGGCCACTACAGTTATTGTTGCCAGTGGTGTTCCTAGAGAATGAGCTGCCGCAGCTGCTTGACCTCCTAAAGACTCAAGTTCATATTCTTTTGCAATCACTTGTTGAAGTTTATTTAATGCATCTGATCTTTTTTTAGTTTCACCGGCAAATCTTATTCCAAAGTAACTTAAAAATAATAGACCTACAATAATCGAGATAAGTGATCCAGCTAAATAAAATGTAGGAAAAACAAAAGCATATTCCTCTAAACCTGGAAGCGGTAAATAATATTTTGTAAGAACAAACAATGATACTATTGTTATACTTCCAAGAATTAAAGTGGTTCCCATACTTAAAAAAGTCGAAGATACGATTGCAGGAACAATCAAAAGTAAAGAAAAAGGATTAGAAATTCCTCCTGTTAAGTAAAGTAAAATACTTAATTGTATTAAATCATAAATTAAAAATAAAGATGAGTAAATATCACTCAATTGGACTGTTTTGATTTTAAATTGAAGATAAATATTAGTTATAAATCCTGCAAATATGATCATATGACTTTCTACAATAGGAAAATCAAGATTAAGAAAATTGTAGACAAGATTGATAGCGGCTAACTGGCCTGTAATTGCTATCCATCTAAGAACAACTAATGTTTTTTTATCTAAATGTAGATTTTCTTCTAGCCTAAAAAGAGTAGAAAGATTCATTAATTAAATTATATATCTAAATTAGCTACGTCTAAAGCGTTATTGGTAATAAATTCTTTTCTAGGCGATACATCGTCTCCCATTAATATATTAATTATGTTTTGATCTTCTTTTGATTTTTCTTTTGTACCTTTTGAATATTGAACCTTTAATAGTGTTCGATTTTCAGGATTTAAAGTCGTGTCCCAAAGCTCCTCGGGGTTCATTTCACCTAATCCTTTAAACCTTTGAATTGATAACTTTTGTCTTTGTTCTTCAACAAATTTTTTGAGTTCAGAAGAATTTTTTTTAAATTTTTTATCCGAAATTTTCATTATGTAATCATTTAAATTTTTTTCATCTTTAATGTATGTACTTTTAGTTCCTTTTGTAACTTTAAATAATGGAGGTTGAGCTAAGTAAAGATGTCCATTTTCTATTAATTGGTTGAATGGAAAATTGTTAAAAAAAGTCAAAAGTAAAGTTCTAATATGTGAACCGTCAACATCGGCGTCTGTCATTATGATAATCTTGTCGTATCTAAGGTTTTCTAATTTGAAATCTTTAGAACCTGTTCCCAATGCGTTTATTAATGTAACCACTTCGTTTGAAGACATCATTTTCGCAAGGACTTTTGTACTATGTTCTGAGACATTACCGTTTGGTTTTCCGTTTCTGCCGTTTATATTGACATATGTATTAAGAATTTTGCCCCTCAGAGGTAATACTGCTTGATATTTTCTCGATCTACCTTGTTTGGCTGAACCTCCTGCTGAATCTCCTTCTACAATAAATAGCTCTGTACCTTCCCTTTTAGATATCTGACAATCCGCCAGCTTGCCGGGCAAGCCTGACAGCTCAAAAGAACCTTTTCGCCTGACCGAGTCTCTTGCTTTCCTCGCTACGTCTCTTGCTACAGCAGCTTGAATAATTTTTTCTAATACATTTTTACTGACTGAAGGGTTTTGATCAAACCAAATTGCTACTTTTTCACCCACTATATTTTCAACAATCAATCTTATTTCTGATGAGACTAATTTATCTTTGGTTTGTGAAGAAAATTTGGGATCAGGCATTTTAACTGATAAAACGGCTGTTAGGCCCTCTTTAATATCTTCCCCTGAAATATTGACTTTATTTTTTTTTGTTAAATTTGTTTCATTTGCATATTTATTAATTACTCTAGTTAATGCACTTCTAAATCCCAATAAATGAGTACCTCCATCTTTTTGATGAATATTGTTTGTAAAAGGCAAAACTTCTTCTGAATATCCTGAGTTCCATTCAAAAGCACATTCTACAATTACATTTTTTTTTTCAGATGATATAAAAATAGGTTTTTTGAAAACTACGCTCTCATTTTTATTAACTAATTGAGGTTTTTTTTGATTAATATACCTTACGAATTCTACAATACCGCCATCATACTTATTCACAAATTCTTTTGATTTTGCGCTGCTCTCATCTTTTAGAACTATGCTTATTCCTTTATTTAAAAACGCTAATTCACGCATTCTTTTTTGCAAAATTAAAGAGCTAAATTTTGTTGAGGAAAATATCTCTTTAGAAGGTAAAAAAGTAATTTTGGTACCTTTTTTTTTTGTTTTACCAATTTCTTTTAATGGTTTAAGGGAATTTCCATTTTTAAAAGCAATAGAATATTCTTTACCGCCTTTAAATATATTTAATTCTAGTTTTTCTGAAAGAGCATTCACTACCGAGACCCCAACACCATGCAAACCTCCCGAGACTTTATAAGAGTCATGGTCAAATTTTCCACCAGCGTGTAGTTGTGTCATTATAACTTCTGCAGCAGAAATTTTTTCGCCTTTGTGCATGTCAACTGGTATACCCCTGCCATCATCTTCAACTGTAATGCTATGATCTTTATTAATACTAATTTGAATATTATTACAATGCCCAGCTAATGCTTCATCTATTGAATTGTCAACTACCTCAAAAACCATATGATGAAGCCCGGATCCATCATCTGTATCCCCTATATACATACCCGGTCTTTTTCTAACAGCGTCTAGGCCTTTTAATACCTTAATTGACTCAGCACTGTAGCTTTGGGTAGTTTTTTTTTCTAAGTTTTTAGACATTTAATTTGAAATAAGGACATTCTTTATATCATTTTTTTTACTTTATATAAAATTAATTAAATTTATGTGCTCAAATAAGTATTGAATACCAATCGTTTTAGACCGAAATGAGATTAAAAAATTCTAAAAGAAATTAATTAGATTTTCATGGGCATAACAACATAAAAACTGTTTTTGTCTGAAACATCTTCGATTAAAACTGGTGAAACAGGATCTTTTATATTTATTTTAAGATTTTTATCCTCTATTTCAGAGATAATATCTATCAAGTACTTTGAATTAAAACTAATAGTTAAATCAGAAGAGTTAAAGTTTGCTTTAACTTTTTCATTTCCTTCACCCGAATTAGTACTATTAACTGAAAGTTTAATACTATCTTTGTTTAAAACTAATTTTACTCCTTCTTTTCTGTCGATTGATACTGTAATTACTCTTTCAATAGCATCGGCAAAGTCTTTTGATGCTACTGACAAAATTTTATCATTACCTACAGGTATAACTTTTGAGTAGTCTGGGAATTTTCCATCTATTACCTTTGATGTTAATTTCGCCTTGCCCAATTTAAATTGAATTTTGTTATCACTTGTTTGAATTAATATTTTTTCACTTGTCTCTTCTAGTAAGTTGCATAACTGAAAAACCGTTTTTTTTGGTAATATAAGAGAATTGAATTCATTGTTACCTTCTATTTCAATTGAGCTAGATGATAAACGATGACTGTCAGTAGCTACACCGGTAAGGAAAGACCTTTTATTTGCTTCAGTGACATGAAGATATATGCCGTTTAAATAATGTCTTGTGTCATCATTTGAAATAGCAATTTTAGTTTTATTTAAAAGTGATAAAAATTTTGATTTATTAAAAGAAATTTCACTACTATCAAAGTCATCTGAAAAATTTGGAAAATTATCTGTAGGTAAACACAGAAGATTAAAATCAGAGTTATCAGCATTTAAACTTAATTTATTCTCAGTTTTTAAATTAAAATTTATATCACTATTTCCAGAAATTTTTCTTAGTATGTCATAAAGAATTGTTGCTGATGTAGTGGTGCTTCCTTCTTTTTCAATTTTAATATCGCTAATTTCATCAAAAAAAACTAAATCTAAATCAGTGGCTACTATTGATAAAACCCCGTTTTTGGCCTCCAATAAAACATTGGATAAAATAGGCAGAGTATTTTTTTTTTCAATTATGCCCTGAGCAAGATTAAGTGATTTTAATAAAGCGTCTCTTTTAATTACAAACTGCATTTATTTTTATTCTTCCAATAAAAGACTCTTAAGATGATTAATATTTTTTTTCATTTCATCGTCTTTTTCAGAAATTCTAGTGATAGTTTTAACTGCGTGTATGACTGTTGTGTGATCTCGATTAGCAAATCGTCTACCTATTTCTGGCAAAGACCTTGTTGTCATTTTTTTTGCAAGGAACATTGCTATCTGTCTTGGCCTTGCTAATGGCCTAGAACGTCTTTGTGATAACATTTCTGCTAGAGGTATGCTGAAGAAATTGGAGACTGTGTTTTGTATTCTATCTACAGTTATCACTTTAGCCTGATTAAAAACATCTTTTAGAATGTTTTTACAGTCGCTTATAGTCAAAACTTTTTTATGTATTCTGCTAAAGGTAACAACTCTGTTTAAAACACCTATTAACTCTCTAATATTGGTTTTACATTCATTAGCTAAAAAGTTTACCACTTCCTCGCTAATATCACTTTTTTCTTTGAACTGTTGTTGTATGTCCTCTAGTCTCTTTCTTATAATTTTCGTTTTTAATTCGAAGTCTGGAACATCTATATCTACTACTAAACCTCCAGATAATCTAGATTTAATCCTCTCTTGAACCCTGTCTAATTTCATTGGGGCGCGATCAGCAGAAATAATTATTTGAGCACTTTTGTCCATTAAACTATTGAAAGTATGAAAAAACTCCTCTTGAAGACCTTCTTTACCTCTAATAAATTGTATATCATCTATTATAAAAACAGATGATTTTCTGAAAAAATCTTTAAAATTGACCATGTCATTTTTTTTAATCGATTTTATAAAGTGGTACATAAATCTTTCTGCAGATATAAACATAACATTAGTTTTTTTTTCTAGTTCTAGTCCAATAGCGTTAAGCAAGTGAGTTTTACCTAATCCTACTCCCCCATAAATATACAAAGGATTGTATCTAGCGATTTGTTCACATACTTTTTTAGACGAAGAAAGAGCTATTTCATTGCTTGAACCCGCTACAAAGTTTTCAAAATTCAAATTAACATTCAAACGATTATAATTTAATATAGAGTCACTTATTTCGGTTACCTTATTTAAATCTTCACTTTTTAATGAGCCAATAGAATTAATTTTGTGGTCTTCAGTTATCTTGAATTCTACCCGGTTAATGCTGTTTTTAAATGATTTCAACTGAGATAAAATTTTGTCTAAATACCTAGATACTATCCAATCTCTGAAAAATCTTGTCGGTACTCCTAAAATTAAATGATCATTGAATTCTTTTAAAAGAGTAATGTTTTTTAACCAACTTTGATATATTTCAGTTCCAAAGTTAGACTCAAAAGATTTTTGTACATCTTCCCAAACTAAAGTCTTTTCTTCTTCGTTTACAAATATATTTGGGCTAATTAAAGATTTTTTTTCCATGAAATTATTTTCTTTTGAAAGTAATTTCTATTTTTTAAAATTATATTTATCAAGAAATATTTTTCAAAAATTAAAAATATTTCTATCTAGGTTGTATTTAAAATTATTTCTTTTAAGTTGTATTTCTAAATTTAAATTGAGTTTGAAAAAAAATTTTTTTTTGCAACTAGGATAGTCTAAAATCAATATTTAGCTTAATAAATCTAGATGTAGATTTATTTTAACTTTGTACAATTGAAAATAGAATTAAAAATTAAAAATTTCAATTTAAAGTTTAATTTAAAGAACTACTCGTTACTTTGAAATTTTCTTAGTAATCCTGGATATTTTTCTCGAAGCTTTTTTTTATCTATAGCACCAGATTTAGCAACCTGCATTAGAATTGATTGAAATTCTGGTAAAAAATTTTTAATTTTTTCTTTTTCGGAGGACTTTATTAGATCTTCCATCTTTTTTACTGCGGATCTATATTTACTTTTTCTTAATCGATTTATTGCAGTTTGTTTTACGACTCTTCTTACTCTTCTAATAGCTGAAGCTGTATTTGGCATAATTTCAAATGTATATATCTCTTTAAAATATGAGGGTCAACTATTATCTCTGACATTTAGGGCAAAAAAAGCAAGCTCGATTAGAAAGATATATTTTTTTTATAATGCCTAAACAATTTTTTTTTTTACAATTTTGGTTTATTCTTCCATAAACTTTAAATAATTGCTGAAAACTACCATCATTACCATCGCTATTAGAAAAATCTTTTATGGATGATCCCCCTTCTTTAATAGATTTTCTTAAGATTTTTTTTGTAAACTGTATAATCTTTTTAATTTCAATATTTTTTATTTTATTTATTTGTTTATTTGGATTAATTTTACTTAAAAATAGAATTTCATTACAATATATATTTCCAAGTCCTGATACAAACTTCTGATCCATTAAAAGATCCTTGATTTTCTTATTTTTATTTTGAATGTAGTCTATAAAGTATTTCTTATTAAATTCTTTAGACAAGGGTTCTGGGCCCAAAAATTTTATGTGGGAGCTAAATTTGACTTTTGATGTATTAACTATTTTTACAAATCCAAACTTTCTTACATCGTTATAAACTAATTTTTTTTTATTGTTAAAATAAAAATATATATGATCGTGTTTAGTATCATTGCTAGATAATTTATAATAAAAACTAGTCTTATATTTTTTATTGTTTTTTTCTATTAAAAAAAATTTTCCTGTCATGCCTAAATGAACTAGTAATGTAAAATTTCTATCAAAATTGATTAGTAAATATTTAGACCTTCGTTTTATAGAAATAATTTTTCGATTAACTAATTTATAAAGTTTTTTAATATTTATATTGTATCTTAGCTTCTTATTGATGATTTTGACTTTTTTTATTGTTAAATTACTTAATTTAGTTTCTAGTGACTTTTTAACAACTTCAACTTCTGGTAATTCTGGCATATAATTTATTTATGAATACATATAATCAAGAAAAAATAAATCTAGTCAACTCAGTATTTAATAAAGTTCATAAAAAATATGATTTGATGAATGATATAATGTCTTTAGGAGTCCACAGACTATGGAAAAAAAGTTTAATAGACTGGATGAAACCAAACACTAATAATAAAATAATAGATGTCGCATCTGGTACTGGAGATTTAGCTAAGATGATTTCAGAAAAAAACAATAATAAAAACTTACTTTATTGCGTTGAACCCAACAAAAACATGCTCCAATCAGGAAAGGAAAGATTAAAATCTTATAAAAATATAAATTGGAAACTTGCATCAGCAGAAAAACTTCCTTTTAAAGACAATTTTTTTGATTTTTACACAATAAGTTTTGGTATCAGAAATGTAAGCAATATCAATTTGTCTTTAAAAGAAGCTCGACGAGTCCTTAAACCTGGTGGACGTTTTTTTTGTCTAGAGTTTTCCAAAATTGACAACGAAATATTAAAATTAATTTATAAACAATATTCAAAACTTATTCCTTCTGTTGGAAAACTAATAGTCGGTAGTTCAAAACCTTACGAATATTTAATTAGGAGTATTGAAGAATTTTATGATCAATACGAACTTTTAAATTTAATACAAAAAAATGAGTTTTATAACGTAGAATTTAGAAATTTATCTAACGGAATTTCTGCAATACATTCTGGTTGGAAAATCTAAAATGTTTAAAAGAATTTTTCAATTATTTAAAATAGGTAGAAAACTTGGTGCTTCTGGTGCTATCGACACAATAAATGAAATATACAACATACCTTTATTAATAAAATTATTTTTTGATTTAATATCAATTGGTTCAAAAAAAAATCCTTCTCATTACTCGAGTAAGCCAGGAGAAAAATTATGCAATGCTTTGGAGTCTATGGGAACGACATTTATAAAATTAGGTCAATTTCTTGCAACTAGACCAGATATAATTGGAGAAAATGTTTCCAATGATCTTGTTAAACTTCAAGATAAATTACCAGCTTTTAATACTGATGAGTCCAAAAAAATAATTCGTAAAGAAATAGGTGAAGATCTATTTAATAATATATCAAACTTAAGCGAACCAGTTGCTGCAGCTTCAATCGCCCAAGTACATTTTGCAAATATAAAAATTGAAAATAAAAATAAGGAAGTTGCTATTAAAATTTTAAGACCTGACATAGAAAAATTATTTAACGATGAATTAGATGCTCTTATGTTGCTCGCGTACATAATAGAAAATATGATAACAAAAGCCAAAAGGCTTAAATTAGTTGAAGTTGTTCACCTTTTAAAAGAAATTACTTTAATCGAGATGGATTTAAGATTTGAAGCCGCTGCTGCTAATGAGCTATTTGAAAACACAAAAAATGATATAGGATTTGAAGTACCAAAAATTTATTGGAATTATACTTCAAAAAAAGTTTTAACATTAGATAAAGTTCAAGGAGTTTCTATCAGAGAACATAAATTGCTTGAGCAATCTAATATAAATTTAAAAAAACTCGCAGAAAATTTAATACAACATTTCCTCAAGCAAGCGGTGAGAGATGGTTTTTTTCATGGTGATATGCACCAAGGAAATTTATTTGTAGATAAAAATGGAAACATTGTACCTGTCGATTTTGGTATCATGGGAAGACTTGATAAAAATAATAGAAAATATCTTGCAGAAATTTTATATGGTTTTATTCAAAGAGACTATACAAAGGTAGCAGAAGTTCATTTTCAAGCAGGTTTAGTCCCAAAAGATACTTCTAAGGAGGAATTTGCTCAAGCTTTGAGATCAGTTGGGGAACCAATATTCGGACAATCTATAAAAGATATTTCGGGAGGAAATTTGTTAGCTCAATTATTTGAAATTACAGAAAAATTCAATATGTCCACTCAAACTCCACTCTTATTATTACAAAAAACTATGGTTGTAGTAGAAGGTGTTGCCAGAAAATTGTACCCTGAAACAAATATTTGGGAAGTCTCTAGGCCAATTTTAGAAGATTGGATTAAAAATATTAAAAGTCCAAGAGCAAATTTTGACTCAGCTTTAAACACTTCCTCAGAAATTTTAAAAAGAATTCCTGAATTTCCTGACTTTATGGACAAGGCTAATTATGCGTTGCAACTTTTAGCAGAAGGTAAATTAAATATAGGTACAAAAACTAGTAAAAATTTAGAAATTGAAGAAATGAAACTAAAAGGGTTACGAAATAATATTATTATTGGTTTTTTAGGTATTGTAATTGCTGCTTTATTAGTATTTTAATTATGACAATGATATTGAAAAATAAAAAAATTCTTCTAGTAATTGGCGGAGGAATATCAGCTTATAAAGCCTTAGATCTAATAAGGCTTTTTAGGAAAAGTGATGTAGAAATAAAAACTATATTAACTAAGAGTGGCAAGGAATTTGTTACACCTTTATCAGTTTCATCTTTATCAAACAACAAAGTTTTCGAAGATATTTTTGACACAAACAACGAAACAGAAATAGATCACATTTCATTATCTAGATGGGCTGACTTAATTCTAGTAGTCCCAACCACAGCTAACATGATGTCTAAACTTAGTCTTGGAAGAGCAGAAGATCTTGCTACAACTGTTATATTAGCTTCAAATAAAAATATTTTTTTAGTTCCAGCAATGAATGTAAGAATGTGGATACACAAAGCTACTCAGGCCAATTATAAATCTTTATTAGATTATGGTTATGAATTTATTGGACCAATTAAAGGCAAAATGGCTTGTGGTGAGTACGGTGATGGTAAGATGTCTAGTCCACAACAAATATTTTCTTATATAAAAAAATTTTTTAATAATAGAAATATTTTTAAAGAAAAAAAAATTAGAGCCTTAGTTACTACAGGTCCTACTAGAGAATATATCGATCCCATCAGATATATTTCTAATGAGTCTAGTGGAAAGCAAGGATACGAAATTGCTTTAGCTCTAAATAAATTAGGTATTAAGACAACTTTAATATCAGGCCCTACCTCTATAAATTATTCAAAAGACCTTAAAGTAAAAAAAATTGTTTCAGCAGATCAAATGTTGTTGGAAGTAAAAAAACTTTTGCCAGTAGACATAGTAATATGTGCGGCTGCAGTAAGTGATTTTAAACCAAAAAATAAAAATAAAAATAAATTAAAAAAAAATAAAAATAACTTTGAATTTTTAAAGTTAATTGAAAATTATGATATTTTGAGTTTCCTGGGAAAAAGCAATAAAAACAGACCTAAAGTTCTTGTAGGTTTTTCAGCAGAGACGGAAAACTTAATTGAAAATTCTATAAAAAAATTAAACAATAAATATTGTGATATTATAGTTGCAAATGACATTTCAAAAAAAAATGTTGGTTTTAATGTAGATTTTAATAAAGTTTCAATAATTTCTAAAGATGGAAAAATTGAAAGAATTAAAAAAAATAAAAAAAGCTATATCGCCTCTTTGCTTGCAAAAAAAATAATGGATAAATTTTTAATTGATGACAAAAATATTAATTAAAAAAAAATCCAATAAAATAACTTTACCAAAATATGAAACTAAAGGCTCTTCAGGAATGGACATAGCTGCTCACATAGAAAAAGAAATTGTGATTGAACCAGGTGGTAAAGCTATAATTCCAACTGGATTTTCAATATCAATCCCAAAGGGTTTTGAGGTACAAATAAGACCTAGATCAGGATTAGCTGCAAAAGAAGGAATAAGTGTTTTGAACACTCCAGGTACGATAGATGCAGATTACAGAGGAGAAATAAAAGTAATTTTGATTAATTTAGGTAAAAAAAAATTTTTAATTGAAAATGGCATGAGAATAGCGCAAATGGTAGTTAGTCCAATAATCCAGGCACAATTTAAAGAAGTTGAGTTTTTACCTGAAACAAAAAGAGGAGAAAGTGGATTTGGATCTACAGGTAAAAAATAAATTTAAAAATGAAAATAAGTAAGACAGAGAGCGCTAAATATTCAAAACAAATAATTTTAAAAAATATTGGGATCATAGGACAAAAAAAAATATTATCATCTAAAGTCCTTGTAATAGGAGCGGGAGGCTTAGGTTGCCCTCTACTTTTATACCTTTCCAATCTGGGCATAAAAAATCTAGGCATAGTTGACTATGACAAGATTGAGCTTTCAAATTTAAACAGACAGGTTTTATTTAATTATGGTGATATTGGAAAATTTAAATCAATACAAGCTAAAAAGATTTTAAAAAAAATTAATTCAAAAGCAAAAATTTTTGTTTATAAAAAAAAAATAAATAAAAAAAATATACATTTAATAGCAAAAAAATTTGATATAATTTGTGATTGTAGTGATAATTTTAATACTCGCTATATTATAAATGATTATTGTTTAAAAAATAAAAAAATATTAATCTCTGCTGCAATCAATAAATACGAAGGTCAAATATTCAATTTTAATTTTAAAAAGAAAGTTCCTTGCTTTAGATGTTTTATGCCTGAAGTACCAGAACAAGATAATAATTGTGATACGGATGGATTAATGCCTACAGTTGCAGGTCTAGCAGGTATAATTCAAGCTAATGAAGTAGTTAAATCAATATTAAATCATAAGAATACTTTGGTCGGTAAAATGATTATTTTTAATACCTTGAATTTGAATTTTAGAATTACAAAATTATCAAAAAGTCTAGATTGTGTCTCAGAATGTAAAAAAAGATGACTTTAAAAAAAAATTTAATAATAATTTTGATAATTTTTATGTCAGATCATTATTTGTTAGCTGAAGAATATTTTTTAACACTTCGTAACGATAAAACAAATCTGAGACAAGGACCTTCTTTTGATTATCCTGTCAAAATATTTTATAACAAAAAATTTCTACCTGTTTTAATTCAAGATAGCTCTGATAATTTTAGGAAAATTAAAGACCATGAAAATAATACTGGATGGATACATATTTCTCAATTATCAAAAAAAAAAGCGGCAATCACAATAAAAAATAAAATAGTTATTTTTAAAAATTCAACCGTTTTTTCTACTCCATTAGCCATAGTAGAAAAAGGCAGATTATGTCTTGTGAAAAAATGTAAAGATGAATGGTGTAAAATAAAAACTGGCAATTATTCTGGTTGGATCAAAAAAGAGAGTTTGTGGGGAATGCTCTAATTAAAATCTGTTATTAGAGCTTTTTTTGTATTTTCAGTAAGTTTTGTAGAATGTGAATACATTGGATGATCAATTCCAATATACACATCATTTGAAAGGTTTTTAAATTTATCAATTTGATCGTCTGTAAATTTAAAATGAATAAACTGAACTGAAGAGGCCTTTCCCTCTGCAGAAGTTCTGTCTACATCTTGCTCTGGGACCGATTTAATTTTTTCTTCTCCAATTTTTAAAAAAATTTTCTCTTCAATGCCACCAACTTTGTTTAAAAATTCTACTCTACTTAAAGGATTGTCTATCTCAAACATTAAAGTTGCTACTAACTCTTTACCTTTAGGTATTAATGGATTGTAAGCAGCTAACTCATCTTTTAGTTGTTCATCTCCACCTTTTTCAATGTAAAGCATTTCCTGTATCTGAGCTTTCATAGTCTCGTATGACTCAAAATAAAAATTAGCGTATGGGCCTAAAGAAACTCTTCTATTTTTCTTATAGGCGACTATCTCTTTTCTGATAGCTTTTCTATTTTTTGCGTATTCTTTTAAAGGTATTAAATCTGATTTAGATACTTCTCTCAATTGTTTATTCATGATTATAATCTATAAGCTTTTGCAATAATTTCTATAGGATGTAATGCCTCATCATGTTGAATATTAGTATCCTTGGATAATTGATTTAAATGTTTCCCTGCCAGTGGGCAGTCAGAAGCCATGTATTTATTTTTTTTATTATCAATTTGTCTTGCTGCAGGCCTTCCAACTTTTATAGCAAGATTGTGCGTTTCTTTCATAACTCCAAATGTACCTCCATGCCCTGCACATCGTTCTACTACGTCTAATTTAACATTTGGAATAAGTTTAAGCATATCTCTAGCTTTAATTCCCATATTTTGAGCTCTGGCATGACAAGCATTATGAACTGTTATGCCACCATCGATTTCCAAAATTCCTGGCGCTAGACCTTCTTTATTTGAAATATCAACAATATATTCATCTATATCAATTACATTTTTAGATAATTTTTTAATATTTTCGTTTTCTGGAAGTAACAATGGCCATTCGAATTTCAACATCAAACCACAGCTTGCTGTTAAAGTTATTACTTTATAACCTTTGTCTACCCATTCTAATAGATCGCTTGAAACTTTTTTTGCTTGCTCTACAACTTTTGGAAGATCAGCTTGTTCCAAAAAGGGCATTCCGCAACAACCTGGGTAAGCGTGCTCAACCGTAACACCATTTTTCTTTAATACTTTGAGAGCAGCAACACCTGTATTTTTTTTATTAAAATTTACAAAACAAGTTGAATAAATAACAACTTTTCTATCGCTTTCACGTCCAGATGAAATTTTTGAAATATTATTTTTAAAAAAATCTGAAAAAGTTTCAGAATTATATTTCGGCAAGTTTACTCTCTTATCGATTCCTACAAAAAACTCTAAAATTCTTCTTAAAAACTTATTTTTAACATTTGTAACCCAGTTAAATAGCTTTGAAAAGAAAACACCAATCTTACCATTTCTATCTGTTTGAGCTAATTGATATGGTGCTTTAGATAATTCATTATTATTTTTTTGAGCAGTTCTATAACGCAGCATAAGATGAGGAAAATCTAAATTAAATTCATGAGGAGGGACATAAGGACACTTTGTCATAAAGCACATGTCGCATAGTGTGCATGCATCTACAACAGGCTTAAATTGATTGCTTGTCAGACTCTCTACATCTTCATTTTTTGACTCATCAATCATATCAAATAGTTTAGGAAAAGAGTCACAAAGATTAAAACATCTTCTACAACCGTGGCAAATATCGAATACTCTTCTCATTTCTTCATCTAGTTTTTTAGGATCTAAAAAATCAGGATGTTTAAATTCGATTGGATGTCTGATTGGTGCTTCTGTGCTTCCTTCTTTACTCATTTAATTTCTTTCAGAAATATTAATTTTAAATAAATTAATGTTTTGGTGGAGAAAATCTCCACCAAAAATATAAATTATTTATAAGATTACTTAATTGACTCTAATGTTTTTTGAAATTTACCAGCGTGTGATTTTTCTGCTTTAGCAAGCGTCTCAAACCAATCTGCTATTTCATCAAAACCTTCATCTCTAGCTGTTTTTGCCATTCCAGGGTACATGTCTGTATATTCATGCGTTTCTCCTGCTACTGCTGAAGCTAGATTGTCTTTAGTCTCGCCAATTGGCTTACCTGTTGCTGGATCACCTACTTCTTCTAAGTATTCAAGATGACCATGGGCATGACCAGTTTCGCCTTCAGCAGTAGATCTAAATACTGAAGCTACATCGTTATAACCTTCAACATCTGCTTTTTGTGCAAAATAAAGATATCTTCGATTAGCTTGGCTTTCACCTGCGAAAGCTTCTTTTAAGTTTTCTTCTGTTTTTGATCCTTTAAGTGCCATAGTTTTTTTCCTTTGTTAATTTTAATATAAAATTTATAACAGTTCTAAAGTGTAAGTCAAGTAGTTTAGAATGATTATAAACTACTGCTTTTGATTATCATTCGCAATATTAATGATGACCTCAACTTGTTTAATAAATTTTCCAGCTGGAGGCGAAGGTATTTTTTTTATACTTATTTCTTCTGCAGATACATCTGTGAGGAGATTATTTTTCTCATCAAAAAAATGATGGTGTACTTTAGTATTAGTGTCGAAGAAACTTTTATTATTTTTTATAAGAATTTCTTTAAGGTAACCTGCGTTTTTAAATGCATGTACTGTATTGTAGATAGTAGCAAGAGAGATTTTTTTATTGTTTTTTAAATTTATAGTTTTATGTAAATCCTCCACATTAAAATGAAAAGTTTTATCTCTATCAAATAAAAACTTGGCCAATTGAACCCTTTGTTTAGTAGGTCTTAGTCCAGAAGTTCTTAATGTTTCTATAGTATTTGATTTATTAGGCATAATAGTTGATTTTAAATCCTTATAATTTAAAATCATTCTAAACTATTTATATATGATAAACTATAGAAATCAAGTAAAAGTTTAATTTTAAATCATGCAAAAAAATAGCTACAATTATAATGAATTAATATCATGTGGTGAGGGTAAGTTATTTGGAGAAGGAAATGCCAAACTACCTTTGCCTCCTATGTTAATGTTTGATAGAATTACCGAAATTAACAATGTTAGTGGAAGTTTTAAAAAAGGATTAGTCAAAGCAGAATTGGATATAAAAGACAGTCTTTGGTTTTTTAATTGCCATTTTAAAGGTGACCCGGTAATGCCAGGTTGCTTAGGTTTAGATGCTATGTGGCAGCTGGTTGGCTTTTTCCTGGGCTGGACTGGGGAACCTGGAAAAGGTAGGGCTCTAGGAGTCAATTCAGTTAAATTTACAGGCGAAGTATTAAAACAAGTAAAAATGGCAACTTACGAAATTGATATGAAAAG